>Ga0316198_10000302_pt1 | contig 24639 bp, 12 predicted proteins | sample OudBieAanoxic_MG_FD_204935 | JGI IMG/M metagenome (GOLD analysis project Ga0316198, IMG submission 204935) | Coastal sediment microbial communities from Oude Bieten Haven, Netherlands - site A anoxic | ecosystem: Environmental > Aquatic > Marine > Coastal > Sediment | place: Netherlands... | reverse complement strand
CCCGTCTCCGGCGTTATCCGAATTGTCTAAATCAATACCCAGGGCATCCGTAGCCGTTCCATTGGCATAAATGGAATTTTGAGATATCAGATTTCCATTGGTATTACCTCCGGCCAGAACAATTCCCGACCCTCCATTAGAAAATATAATATTATTCGTAATAGCAGAATTATTACCGTCTAGTAATATCCCCGCATTTTCAAGGTTTCCACTACAGGTACCCCCATCCTGACCGGAACCGTTAATAGTATTTTCCAAAATTGATACATTTCCTGAAATTCCATCCCCGTCAATACCAAGTCCTGCGGCATTTTCTATTAAATTTTGTTGTATTACAATTCCTGTTCCACTTGCAACTGTAATATTATCATCACAAGGTCCATCACCATTTATACTAAAATGGTTATTTTGTATAGTTGTTGAAGTTCCTCCATCTACTAAAATTCCGGAATCCGTATTGCTGGAAAAATAATTTCCATCTATAACTACAGCCCCGTTGGCAACAAAAACGCCATTGTCCGTATTACCTGTTCCTGCCCCGGCAGCATTGACTCCAATAAGATTATTAGAAATAGTAACAGATCCGTCTAATACCTCTATACCTGCCACATTTCCTCCAAAAATTGCAATATTACGAATAGTGACATTCGCACCCTGTGTTTGGGCTACCTCTCCATTTTGCTTGTTAATTTGTATTTCAGGAAGGTCATAATTGGGAAGCGCATTTGCCGAAGTTCCAACAGTGGCACCTACGGACCCTACAGTTCCTGTATTGGTATTTCCGGAATAGGCCGTCTGTGTTCTCCCATCGATTTTTGTATTATCACCAGTAATCACAGATAATGGGCTACCATTTGGAATAATTATATTGAAATAACCACTCCCAAAGTTAGGGTCAGCCGTCCTACCTAATGCATCTCCCGATGGGGGGATCATAAACACTGAAGTATCGTCTCCCGCCACAGGATCAAAAATGGCATTTGCTTCTATATCCAGTCCGGTTTCACCAAGGTTATTACTATTAACTATGAATTGCTCCAGTGAGCCTTGTTCGTCTTCATTTGTATTTACAATAGTGTTAAAATTAAAACCAAAGTCCAAACCAGCAACTCCTTCATTGACAATAGTTACTGAAGCCAGGCTCTGTGCCCCTGTCAAAACACCCACACCTGAATCTGCTGAAGAAGGATCTGCACCACCCACTTCGTTTGGCCTTTCTACCAAAGCACTGGCTATATATTCGGTTTTAAACGTCTGGACAGGTATACAGCTTGCACAAGCACTTCCTCCGGGTCTCGAAGATCTAACACTTCCATTTACTACTCGTATACTATAGGTGCCATTAACCATCCCGGCAAAAACATAAGACCCGGATACATCCGTGGTTTGGGTATCCACCAGGGTACCCACGGAATCGTATAATTCAACTGTTACACCGGGTAATCCAACACCAGAAGCGGATGCATAGTTTCGTCCTGCACCACCTCCATAATTCACATCTTCAAACACACGTCCGGTGACTAAGTTGGAAGGCACTTTTAGTACTACCGCATTCATTATCACATAGTCCTGCCCTACATTCACCTGTGTGGTCGCACTTGTTTCCCCAGGGAGGATAAAGGATGATACGTCATAAGTATCGAGGTCTACCCCATGGGAAGCGGTATTATTTAGGTTGGGTAATATTGTATTGTCAAAATGTGTGGAATTAAAAGGGTTGTTTGCTGAAATCCCATCATTATCTCCATCACCTACAAGAAGATTGGTTCCGGACAATGGGGTAGTAAATTGAAGGGATTCATTGTTCGCAAGAGTCTGATCTCCCTCCCAGGACAAGGCCGTTGTTTTTGAACCCACAGATCCAATGGCATAAAAGCCGCTTAATGAAAAAGTTGAGGAGGAATTCTGATTACCGTCAAATCCCTGATATAAGTTTATCGTTGAAGCCGGGAGACTTGCATCTGTGTAAAAAATCATTAATGACCAACCTCCTAAAACAACACTGCTACCACAATAAGAACCAGTATTGTCTATTGTCAGGCCTGAAAAATCATAGACATTCGCAGATGGATTAGGAATAGTCGTTACAAGGCTGGTTACATCACTAAACAAGCCATAAAATGTAAGCCCGATTATAGAAGTTGTATAGGCCACTTCGGCATCTATTGTAGTACCTTCAAAAGTTACCTGAGAATCCATAGTAGCCCCGGAATGAGACCAATAAAGATATGCGGCATCAATTGTTGCCCCTGCAGGAATTGGAGAACTCAATGTATTGGATGAGGAAGTAGTAATCGCGCATGGATCTACCGTATTTGGCTGTGTCCTCAGGGTACCGGCTGTAGAGGTATAATCCATATAACCGTCAAATTCCCTGAAAAGGGTAAGCGGGGTATTCCCCAAAACCACTTCATTATCATTTATAGTGCAAGTCCCGGTATCGGTAATATCAACCGAGACATCCGATGTCCCCGTAAATTGAATAGTAAAAGTTTCTGCAGATTCAAATAAGGTGTCATCCGTTATTGATACCACAATGGTTTCTGTATCACCTACTATACCATTAAAATTTAAGGTTCCGCCTGCGATAGCCGTATAATCATTTCCTGCCGTAGCCGTTCCGTCAACAGTTTGATAATTAGCCGTAAAAGGACCCCCGGTAGGATTTCCAATATGTGTAGCCGTAAAACTTACTGTACCTGCATTCTCATTTACCGATACATCATCTATTGAAATATATGGAGAAGAGGTTGCCACAAACTGCACATTATCAATAAAAATTATTTCACCATTACTCCACCCATTATCAACGCCAACGAATCGAATTGCAGAAGCCGATGACATTTGATCAGCTGTTAAATTATGAGTAATAGAACCTGTCACGGACGTATTGATGGTTGCAATGGTCTCAAAAGCAGAGGTGTTGTTATTCCAAAGTTGAACCCGTAAGCCCTCATTATTTCTACTGGTGGCATCGTAATCTAAAGAAAGCGTAGCTGCCGTGCTAATAGACAGGTCAAGAGTCCTTGCAATACTCCTTCCATCCAGGTTATTAAATCGTAATTGATTTGATACTATCCTGATTCTTCCTGCAGTGGGACTCGTTCCTTCATTCGTTTCAACCCAGTTAGTTGCAAAATTTGCCGTTCCGTTATTGTTGGAATATGAGGTAGTATCGAAATTATCAAGGAAAGTTCCCTGTCCATAGGTTTGAACTGCTGAACCGAAGAAGGCCAGAAGGATCAATGTAAATAGCAGGGGATTATACTTCATCTTTTAAGCAGTAATAATAATAAGCATCAAAAATACCTTTGATAATCGTTACTACTAAATATTTGTTGTATAAGTGCCAATTCGTCTAGTGAAAGTCAGGCTTAGCGAAGTTTGGTGTTAAAATCTTGAGTGATTTCAGGAAATATTTGGGGTGTTGTTCAACGATGAAGCCTTATTATTATTGATTTCGAATCAAAATAAACAATGAAGCAGCTAAAAAGTAGCTGCCTTATAAATTTTACAAAATAATAAATAGTTATTCCAGAATTATAAACTCTGACCTCCGATTTAACTGATGCTCTGCACTGGTACATTTTACACCATCATCGCACTCATTTACCAAACGGGTTTCTCCATATCCTTCGCCCTTAAGACGATCAGAGGCTATACCTTGTGATATCATATATGCCACTGTAGACTCTGCCCTTTTTTGAGACAACCACAGATTAAAAGAATCAGGACCTCTACTATCTGTATGTGAATTCGCTTTTATTTTAAGGCTTGGATATTTTTCCATAGCGGCGATTACTTTTTGAATTTCAACTTCTGCATCGCGTCTGACATTATACTTTCCAAAATCAAAATATATAGTACTCAATTGCAACAGTTTAGCCAGATCGTCACCAAAACCTGCGTCGATTATTTCACGTTCCAAATAGAAATCAATTATCGTGGGCTTGCCATCAGATATTGGTAAATATTCCTCCGCCGGTACATAACCCTGGGTTTGTGCTCTGATAAAATTTCCCTGATTACAATCACAGCTAAGGACATAATTTCCTTTATTATCTGTTATTGCAGATAAAATTTCTTCATTATTCTCATTAATAACTTTGACTGTGGCACCTACAAGAAGATCATTGGATATTTTATCGCGAACTGTACCGGTTATTGGTTGGAGGCATTCAAAATTTAAAGGTCTGGTTTCTAAAAAACCATAAATATCATCAGCTCCCATTCCTTCTGAACGATTAGATGCAAAATAACCTTTTTTATTATCGTAATTAACTATATACGAAAAATCATCCCTGTTACTATTCACAGGCTCCCCTACATTTAATACAGGTTTTGAATAATCGCCAAACCTAATTTTAGCAGCAAAAATATCCAAGCCCCCGAGACCTGGATGGCCATCTGAAGAGAAATAAAGAACATTCTCACTGCTAACAAACGGGAATGTTTCCCTGGATTCGGTATTTATCGGGGTTCCCAGATTTATTGGTGAACCAAAAGTGCCATCCTCATTTATAGTAACTTTATAAATATCGGATTCTCCCTTAGAATCTGGCATATCTGAAGCAAAATAAAGCATTTTTTCGTCAGGACTTAGAGCTGGATGTGCAACTGAATAGTTGTCGCTGTTAAAGGGCAGTTCTTCCAAGTTTGACCATTCGCCATCCTTCGAGTTAATTCTAAAAATCTTTAATCTTATTATGCCCTCTTCGTCTTTAGTAGATTTGCCATCAAAAAAGTTATTCCGAGTAAAATATATGGTATTGCCATCTTTTGTAGCTACAGAAGTAGATTCATGAAGTCTGGAATTTATCATATTCATCTTTACCACCAGGTTATTTGAACTACTGTCCGCATTAACCTTATAAATATCAAGAAAATCTTTAGAATTCCACGTATGTCTATATCTGGCAAGATTACCAGTATCGCGGTCCGATGAGAATATCAAACCTTCTTTATAAAACGCAGGGGCAAAATCTGAATATTTGGAATTGTACTCAAAAAGTTCAATATCATAACGACCCGAATTCCTGGCAATTTCTTCCTTATAATCCTTTGATGTTTTAAGTATTTTTGAACGCAAATCATTAGACGTCATATCCGCGAAGCGAGCCAGGATAGAATCTGAATTCGTATAGTCACCAAGAGTTTTAAGTGTTTGGCCGTATCTAAAAAAATACTCTGGTCCTACTTCGGAACCATAGGTTTCAATAAGTTGTTTATAAATCTTTTCGGCCTCTTCATAATTTGCATTAAAATAATATGAATTTCCTAATTTCTCTAATAGATCACTTGTCACAAAACCCTTATCCAGTACTTTCTTATATATATCAATGGCGGGATTAAATGAATATTCTGCATACTTCTTATTTCCCTTGATTACCCGTTTTTCCTGGGCAAAGGTCATTGTCAGTAGAAATACCGTCAGGAGAGAGGTTAAGAGTATTTTATTTGACATTTAACTAAATTTTAAAAGAATCGAGGTGATACTAAACGCTGAAATGATTTGGCTAATTCGAATCTTAGGAAGATTTCAAATGACCCATCATTAAATTGAGTACTTCCTAATTCTGTAGTTTCCTTATCATAAGCAAGACCGAGCATTAGCTGATCTGATAATTGAAATCCTATTAATGCACTAAATGCAGCATCCCATCTGTAAGCCACACCAAAGGAGAACTTTTCATTTAGTAAAAAACTTGCTGAAAGATCTATTTGCAATGGGGCTCCACCAACCAATTTAGTTAATAAAGCTGGTTTAAACTTTAATTGACTGTTTAGGTCAAGTACAAGCCCGGTAATTAAATAGAAGTTTATCTTTTCTCTGGATAGGAATTGTACACTATTGGAATCTCGTTGGGAATTATCAAAATAATCTGACGCAACTAATCTTGGGGTTGAAACCCCCAAATAAAATTTATTGGTATGATAATATACTCCCAAACCAAAGTTAGGGGAGAATTTGTTATCTATATTATCCCCTGAAATAGGTTCATTGTCAAAATTATTAAGCCCGTTAAAATCCAGATTTAATAAACTACCCCCAAAATTCAGACCAAAAGATAATTTCCCTTCGGATGATACATCAATGGTATAAGACACTACTGCATCCAAATAGGTTTCCTGAACTACACCATCGCCAATATTATCATTTATAATGGATACACCATAGCCCAGTTTACTATTCCTAATAGGTGAGTGAAGGTTTAATGTAAAAGTTTTCGGTGAACCGTCAAGGCCAACCCACTGAGATCTGTATAAACCAGCAATACTAAGTTGTCCTCTTGAACCGGCATACGCGGGATTTACACTCATAGTATTATACATATATTGTGTATACTGCGCATCTTGCTGAGCTAATAAACCTCCAATCGTGGTAATAATCAGTATTAGAGAAACAAAGTGGTGCTTGTTAATTATCATATACTTTACCATGTATTATTTACTTATGTAGAGATAACCTGTTTTGGAAATAATTTCCTGCTCCTTTTCGTATTCAAAGATATAGAAATATACGCCAGCGGGCAGATATTCTTCAGCATTGATCGTTGATCTGCCTCTTGATCTGCCATCAAAAATATTATTTTGGTTATTATAGTTACTTCCTTCGTAAACCGCTATACCCCATCTATTAAATATTTTCAGAGAATTATTTAATGCATTTTCTACTCCGTCGATAAATAAGAAATCATTTCTGCCATCATTATTTGGCGTTACTAATTGATTGACTTCAATTGCACCTGAAACTGTCTCTGAAACCAGTACCACAACTGTAGCAGTGTCACAATTAGTTGCATTTTCATTCTCACATATAGTATATTCAATAGTATATGATCCTGTAGGCGTCCCGGGAGCAATACTAACCGTGCCATCAGAATTAACCATTAATACGTCAGTAGGTGTTGAGGTTATGGTTACCTCTTGAGGAACAACTGCCAAGGCATCTAAAGTATCATTGTCCAAAACGTTACTGTCCGGTAAAACACCTCCATCTTCACCATCAATAAAAATTTCACTATAATCATCATCCACTGCATCTATTGTAACAAAAATGACCTCTACCGTCACGGTTGCCGTATCACAGTTTATTGGATTTGCAATCTCACATATCGTATATTCTATGGTGTATGTGCCAGGGACAGTTTCAGGAGCCACACTTACGGTACCATCAGGATTTATTGTCAAAGGACCTGTAGGCGTGGATGTTAAGGTTACATCTGCTGGATTAAGGGCCATATCGTTCAAAGTATCATTGTCAAAAATATTACCTCCTTCAATAACACCTCCAGAAGAGCCATCTGCCAGTAATTCACTAAAATCATCATCAACAGCATCTACTGGATTCTCTGTTACAAATATGGTCACAGTTGCTGAGGCACACACATCCGGATCTGGATCCGTATTACACACTTCATATATAATTGTAACATTTGTCTCGTTCTCTGTTTCAGATGGAGTATATGATAATTGTCCTGTTTCCGGATCAAAAGAAACTATTCCAGTTGCATTCCCCCCAATTCTGGTTATTGATGTAGTTCCCAGATTATTGGGATCATTATTAGGAAGGTAATCATCGTTCGCCAATATATTAATTACTGTCTCTGTCAGAGGTAGAGTTGTTCCAGAATCATCCACTGCTGTTGCAATTAGCGGATTTGGATCCGTTCCGTTTGCATTTCCATCGTTATCGCAATCAAGAAGATTCCATTCCTCTGAGGTAGTTACTGTTTGACTTGCGAGAAGAAGATCACAGGGATCTAAAGGATCTGTTGAATCAATAACTTCATCAACATTAGTTACACCATCTCCGTCGCAATCCAGGTTTTCCCATTCATCAGATGTAGTCACTGTTTGGCTTGCAAGTATAAAATCGCAGGAATCTAAAGGATCGGTTGCATCCGCAACTTCATCACCATTAGTTACCCCATCGCCATCGCAATCCAGGTTGTTCCAATCAATTGTTGGTGTTACCGTTTGGCTGGCTAATATAAGATCACAGGAATCTAAAGGATCTGTTCCATCGGTAGCCTCATCACCGTTTGTTACCCCATCACCATCACAATCTGCTGCTAAATAATCACCACTGGGTGTAAGCGTTACACTATCTTGATTAAAGTCGCAAGGATCTAAGGGATCCGTTGCATCCGAAACTTCATCGCCATTAGTTACCCCGTCGCCGTCGCAATCCAGGATGTCCCAATCTGTGGTTGGAGTCACCGTTTGGCTGGCCAGTAAAAATTCACAAGAGTCTAAAGGATTTGTTGAATCCGAAACTTCATCGCCATTGGTTACCCCGTCACCATCACAATCAAGAGCGTTCCAATCTGTGGTTGGAGTCACCGTTTGACTTGCCAGCAAAAGATCGCAGGAATCCAAAGGATCGGTTGCGTCTGCAACTTCATCACCATTAGTTACCCCATCGCCATCGCAATCCAGGTTGTTCCAATCAATTGTTGGTGTTACCGTTTGGCTAGCTAATATAAGATCACAGGAATCTAAAGGATCAGTTCCGTCCATAGCCTCATCACCGTTTGTTACCCCATCACCATCACAATCTGCTGCTAAATAATCACCACTGGGTGTAAGCGTTACACTATCTTGATTAAAGTCGCAAGGATCTAAGGGATCTGTTGAATCCGAAACTTCATCGCCATTAGTTACCCCGTCGCCGTCGCAATCCAGGATGTCCCAATCTGTGGTTGGTGTCACCGTTACGCTTGCAAGTATTAAGTCACAGGAGTCCAATGGATCCGTTCCATCCGAAACTTCATCACCATTGGTTACCCCATCACCATCACAATCCAGGTTGTCCCAATCAGTTGTTGGTGTCACCGTTACGCTTGCGAGTATTAAGTCACAGGAATCTAAGGGATCTGTTCCATCTGAAACTTCATCTTCATTGGTAACCCCATCGCCATCGCAATCCAGGTTGTTCCATTCATCGGAAGGAGTTACAGTCTGACTGGCTAATATAAAATCACATAGATCTGATGGATCGGTTTCATCTGTTATTTCATCCTCATCAGTTACACCATCACCATCAGAATCAGGATCACAAGTGGTCGTTTCCGAATCCAAATAATTAGGCGTTCCATTACCGCTGCAATCGTCATTGGTGGGATCGCCGTCACCATCGGTATCCTCATCAGGAGTATCCAGACCATCACCATCGTCGTCAATATCACGGTAGTTGACATCCTCAGTGCCATCGGTATCCGGTAAATCAGTTGCAGGGTCTGTGATTTCATCATTTACCAGAAAAGGATCATTTAAATTACTCCCCTCATAACCATCATCAAGGCCATCCTCATCTGTGTCTGTTCCTGTAAAGGTCTGATCCGGGGCCCCATCAAAATTGAAGTCGTTCCCTTCATTATTATCAGGTACCAGATCATTGTCGGTATCCGAATCCAAATAATCTAACTGATCCGTACCATCTGTATTCTCAGGAGTTAGACCGCCAATATAAGCCGAGTTTACACCATCATTGGACACATAAGTAGCTTCATCATCTTCGTTAGGTAAAATATAGCCACTGGTAGTTTGTGCTTCAATATTGTCCGGTAAACCATCATTATCTGAATCAATATCCAGGTGGTTTGGAAAACCGTCGCCATCACTATCCAATGGATTGGTTAATGGATTATTATCATTATCCAGATTCGGATCTTCTTCCGTATCCAGTATACCATCATTATCATCATCAAGGTCTGTACTATCCTTTACGCCATCCCCATCAGTATCAGGATCTGTATTTGTGGTATCAGGATCCAAATAATCCGGTGTTCCATTGCCACTGGTGTCATCATTGGTTGGGTCACCATCACCATTAGTATCCTCATCCGGAGTATCCAGACCATCCCCATCGTCATCAATATCCCGGTAGTTAACATCTTCAGTGCCATCGGTATCCGGTAAATCAGTTGCCGGGTCTGTGATTTCATCATTTACCAGAAAAGGATCATTTAAATTACTCCCCTCATAACCATCATCAAGGCCATCCTCATCTGTGTCTGTTCCTGTAAAGGTCTGATCCGGGACCCCATCAAAATTGAAATCGTTTCCCTCGTTATTGTCGGGTACCAAATCATTGTCCGTGTCTGAATCCAAATAATCCGGTTCATCCGTGCCATCTGTATTTTCAGGGGTAAGACCTTGATCTCCTGATCCTTCATATGCATTATCCAAGCCGTCCTTATCATCATCCAATCCAGATGGAAGTATATAACCGCTTGTGGTCTGTGCCTCTATATTATCAGGGAGACCATCATTATCGGAATCTATATCCCTGAAATCGGGATTTGGGTCATTATCGGAATTAATCGGATGGAGTCCTTCTCCGGAGCCGGGAGTGTCTTCATAATGATCATCAAGACCATTGCCATCACTATCCATACCACAGGGTGGTTGAAAACTGGCAGCTTCCTGAGCTTCCACATTGTCCAGAATACCATCATTATCTGAGTCAATATCCCTAAAGTCTGGTTGAAAATCTCCATCTGTATTTACAGGTATCAATCCACCACAACTGCCAGGAGTTTCTTCATAATGATCGTCCAGGCCGTTACCGTCGGAATCCATCCCACAGGGTGCCTGAAAGTCCGCAGTGGTTTGAGCTTCTACATTGTCTAATATGCCATCGTTATCGCTATCTATATCTACATAATCAGGATAACTATCTAAATCTGAATCTATAGGTACTATTCCTCCACAGCTGCCCGGGGTTTCTTCATAATTGTCATCCAATCCGTTGCCATCAGAATCAATCCCACTTGGAGCAATATAACTGTGTGTTGGCTGCGATTCCACATTGTCAATAATTCCATCGTTGTCTGAATCGACATCAAGGTGATTGGGAACCCCATCTTTATCAGTATCTGTTGGATGCGTTAACGGATTATTATCCCCATCTGGATTATTATCTTCTATGGCATCTATAATACCGTCATTGTCATCATCAATATCTGTAAGATCTTTTACTCCATCATTATCAGTATCTATCTCAGTCGCTGTATAGTTGATAACAATGGCAAACTTTGCAGGTATTTTGTCAAACGAAGAAGAAAGAACAAAAACTAAAATGCCAATTATGAAGGTAAAGGCGAAAGAGGCCTTATCTAGTATTCTGGTTGGGGTAATGTTTTCCATAAATGATAGTTTTCAATTAAACATATCACCATGGCTTTGTAGGAAAAAACTTTGTAAGAGACAGGGCTTCTCTATATTATCGTTGCAAGATATAGTTAAATTACATAGCATCAAATCCATTTGAAAACATAAGTTAACAAATATCTTTAAAAGACCTCATTACTCGTTAAACGTCCAAAACTTTGATTCCATTTGAAAATTATATCGGGGATAAAAAGTTATTAAAAAAAATTAAGATTTCATAAAACGAAGATTTCTAGCTTTTAATCGATAATAACACTTAATTCTCTTAGAATAATAATCTAAAAGTCATTCAATACATACTATTGAGTCTAATGTGAATCATTTTATAAAATTCCTTCTATTCTCCCAGAGCTATATTATTTGACTTATTTTTGCTTAAATTTTTGCTGTGAATTTTTCAAAAGAAATAGAAAAGAGAAGAACTTTTGGTATTATTTCCCATCCTGATGCCGGGAAAACTACACTTACGGAAAAGCTGCTCTTATTTGGAGGCGCAATACAAGAGGCAGGAGCTGTCAAAAATAATAAAATAAAAAAGGGAGCGACCAGCGATTTCATGGAAATTGAACGTCAGCGTGGCATTTCGGTAGCAACTTCAGTTCTTGCTTTCTTATATAAGGATAAAAAGATAAATATTCTTGATACTCCAGGCCACAAGGACTTTGCAGAAGACACTTTCAGAACCCTTACAGCAGTAGATAGTGTAATTGTTGTTATAGATGTTGCTAAGGGTGTGGAGGAACAGACGAAGAAATTAGTAGAAGTCTGCAGGATGAGAAATATTCCCATGATCGTGTTTATCAACAAACTGGACAGAGAAGGAAAGGATGCCTTTGACCTTCTGGATGAAGTAGAAAAGGAATTGGGATTAACAGTTTCTCCTTTAAGTTTTCCCATTGGGATGGGTTACGATTTTAAGGGTATTTATAATATTTATGAAAAAAACATTAACCTTTTTAGTGGGGATAGTAAAAAAAACATCTCAGACATAATTGCATTTAATGACTTAAACAGTCCTGAATTAGAGAACATTATCGGAGCCGAGGCGGCTGAAACTTTAAGAGATAATATGGAATTGGTAAGCGGTGTCTATCCTCCTTTTGACAAACAAAAGTATCTGGAAGGCTCACTTCAGCCGGTTTTTTTCGGTTCTGCGTTGAATAATTTTGGAGTAAAAGAACTTCTTGATTGTTTTATTGAAATAGCTCCATATCCCCGATCGAAGGTCGCTGAAGAACGTTTGGTTCATGCCAATGAAAATGAGCTTTCAGGTTTTGTATTTAAAATCCACGCGAATATGGATCCCAAACACAGGGATCGTTTGGCATTTGTGAAAATTGTTTCCGGAACATTTGAGCGCAACAAACCTTATTTACATGTAAGGCACAATAAGAAATTAAAGTTTTCAAGTCCCAATGCGTTTTTTGCAGAAAAAAAGGAAATTGTAGACATATCCTATCCTGGCGATATTGTAGGATTGCATGATACAGGTAACTTTAAAATTGGTGATACCTTAACTGAGGGTGAAATTTTACATTATAAAGGTATCCCCAACTTTTCTCCGGAACATTTCAGATATATCAACAATGCAGATCCGATGAAATCCAAGCAGTTAAATAAGGGAATTGACCAGTTAATGGATGAGGGCGTTGCTCAGTTGTTTACGTTGGAACTTAATGGCAGAAAAGTTATAGGTACTGTAGGCGCCTTGCAATACGAAGTAATTCAATACAGATTAGAACATGAGTACGGTGCAAAATGTACCTATGAAAATTTTCCTGTTCACAAAGCCTGCTGGGTTGATCCTGAAGACCCTAATAATGATGAGTTTAAAGAATTTATCAGAGTAAAGCAGAAATTTCTTGCCAAAGACAAGCTCGGACAATTGGTGTTTTTGGCAGATTCACAATTTTCATTACAAATGACTCAACAGAAATACCCAACTGTTAAACTGCATTTTACTTCAGAATTTCAATAATCAGGGCAATGTATAAACCAAAAATTAAAAACCCATGAATCATGATTCATGGGTTTTTAATTAAGCCTCTCCAGTAGGACCAAAATTTAACGGAATTGGAGGTTGTTCGTAATCTTTGATTGTTCCATGAGCCTTTTCAAAACGACTTACATTATCATTAAGCGCTTTCAAAAATTTCTTTGCGTGCTGAGGCGTAAGTACAATTCTACTTTTTACCTTCGCTTTTGGCGCCCCCGGCATCATGCTTATAAAGTCGACAACAAACTCTGAAACAGAATGATTTATTATGGCCAAATTGGAATAGATTCCTTCGGCTATTTTTTCGTCCAGCTCAATGTTTATCTGTTGTTGTTTCTGATTTTTTTCTTCCATTTTTCACTTCAAAAAATAATAATCCAATATCACAAAAAAACCCTCAATTTTCTAATTGAGGGTTAATAATTTTAAAACTTTAATTCTTCTTTGCGAGCCATAATTTCATCGTATTCCTCTTTTGAACCTACGATTATATTTTCATAATCTCTCATACCGGTTCCGGCAGGAATTTTATGACCTACAATAACATTCTCCTTCAATCCCTCCAGGTAATCAATTTTACCACTTACAGCCGCTTCATTCAAGACCTTTGTTGTTTCCTGGAACGATGCCGCAGAAATAAACGATTTGGTTTGCAAAGAAGCCCTTGTGATACCCTGCAGAATTGGTGTAGCTGTCGCTGAAACAGCGTCTCGTGCAGTCACCAAATTCTTATCTGCACGTTTCAAGATTGAATTTTCATCTCTCAATTCTCGTGCTGTAATAATCTGGCCTGCCTTAAGGTTTTCTGATTCGCCTGAATCTTCAACTACTTTCATACCAAAGATCTCATCGTTTTCTTTGATAAAGTCGTCTTTGTGCACCAATTGGTTTTCAAGGAATGTGGTATCTCCAGAATCCTGAATACGTACCTTTCGCATCATCTGTCGTACAACTACTTCAAAGTGTTTGTCATTAATTTTTACACCCTGGAGACGATAAACTTCCTGTACTTCATTTACAAGATACTGTTGTACCGCTGACGGCCCTTTAATTGCAAGGATATCTTCCGGCGTAATTGAACCATCAGATAAAGCCATACCAGCTCTAACATAATCATTTTCCTGAACCAAAATCTGGTTTGAAAGTTTTACCAAATATTTCTTTACTTCACCAAGTTTGGATTCAATAATAATCTCTCTATTTCCTCTTTTTATCTTACCAAAAGAAACTACTCCATCTATTGCAGTAACAACTGCAGGATTAGATGGATTACGAGCTTCAAAAAGTTCGGTTACTCTTGGTAAACCACCTGTAATATCTCCCGATTTGGCTGATTTACGTGGAATTTTAACCAATGTTTTACCTTCTTTAATCTTATCGTTATCATCCACCATTAAATGTGAACCAACAGGAAGGTTATACGAACGTAAAACTTCATCCTTTGAATTTTTAATCAATAAGGTAGGAATCAATTTCTTGTTTCTGGATTCTGAAATAACCTTTTCCTGAAATCCGGTTTGTTCGTCAATCTCAACCTGATAGGTAATTCCCTGTTCAATATTTTCATATGCAATTTTACCCGGGAATTCCGAAACTATGACTCCGTTGTAAGGATCCCACTGGCAAATTAAATCTGCCTTAGTTATTTTACTTCCATTCTTAACAAAGATTTGAGAACCATAAGGAATATTATTGGTGCTGAGTGTAATTCCTGTGTTGGAATCAACAACTTTGATCTCTGAAGTTCTTGAAATTACAATGTTTACCGCTTTCCCATCGGCATTCTCACCTTTAACAGTTCGCAAATCTTCAATTTCTGCGACACCGTCAAATTTAGCTTCAAGTTTGCTATCCTCTGAAATGTTTCCTGCAATCCCTCCAACGTGGAAGGTACGCAATGTAAGCTGCGTTCCAGGTTCACCAATAGATTGTGCAGCCACAACACCAACCGCTTCACCGCGCTGCACCATTTTGTTGGTTGAAAGGTTTCTGCCATAACACTTGGCACATATTCCCTTTGCAGCCTCACAAGTAAGTGCCGAGCGAACTTCTACTTTTTCAATAGGTGAAGCCTCCACTTTCTTTACATCGGCTTCCAATATCTGTTGACCTGCTGTTAATAACAACTCTTCTGTTAACGGATTATATAAATCATGTAGAGAAACTCTTCCTAATATACGCTCACCTAGAGTTTCGACAACTTCTTCGTTTTTCTTTAAAGATTCAACCTGTATACCTCTAAGAGTTCCGCAATCATCTATATTAACGATTACATCCTGAGAAACATCCACTAATCGTCTTGTAAGATATCCTGCATCTGCTGTTTTAAGAGCAGTATCTGCAAGTCCTTTACGAGCACCGTGAGTAGAAATAAAGTATTCCAAAATAGATAATCCTTCTTTAAAGTTAGAAAGAATTGGGTTTTCTATAATCTCACCCCCACCTGCAGTAGATTTTTTAGGCTTAGCCATTAATCCACGCATACCTGTTAGCTGTCTAATCTGTTCCTTTGAACCCCTGGCTCCAGAATCTAACATCATATACACCGAATTAAATCCTTGTTGATCTTCCCGGATACGCTTCATTGCCAACTCAGTTAACATGGCATTTGTCGAAGTCCAGACATCAATCACCTGATTATATCGTTCGTTGTTCGTGATAAGACCCATATTATAATTCATCATAATTCCATCAACCTGTTCATTGGCATCAGCAATCATGGTGTGCTTCTCCTGCGGAATAATAATATCCCCAAGACTAAAGGACAGTCCTCCCTTAAAGGCAAAATCATACCCCATGGTCTTAATCAAATCCAGAAACGCTGCAGTTGTAGGTACATCTGTAACAGCAAGAATCCTTCCGATAATATCACGTAAAGACTTCTTGTTTAAGACTTCATTTATATATCCGGCTTCTTCCGGCACAACCTTATTAAAAAGTACTCTACCAACAGTAGTAGGAATAATCTGATTTACTAATTCACCTTCCTCATTAAAGTCTTTAGCTCTCACCTTAATCCCGGCATTCAGTTCAACTTTCCCTTCATTAAATGCGATTTCTACCTCTTCATAGGAGTAAAAAGTTAAGCCTTCACCCCTAACAGGTACTTCTTTGGTAGATTTACGTTCCTTGGTCATATAATATAACCCAAGAACCATATCCTGAGAAGGTACGGTAATAGGAGATCCATTAGCCGGATTTAATATGTTGTGTGAAGCCAACATCAAAAGTTGGCATTCCAAAATAGCTTCAGGGCCCAACGGTAAATGCACCGCCATTTGATCCCCATCAAAATCCGCATTAAAGGCCGTACAAACAAGAGGGTGCAAACGAATTGCCTTACCTTCTATTAATTTAGGTTGAAATGCCTGTATCCCCAATCTGTGTAACGTAGGGGCCCGGTTGAGCATGACAGGGTGTCCTTTTAAAACATTTTCTAAAATGTCCCAAACTACCGGTTCTTTTTTATCAATTATCTTTTTGGCCGATTTAACCGTTTTAACAATACCCCTTTCGATCAATTTTCTGATCACAAAAGGCTTGTATAGTTCTGCAGCCATATCTTTTGGAAGACCACATTCATATAAGCTCATTTCAGGTCCGACAACAATCACGGAACGAGCAGAATAATCTACCCTTTTACCCAATAAGTTTTGACGAAAACGCCCTTGTTTACCTTTCAAGGAATCCGAAAGAGATTTAAGCGGCCTGTTCGATTCAGTTTTCACTGCTGAAGCTTTACGCGTATTATCAAAAAGAGAATCAACCGATTCCTGAAGCATTCGTTTCTCATTTCTTAAGATAACCTCAGGTGCTTTAATTTCCATTAATCGCTTTAAACGATTGTTCCTTATAATTACACGCCTGTAAAGATCATTTAAATCAGAAGTCGCAAATCGACCTCCATCTAATGGAACCAGTGGACGTAACTCCGGTGGAATAACCGGAACTACCTTCATGATCATCCATTCTGGTCTATTATCCCTGTTATCCTGAGATTCCCTTAACGCTTCAACAACCTGAAGTCTTTTTAAGGCTTCTGTTTTACGTTGTTTTGAGGTCTCCGTATTAGCTTTATGTCTTAAATCATAGGACAGTTGTTTCAGATCAATTCGCGCCAGCAAATCGATAAGGCATTCTGCTCCCATCTTGGCAATAAATTTATTGGGATCTGAATCTTCCAAATATTGATTTTCCGGAGGAATAGTTTCAAGAATATTTAAATACTCTTCTTCAGTTAAAAAATCCAATTTCTGAATTTCCTCTCCTTCAGGTCCTTGAGCAATACCCGGCTGAATTACCACATAACGCTCATAATAAATAATCATGTCCAATTTCTTGGAAGGCAATCCCAAGAGGTAGCCAATTTTGTTTGGCAAGGAACGGAAGTACCAAATATGAGCAACCGGCACTACTAAGTTTATGTGTCCCACCCTGTCGCGACGAACCTTTTTCTCAGTAACTTCAACGCCACATCTGTCGCAAACAATTCCTCTATAGCGGATACGCTTGTACTTTCCACATGCACATTCATAATCCTTTACAGGACCAAATATGCGTTCGCAGAACAATCCATCACGCTCTGGTTTATGAGTTCTATAATTAATAGTTTCAGGCTTTAAAACTTCACCTCGGGATTCTCCTAAAATTGATTCAGGAGATGCCAATCCAATTGAAATTTTATCAAACCTTTTAATTGCGGTATTATCTTTTATTCTAGCCATTATAATATGGTGATAGTAAATTTAAAATATGTAAAAAAAACTATTATTCTTCAAGTCTAATGTCTAAACCTAATCCCTTAAGTTCGTGCATTAATACATTGAAAGATTCTGGCAAGCCAGGTTCAGGCATTGTTTCGCCTTTTACAATTGATTCATAGGTTTTGGCACGTCCAATCACATCATCAGATTTTACGGTCAAAATCTCACGTAGGGTAGCCGATGCGCCATACGCCTCTAAGGCCCAAACTTCCATTTCTCCAAAACGTTGTCCCCCAAATTGTGCTTTACCTCCCAAAGGTTGCTGTGTAATCAACGAATATGGTCCAATAGAACGTGCATGCATTTTATCATCCACCATATGTCCTAATTTTAGCATATAGATTACCCCAACTGTTGCAGCCTGGTCGAAGCGTTGCCCGGTTCCTCCGTCATACAGATAAGTATGACCAAATCTTGGGATCCCGGCTTCATCGGTAAATTCATTAATCTCATCAAGTGTAGCACCATCAAAAATTGGAGTCGCGAATTTCTTGCCAAGATTTTGACCCGCCCATCCCAGAACGGTTTCATAAATCTGGCCAATATTCATACGAGATGGAACACCTAAAGGGTTTAATACAATGTCTACAGGAGTTCCGTCTTCCAAGAACGGCATATCCTCATGTCTGACAATACGGGCAACAATACCCTTATTACCATGACGCCCAGCCATTTTATCACCAACTTTAAGCTTACGTTTTTTGGCAATATAAACTTTTGCAAGCTTCATAATGCCTGCAGGCAATTCATCCCCTACGGATATGGTGAACTTATCTCTTCTAAGATTCCCCTGAAGATCATTCAACTTAATTTTATAATTGTGAAGCAAGTCGGCCACTAAAAAGTTTGTGTCTTTATCAGTAGTCCAACTACCCCCAACAAGATGGGCAAAATCATCCACTGAATTAAGCATCTTCATGGTATATTTTTTACCCTTAGGTAAAACCTCCTCACCAAGATCGTTTAATACTCCCTGAGAAGTCTTCCCATTTATAAGTTTAAACAATTTATCGACCAATACCTCTTTAAGTTCCTGGAATTTTACTTCATATTCAAGTTCCAGACTGGAAATTGCTTCCTTGTCTTCCGAACGCTTGCGTTTATCTTTAATAGAACGAGAGAATAACTTTTTATCAATAACTACACCGCGTAATGAAGGTGAAGCTTTTAATGAAGCATCCTTAACATCCCCGGCTTTATCACCAAAAATTGCACGAAGTAGTTTTTCTTCCGGAGTGGGATCCGATTCACCTTTGGGTGTAATCTTACCAATAAGAATATCTCCGGGCTTTACTTCCGCACCAATTCGTATCATTCCATATTCATCAAGGTCTTTTGTCGCCTCTTCTGAAACATTAGGAATATCATTGGTTAATTCTTCAGCTCCTAATTTGGTATCTCTAACTTCAAGAGCATATTCATCTATATGTATTGAAGTAAAGATATCTTCGCGGACAACTTTTTCAGAAATTACAATAGCATCCTCAAAGTTATATCCTTTCCAAGGCATAAAGGCTACTTTAAGGTTTCTACCTAAAGCTAATTCGCCACCTTCTGTTGCATATCCTTCGCAAAGTACCTGTCCTTTTTTAACCCGATCTCCTTTTTGAACGATTGGCTTAAGATTAATACTGGTACCTTGGTTGGTTTTTCTGAATTTAACCAATTGATAGGTCTTGGAATCATCCTCAAAACTAACCAATTTTGCATTCTCGCTGCGTATGTAATTAATTGTGACCTTTTGAGCATCCACATATTCAATTACACCATCACCTTCAGCATTTATTAATACTCTTGAGTCTGATGCAACTTGCCTTTCCAATCCTGTACCAACAATAGGAGATTGCGGTTTCAATAAGGGAACAGCCTGCCGCATCATGTTAGAACCCATCAAGGCCCTGTTTGCGTCATCGTGTTCAAGGAAGGGAATTAAAGAAGCAGAAATAGATGCAATCTGGTTAGGAGCAACATCAGTATAATTTACCTCTATAGGATCTACAACCGGAAAATCTCCTTCTTCCCTGGCGATAACTTTCTCCTGATCTATTGCTCCATTGTCCTTGAGCGGAATATTGGCCTGAGATATTTTCATGCCTTCCTCTTCTTCAGCGCTCAGATAAACAAAATCTTTAGTATCTACTTTTCCGTTATCAACCTTGCGATAAGGTGTCTCCAAGAATCCCATAGGGTTTACTTTGGCAAATACCGCAAGTGAAGAAATAAGTCCAATATTTGGTCCTTCAGGAGTTTCAATAGGACATAGTCTTCCGTAATGCGTGTAGTGAACGTCACGAACTTCAAATCCTGCACGTTCTCTTGAAAGTCCCCCTGGTCCCAGAGCTGATAATCTTCTCTTGTGTGTAATTTCTGCAAGAGGATTCGTCTGATCCATGAACTGTGATAATTGGTTAGTACCAAAAAATGAATTAATCACAGAGGACAGTGTTTTGGCATTTATCAGATCAATCGGAGTAAATACCTCATTATCCCTTACATTCATTCGCTCACGAATGGTCCTTGCCATACGCGCCAAACCAACACCAAATTGAGATGATAATTGTTCACCAACGGTTCTAACACGCCTGTTAGAAAGGTGGTCTATATCATCAATTTCTGCTTTGGAATTAATAAGTTCAATTAAATACTTGATTATAGTAATGATATCTTCCTTGGTAAGTACCTGTTTGTCCATACCAATATCCAAACCAAGCTTTTTATTCATTCTATAACGACCAACTTCACCAAGATTATATCGTTGGTCAGAGAAAAACAATTTATCAATTATTCCACGTGCTGTTTCCTCATCAGGTGGTTCCGCGTTACGCAGCTGACGATAAATATGTTCAACCGCTTCTTTTTCAGAATTTGTTGGATCTTTTTGCAAAGTGTTATGAATAATTGCATAATCACTTTGTGCATTATTCTCTTTATGAAGCAGAATGGTTTTAACATCTGCATCAATAATTTCATCAATATGTTCCTTTTCAAGGACAGTATCACGATCCAGGACTATTTCGTTTCTCTCTATGGAAACAACTTCTCCTGTGTCTTCATCAACAAAATCTTCATGCCAGGTATTAAGAACCCTAGCAGCAAGTTTGCGTCCTAAGAATTTCTTCAATCCGGTTTTTGAAACCTTTACTTCTTCTGACAGATCAAAGATCTCAAGAATATCCTTGTCTCTTTCAAAACCTATGGCTCTAAATAAAGTTGTAACCGGTAATTTTTTCTTCCTGTCAATGTAGGCGTACATAACGCTATTGATATCAGTAGCAAATTCTATCCAGGATCCTTTAAAAGGAATCACCCTGGCAGAATATAGTTTGGTGCCATTTGCGTGAAAAGATTGACCAAAGAATACTCCCGGAGAACGGTGTAACTGCGAAACAACTACTCGTTCCGCACCGTTAATAACGAAAGTTCCACTCGGTGTCATATAGGGTATAGTACCCAAATAAACATCCTGAACAATAGTTTCAAAATCTTCATGCTCCGGATCGGTACAATAAAGTTTTAAGCGGGCTTTTAGTGGTACGCTATACGTTAGACCTCTTTCTATACACTCCTGGATGGAATACCTGGGTGGGTCTATAAAGTAATCAAGAAACTCCAGTACAAATTGATTTCTTGTGTCAGTTATTGGAAAGTTTTCCATGAAGGTGTTGTACAAACCCTCATTGCCCCTTTCGTCAGATTTTGTTTCAAGTTGAAAAAAATCTTGAAATGATTTAATCTGAATGTCCAAGAAATCCGGATAGTTCGGAATGTTCTTAGCGGATGCGAAGTTTACTCTTTCAGTCTGTTTTGTGAACATCAATGGACAAAATTTTGAACGTGAATACCTAAAATGGGTAGTATATTACATCATATACTATATATAAAAGGGTTTAGGTCTAGCCACCAAACAGGCGGAAAGACCTAAACCAAAACCATATGGTCTTTGCTATTATTTAAGCTCAACTTCTGCTCCAGCTTCTTCCAATGATTTTTTTATTCCTTCAGCTTCGTCTTTAGACACACCTTCTTTTACAGCTTTGGGTGCGCTATCAACGATATCCTTAGCATCTTTTAATCCAAGGCCGGTTAATTCTTTAACCAATTTAACCACAGCCAATTTAGAACCACCAGCAGCTGTTAAAACAACATCAAATTCTGTTTTTTCTTCAACTTCTTCAGCGTCACCTCCAGCGGCTCCACCTGCAGCAACTGCAACAGCCGCAGCAGCAGGCTCTATGCCATACTCATCTTTTAATATATCAGCTAACTCGTTTACCTCTTTTACGGTTAAGCTAACCAATTGTTCTGCGAAATCTTTTAAATCTGCCATTTTTCTATCGTTTAATAAAATTCTTAAATTATTCTAGTTTTTAGTGCGTATTAGTTATTTTTCAGATAATGTTTTAAGGATTCCTGCCAGTTTTCCACCTCCGGATTTTAATCCAGAAATAACATTTTTGGCCGGGGACTGTAATAGACCAATAATTTCGCCTATCATCTCCTCTTTGGATTTAATATTTACCAAAGTATCCAAATTTTCATCACCAACATAAATCGCTTCTTCTACAAAAGCGCCTTTTAATAATGGTTTGTCTGATTTTTTTCGAAAACTTTTAATAAGTTTTGCGGGCCCATTACCGGTTTCTGAAAACATTAAAGAAGTATTTCCTTTTAATGTTTCAGGTAATTCACCGAATTCCTTTTCGGAAGCTTCCATTGCCTTTGCCAGTAAAGTATTTTTTACTACAGACAATTTTATGTTTGCTTTAAAGCAAGCTCTTCTTAATGCAGAGGTTGCCAAGGCATCCAATCCGGAAATATCTGCCAAATATATCGTTGAATTATCAGCTAACTGAGCCGTCAAATCTTCTATAACGGTTGCTTTTTCTTCTCTTGTCATGATTTTAAAACGTTTACAGTTAAACTGCTTTAGGATCTAATTGGAGACTAGGACTCATAGTACTAGACATATATATACTCTTCATATATATACCTTTTGCTCCAGCCGGTTTTAACTTATTTAAAGTATCCAGTAATTCCTGGGCGTTACCAGCTATTTTATCCGAAGAAAAGGAGGCCTTTCCTATGGCCGCATGCACAATGCCGGATTTGTCTACTTTAAAATCTATTTTACCAGCTTTTACTTCAGATACTGCCTTAGCAACATCCATTGTTACCGTGCCTGTTTTTGGATTGGGCATTAATCCTCTAGGACCTAAAACTCGTCCTAAGGGTCCTAATTTACCCATAACACTTGGCATTGTGATTATTACATCTACATCTGTCCAACCGCCTTTTATTTTATCCAAATACTCATCCAAACCAATAAAATCTGCTCCAGCTTCCTTAGCTTCGGCTTCCTTATCTGGTGTTACCAAAGCAAGGACTTTTACATCTTTACCGGTACCATGAGGCAATGTCACAACACCACGTACCATTTGATTGGCTTTACGCGGATCTACTCCTAACCTAATTGCAAGGTCGATGCTCGCATCAAACTTTGTATTGGTTATCTCTTTTACAAGCGCAGAAGCTTCTTCAACCGTATAAAGTTTATCTTTCTCTATTTTGGCGTATGCTTCTTTTTGCTTTTTAGTTAATTTTGCCATGTTAAAATTGCTTTTAAGATTTTAAAAAGGTCTTTTCCCTGAAACTTTCAATCCCATAGATCTTGCAGTACCTGCTACCATAGACATTGCGGATTCTACGGTAAATGCATTAAGGTCAACCATTTTGTCCTCTGCAATATTCTTCACCTGATCCCATGAAACATTCCCTGATTTTACTCGGTTAGGCTCGCCAGATCCTTTTTTTATCTTAGCCGCTTCCAAAAGTTGCACTGCCGCTGGTGGTGTTTTAACAACAAATTCAAATGACTTGTCCTTATACACGGTGATAACAACAGGCAGAATTTTGCCTTGTTTGTCCTGTGTACGCGCATTAAACTGCTTACAGAACTCCATGATGTTAACGCCGGCAGCACCTAAAGCGGGTCCAACCGGTGGCGACGGATTCGCAACACCTCCCCTAACTTGTAGTTTAACTACTTTACTTACTTCTTTTGCCATTGTTTTAAATTAAATTTAAAGCGTGTTATAATTTGGAAGCAACACAACTTTTGTATATATGTAACAATTTTCTATACTTTTTCTACTTGCATGTAACTCAATTCCAATGGTGTTTTTCTGCCGAAAATTTTCACCATTACTTCTAATTTCCTCTTCTCCTCATTAATCTTTTCGACCGTCCCATTAAATCCATTAAAAGGTCCATCTATTACCTTAACAGTTTCTCCAAGGATAAATGGTATGGCAACACTGTCTGTATTTATGGCCAATTCATCTACTTTGCCTAACATTCTGTTTACTTCAGCCTTTCTCAAAGGAACAGGATCACCACCTTTTGTCTCACCCAAAAAGCCAATGACATTTGTAATAGAGCGGATAATATGAATCATTTCTCCACCCAAATTAGCTTTGATCATTATATATCCTGGAAAATAAACCCTCTCTTTGTTTATCTTTTTCCCATTTCTTATCTGTACAACTTTCTCAGTTGGAACCAACACATCTTCCAGATAATCAGCAAATCCATGACGTTCCACTTCACTTTCTATATAGCCCTTGATCTTATTCTCCTGACCACTGACAGCTCTTACTACATACCATTTCTTTTCTAATACTTCAGACATAGGTCTCAAACTTA
>Ga0316198_10000301_pt1 | contig 24662 bp, 23 predicted proteins | sample OudBieAanoxic_MG_FD_204935 | JGI IMG/M metagenome (GOLD analysis project Ga0316198, IMG submission 204935) | Coastal sediment microbial communities from Oude Bieten Haven, Netherlands - site A anoxic | ecosystem: Environmental > Aquatic > Marine > Coastal > Sediment | place: Netherlands... | reverse complement strand
CTAAGATAGATAAAGAATATCAGGGAAAAATAGATGATTCTTTTGAAGAAAAAGATGTTTCATTGGTAGATGCAAATCCATATATGCTCAAGGGAGATGTCTATAAAAATATTGCGTACCCCTTGAAGATCAGAAAAAGAAAAGATATTGATAAAAGTATGGGAGATTTATTGGAGATTTTTAATTTAAAGGAATTAAAAAACAAGGAGGCTTCTAAACTTTCAAGTGGTGAAACTCAAAAGGTTGCAATTGTGAGAGGACTTTCATTTTCTCCAAAACTATTGATGTTAGATGAACCTACAGCGAATCTGGATAAAGAAGCAAAACTTGAACTTATAGATATATTAAAAAAGTATAACGAGCAAGGTAATACTATAATTATTGTAACTCACGATCATAATTTCTTTGAGAATTTAAAGGGAGAAAAAATAGTTTTAGAAAAATTAGGAAATAGATAAAAGAGGAGTTAAAACATGAATTTTCTAAAGGTAACTAACATAGATGAGATAGAGGAATTAATTTTAAAAAAGATACCAAGGCTTAAAGGGAAAGAGGAGATCTGTAAATTGGAAGATTCATTGGATAGAATCTTGTGTGAAGATATTAGAGCGAACCTGAATGTCCCTGAATTTAACAGGTCCACAGTAGATGGATATGCCATAAAATCCAAAGAATCATTGGGAGCCTCTCAGGGTATCCCGGCATTTTTCACTATAAAAGGTGAGGTTTTAATGGGGGAAGATACCTCTAAAAAATTAGGAAGCGGAGAAGCTATATATGTGCCCACAGGTGCTATGATCCCAGAAGGTGCAGATTCTATGATTATGATAGAGTTTTGTGAGACCTTAGAAGATACTTTGCTGGTTCATAAACCAGTAAGCAGTTTTGAAAACATAATGCTTATGGGAGAAGATGTAAAAGTAAATGATATTATTTTAAAAAAAGGATCTGTTATAACCCCTGAAAATGTAGGAGTTTTAGCTTCTTTAGGGATATATCAGGTACCTGTATTTAAAAAATTTAAATTTTCTATAATTTCTACAGGAGATGAAATTATAGGAGAGGATGAAGAGTATAAAAAGGGAAAAATCAGGGATATAAACTCTTATACCCTTTCTTTAGCTATCCAGAAATTAGGGGTTGTTGTGGAAAAAAAAATAGTTAAAGATAATTTTGAAACCATATTGGAAGAGGTGAAAAAATCAACTGAAAACTCAGATATAGTGCTTATTTCAGGTGGAAGTTCTGCCGGGAACTATGATTATACCAGTAAGGTTATATCGAGCTTGGATGGAGGAGAGGTGTTTGTTCATGGGATCTCTATAAAACCAGGGAAACCTACTATTATTGGAAGATCCAACGATAAACTTATCTTTGGTCTGCCTGGGCACCCTATCTCCTCCATGGTTGTTTTTAATATCGTTGTAAAAAAACTTATTGAAAGCCTATGTTTTTGCGGGGATGAAGATGAGTATTATTATGGAATTTTATCTCACAACCTTCACTCGACCCCTGGACGGACAACATATCAAATGATCAATAAAACTATTGAAAACAATGAAATAATTGTTAATCCTATTTTTGGAAAATCAGGGATGACAACTCTTATGACTAAATCCAACGGGTATATAATATTGGAAAACAATATAGAGGGATTAGAAAAAGGAAGCAGGGTAAGGGTATACAGATTTTAGGAGGCAGAAATTTGAGAAATACATTTATAGATAATATCAGTTTAGAAGAAACTAAACCCCTGTTTTTTAACAGGATAGAAAAATATAGTAAAAAAGAAAAGATTCCAACGGAGAAATCCTTGGGAAGGGTAACATCGTCCCCTGTTTTTGCCAATGTATCATCTCCTAATTTTAATGCATCAGCTATGGATGGAATATTGGTCAGATCCAAAGACACAGAGTTGGCCAGTGAAACTACTCCTGTAATCTTGAAAAAAGAAAGTGATTTTCTATATGTGAATACAGGAAATCCTATTGATCAGAAGTTTGATGCTGTTATTATGATAGAGGAAGTGGTGGAATTAGAAAATGGAGACCTTAGGATAATAAAATCGGCATATCCCTATCAACATATTAGAAATGTAGGGGAAGATATAATAAAAAATGATATGATCTTGCCGTCATCTCACGAGATCAGGCCGGAGGATATAGGGGCCTTGTTTGCTGGTGGGATCTTTGATATAGAGGTAATTAAAAAGCCAAAAATTGCAATCATTCCAACAGGCAGTGAGATTGTAGAAGACTATAGGGATTTAAAAATAGGAGACATCATAGACTCTAATTCGAGAATGTTTGAAGCTATGATTACTGTGTCTGGTGGAGAGCCATTTAGATATTCACCTGTTCGAGACGAAAAGGAACTGTTGAAGAAAAATATATTAGATGCAGTAGAGAAAAATGATGTGGTAATTATCAATGCAGGGTCATCAGCAGGAACCCATGATTACACAAAATCTCTAATAGAAGAATTGGGAGAAGTTATAATTCATGGGATCGCTATAAAACCAGGAAAACCAACTATCCTGGGATTTATCAAGGGAAAACCTGTAATAGGAATACCGGGATACCCAGTATCGGCATATTTTGTCTACCAGCAGTTTGTAAAATCACTCATAGAGAAGATGTTGTGTAAAACTGATGAAAAGGCAACTATAGTAAAAGCCAGCTTATCTAAAAGAGTATATTCATCGTTGAAGCATAAGGAGTTTGTTCGGATGACTCTAGGGTATGTAGGAGGTAAATTAGTTGCTACTCCCTTAGACAGAGGAGCAGGAGTCAGTATGAGTCTGGTGAAAGCTGATGGAATACTTGTAATATTCAGGAATAATGAGGGGCATGATATAGGGGAAGAGGTGGAGATAAAATTACTCAAGCCACTCTCGACTATAAAAAAATCCATAGTAGTAATCGGAAGTAATGATCCTATAATGGATAGAATTTCCGATAGTGTGAGATTATCTCTATCCCATGTAGGAAGTTTTGGTGGGGTATTAGCACTAAAGAAAAAGGAAACTACCATAGCTCCTATTCATATATTGGATAGTAAAAGTGGAACATATAATATAGATGTTTTAAATAAATATTTTCCATCTGGAGATGTGTCACTAATAAAAGGGATAAAGAGGGAACAGGGACTGATAGTGCCCAAAGGAAACCCCAAAAACATCAAAGGAATAGAAGATTTGACACGGAATGATCTGACATTTATAAATAGACAAAGGGGAGCAGGAACCCGTATCCTTTTGGATTATAACTTGGAAAAACTGGGTATAGATAATAACGATATCCAGGGTTATGAAAGGGAAGCTACAACTCATATGGCAGCGGCAATGTCGGTGAAATCTTCAACCTGTGATCTGACTTTAGGAGTGAAATCTGCAGCAGATATATTAGATCTTGATTTTATCCTTATAGATTATGAGGACTATGATTTTGCAGTTTTGAAGGACAGCTTAGAGGAAGAAGGAGTTTCAAAGTTTATTGAATATTTAAAATCAGAAAGGTTTTCTGAAGAGATAGAAAATATACCGGGATATAAATTAGAAAATCCAGGGGAGATAATTGAGGTTTAGTCAGACCTCTCTTTTCCTTCTATTCTAAATTAGGAGAGAATACGCCACATCTTCTTGGGACAACTTTTTTTAATAAAGAAATTCAAGAAGGTTCTAAAGAGGGTCAAGAAGGTTTATAAATGTCTTAATAAGTAAGTCACAATCGTCATTGTAGAAACAGTACTGCCGAAGCGTAACGACTATAAACTTCAAAATTTAAAGTCAGAAAGAGCTTTTGTTTTTTGATTCTTGAATTTCATTTCTTTTTCTAGATGTTACCTAACTTCACAGTAAATATCTGACTTAGTCGTCCAACAGAATAAGTTCCACAGTGAAGCGAGGACTGTCACAGTAAAAAGACGAAAATCACCACTGACTTACCCCTATAACATCATTTGGAAAAAGTCTGCTTTTCTTTCCTCTATTTCTTTTTCAGATAAAAAGCAAATAGAGTCCGTTAAGGGTGACACCCTTAGAACCTTCTATTTTCCTAATTCACGAGTATTAAAATTAGATGTAACTAAATCTAATTTTAAATGTGACAAAGAGAAACCAAAGTTTAATAGGAGAGTTAAAAGAAAAATTAAAATCAAATATAAATTAAATAATTATAAAAAATTAAAAAAGAGGAGAAAATCATGAGTAATATAAAAGGAAAGATACTTGCAATAAATATAAGTGAAACAAAAGGCGTAGTAAAACAACCTATAAAAGTAGGAACGTTTAAGGTAGATCACGGTTTAGTAGGAGATGCTCATGCTGGGAACTGGCATAGACAGGTGAGTCTGTTGGATAACTCTAGTATAAAAAAATTAAAGAATTTAGATGGTGTAGGATTTTGTACGGGAAAATTTGCAGAAAACCTTACAACTGAAGGAATGGTTTTATATGAAATACCAGTTGGAACAAAGTTGAAAATTGGTGAGACCCTTCAAGAGGTAACTCAAATAGGAAAAAACTGTCATGTAGGATGTGAAATCAAGAAATTAGTGGGAGACTGCGTTATGCCTAGAGAGGGTATATTCACTAAAATATTAAAAGGTGGAGAGATAAAAGAAGGCGACCTAATAGAAGTTTTAGAAGGGTAAAATTATCTTGCAATATAAATTATTGTGAGTTGAATATAAGGAAGGGATGTTCGTAGAGTCTAGGATTGTTATAAATGAGTTAAAGAAAATATGTGAAGGAGAAAAATTGACATGAAAAAATTTAGTAATCAAGCATTTAGACCATTAGTTGAAGAGTTATTAAATGATGCATTTTATCTGAAAAATCGTTCAAAAAGAGGAAAAATTTCTACAATTAGGCAGTATTCTGAAATTATAGTAAGAAAGATTTTAAACTCATCTGAAGAAGATTTTGTAACGTTAGGTAATAAAAAAATATTAATAGACATAGGCTTAAAAAGTGAGAATAATACATTACTTTTAAAAGCTTTAAAAAATATTTCTAAAATAGGTAATAAATGTACACATACTCAAAGTATTCAAAAAATAACAGATAAAGATATAGAAAGTGTATTAAAAAGCTTATTTGAACTTTATTCATATTTATTAATTTCATATTTTGAAAGAAATAGATTTGGTTGTAATCTTAAAGTAGTTTCTTCATTTTCAATTCTTCCACCAATTATTAGGTATATTACTTTAAAATATTTATATGATAATGATCCAAATAATCTTATGAGAATAGATAAGTTATCCTTATCTATTCTTAAGTCGTTTGATGAAGAGTATGCAAAAGAATGGTTAGATGAACGAAAAAATGAATTATCTAGTTTGATATCAGTTAATAAAGAAATCATTCCAGATCTAGAAAAAAAATTTGGCAAAGAAGTAGCTAAATTAATTGTAAATGACGCACCTAATATGTATGATTCTTGTTGTGATAGAATTAAGAATGTTTCAGAAACCATAGATCAAAAAGGTAGATTGTATTTTGACTTTGAAAGTGCAAAGAGTTTATATTTAGAAAAAGGAGTTTTAGAAGGTGAAACTGAAGAAGTTAAAGATTTTAATTTAATTATGGAATTTTTATATCTTGGTAGAAAAGTAAGAAAAAATGAATTATTAAAAGAGAAAGATGCATATGTTGTTTTATCATAATTTTTTTTATTACTAGATCTAACCTCAAAACTATTTGTATTGAAAATAGATGTTGTTAATTAAGAAAGAATTTTAGATGTATTGAAATTAAGTGGAAGACAAACAGTCTTGAGTAGATTAGATAAAATAAATAAATAAAGGAGAAGTTGATGGAAATACAAAAAAAATTAGAAGTTAGGGATATTTATATTGGAAAACCTGATGCGAAAGATGAAATTATTTCACAAAGTTCAGATGAGTTTTTTAAAAGTTTTGTGATACCACAAAGTTTTGATTATAATGAGCTAATTAGTGGAGATAAAATGTTTATATCAGGTTTTAAAGGAACTGGGAAAACAGCCCTTTTATTATTTTTAAATAACGAATGTTTAAAAGTAGATAATCAAACTTGTTCATCATTTATGTTGTTTAAATCAGATTATAATAATATTCAAAGAATGAATTTAGAAAATGTTTCAAATAATATTATAAAAACAATAGATATTCAAAAAGATACTCTTGAAACAGAACAAGATTTTGAATATATATGGCGTTGGATTTTATTTAAACAAATTATTGATGATAATACAAGACAACATGGTGGGATATTTATAGAAGATAAAAATTGGATAAATTTTATAGAAACAATTAATAAAATTTCTGCTGATAAATCATCATCAAGATTTTTAAAATTACCCAATAAACTAAAACTTGGGATGCACTATATAAGTCAACCTACAGGGGTTCAAACTGTTACACCTGAAATTGAGCTTGATTTCAATTCAAAAGATAATTTAAAAGAATACTCACATTTTGTATCATTAATAGATGAAGCAACAGAACTTTTTTCCTGTTTATCACGAAAAGATATACCCTACTATTTATTCATTGACGAACTAGAAGCATTTTATTCTGAAAAAGTGACATTACAGAGAGACTTAAAAATGATAAGAGATATGATAATAACTGTGAAATTTATGAATGATTTGATAAAAAAGTCAAATTTTAATAATATTAAATTTATTTGTTCAATAAGAACTGAAATAATTAATAGTATTTGTCACTATATTTCTCCGAAAGAAATAAATAAGGTTATATCGGGATATTCTTGCCCATTAACATGGAGTTATGATAATAATAATTCTTATGCACATCCAATTTTTGAAATTTGGTTAAAAAGAATTGAACTTTCTGAAAATAAAATAGGAATACAGTTTAAGAATTATAAAGAAATTTATGATAAATGGTTTTGTCCAGAATTACATAACACGCCTACCGTGACATATATTTTAAATAATACTTGGAATAAGCCGAGAGATATAGTCAGATTTTTAAATGCTACAAAAAATACACAGCATTCAAGAAGAACATTATACACACCTGGTATTTTCAATGAATGTGTTTCAGAGTATTCAGAAGAAAGTTTGAAAGAACTCAAAGAAGAATTGAATGCTCTTTATACTCCAGAGGAAATCAAAGAAATTTTTATGTGTTTAACGGGGTTTAAGCCCATATTTTCATATGATGAATTAATTAAGAGAATAGAAAAATATTTTAAGATTTCATTTTTAAATGAAAAAATTAATTCTGTATTAAATGATCTTTATAGAGTAGGTATAATAGGAAATAATTCTTTATCTTCAAATATTAGTAGATGGGAATATAAAGGGAATCAAGGAATAATATTTGATGAGGAATGGGAAATAGTCATTCATAGAGCTTTGTGGAAAACCCTGTCTTTATCTGAAAAACATGGGAGAATAGCAACAATTATTGAAAAAAATAATAGTATTGATTTATATGGAACTTTTGTTGAGGCTGTTGTACATAAAGTAGTTTTAGGATTTGCAATAGTTACTTTTCATGTTGATGGTGAAAAATATAATGGTAGTATTTATGTAAATAACCTTAGTGAAAAACGCATAAAAAATATCTTTGATTTTGTAAAACCTGGTGATGTTTTAAATGCGTCTGTTCTAACTTACAATTCAAAGCATTTAAAGTGGAATCTAACTTGTTTAGATATGTGATTTTATTTTATATGTAATTTTCTAAAGTTCTAACTCAAATAAGAGTATAAATATTTTTAACTTATACTATTAAAAGATACTGGATCATTAGAAAAATGTTATAAAAGTTTATGTTTGCTACCCAAAGGAAATATAAATTATAGAAAGTTAAAGACTCTATTGAAAGTCAGATGTAGAGAAATATTTAACTATGCAACTTACAAGGAGAAAAAGAATGAATTTTACTTTATACATTATTACCATATGTCTTTTAATATTATCTTGCTTTAAAGATAAAAAGAAAACCATGAAGGCACTGAAAAAAGCTTTGAAATCATTTGAAAATATATTACCTCAATTTTTAGGAGTAATCGTTCTTGTGGGAATATTATTAGCTGTTTTTAATCCCGAAATAATATCTGGGCTTATAGGAAATAGATCTGGATGGTTAGGGGTTTTAATTGCAGGAATTATAGGAGCGATAACTTTAATACCGGGGTTTGTAGCTTTTCCCACAGCGGCAATGTTAGTGGAAAATGGTGCAGGGTATATGCAAATTGCAGCTTTTATATCTACCCTAATGATGGTAGGAGTTATAACTCTTCCTATTGAGATAAAATATTTTGGGAAACGTTTCGCTATTGTAAGAAATTCAATAGCATTTGTATTTTCTTTCGTTGTAGCTTATATAATAGGGATTTTGGTGGTATAAGATGAGATTTATAAAAAGATATAAATTTTTAATAATAACACTTATAATCTTAATTGTTTTGTTTGTGGTAAATTACAAACTAGGAATAAAAGCCGTGGATATCACTGTTTACTCCCTTAAAGAGATGGTCTTTGTAATTCCTCCAGTGTTTATACTATTGGGACTCCTAGATGTCTGGGTACCAAAACAAGCTATGGTAAAATACATGGGTGAAAAATCTGGGCTAAAAGGTATTCTGCTATCTATATTTATAGGGTCAGCAGCAGCAGGGCCTCTTTATGGAGCTTTTCCTGTGGCAGCAGTATTTATGAAAAAGGGAGTTAAATTTAGTAATATTATTATATTTTTAGGAGCTTGGTCTACGACTAAGATACCTATGTTACTCTTTGAGATGGCATCTCTAGGCACAAAATTTGCCCTTATCAGATTGATAGTAGATATCTTCGGTATAATTATTATTTCAAGGGTAATTTGTAGAATAATTCCCAAAGAGGAAATAGAAAATATATATATTACTGCAGAGAAATTTTAGGTGATTAGATAAGAAAAATATGATTTGCACAAGTAAAATTAGTAAAAGAAATTTGAGAATAAAAAAAAATATAATATACTATAATGTAGGTTTATTATAATTAATGTTATCTCCGAGTGGAAATTTCTAAGGATGTTTTGTTTAACATCTATGAAATAACACCAATGGGTCTTTCGGGAAACTGAATTTCCTCCCGTATTTGGAAAGGAGTAGACCAAAATCAGGAGGAATGTATTATGAAAATTTGTAGAATCGATATGAGTAACAAGACCATTAGTTTTGAAGAGGTAAAACCTGAATATGTAGGATTAGGTGGAAGAGGATTGACATCTAGAATTATATCTGATGAAGTTGACGCAGGATCACATCCATTGGGGAAAAATAATAAGTTAGTAATAGCTCCAGGTCTTTTTGCAGGGACTTTGGCACCAAGTTCAGGAAGACTAAGTGTAGGAACTAAGAGTCCGTTAACTGGTGGGATTAAGGAATCCAATGCAGGGGGAACAGCGGCTCAAAGTTTAGCCAAATTAGGGTATAAGGCAATTATTATAGAGAATAAACCTGAAAAACAGGAATTGAATCTTATAAAAATAACTCCTGAAGGAGTGACAATAGAAGATGCCGGTTACTTAAAGATGACCGGAAACTATGATGTAGGAAATATTTTGAGAGAAAAATGTGGTGAAAAAGTAACTGTAATGTCTGTTGGGCAGGCAGGAGAGATGAGGTTAACGGCAGCATCGATCGCAGTTACAGATCCTGAAGGAAGACCAACAAGACATTGTGGAAGGGGTGGAACTGGAGCAGTTCTTGGATCTAAAGGGATAAAGGCAATAGTTATTGATCCTGGAAAGGAAAATAAAGTTGAATATCATAATATAGATTCATTTAGAACAGCTGCTAGAATTTTTTCTAAGTCAGTACTGGCTCACCCTGTATCTGGACAAGGTCTGCCAGCGTATGGAACGGCAGTTCTTGTAAATGTTTTAAATGAAGCTGGGGGATTACCTACAGATAACTTTAGAGACGGCAGATTTGAATTTGCTGAAAGTATCAGTGGAGAAACTATGTTTGAAACCATTCAAAAAAGAAAGGGGCAGACAACTCATGCATGTCATCCTGGATGTATCATGAGATGTTCTCAAATATATAACGATGAAAAAGGAGATTATCTAACAGGTGGATTTGAATATGAGACTATATGGGCATTTGGAGCTCACTGTCATATAAAAGATTTAGATTCAATAGCAAAGATGGATAAAATGTGTGACGATTTTGGAGTAGATACTATAGATACTGGAGTTGCAGTAGGAATTGCAATGGAAGGCGGGTATTTAGAATTAGGTGATGTTAAAGGTGCATTAAAATTAATGGAAGAGGTCGGTAAGGGGTCTCCTATTGGAAGAATCATAGGTAATGGTGCTGCATTTACAGGTCAGGCATTTGGAACTGAGAGAGTGCCAGTAGTAAAAAGACAAGCACTGCCAGCTTATGATCCTAGATCGGTAAAGGGGCAGGGAGTAACCTATGCAACTACTCCAATGGGAGCAGATCATACAGCAGGATACGCAGTTACATCAAATATATTAGGTGTAGGAGGAGTTGTAGACCCACTAAAGAAAGATGGACAGGTGGAGTTATCCAGAAATCTGCAAATAGCAACAGCAGTTTTAGATAGTTTAGGATTCTGCATCTTTGTAGCCTTCCCTATCTTAGATGATGAAACAGCTTTCCCTGAAGTGGCTAACATGATAAATTCAAAATATAACACTAATTTGGATATCAATGAGATCCTTGCAAGCGGGCAGGAAGTATTAAAGCTGGAAAAAGCATTTAATCAAAGAGCAGGAATAACAAAGGCTCAAGATAGACTGCCTGAATTTTTCAAAGAGGAAGCAGTTGGACCTCATAATGTAACGTTTGATTTTACAGATGAAGAATTAGATAAAACATTAGAATTTTAGGAGTATTAGATGGGAAATATTCAGGTAGAAATAAGACTTTTTGCTTATCTGAGGGAGTTACTTCCTTCAGAGAGCAGAGGAGTAAAAAAGATAGAGGTGAAGGATTGTCTGACAATAGATAATTTGATGGATGAGGTTGGAATTATAGAGAAAGAGATCATGATAGTTATGATCAATGGTATAAGAAAATTGGATTATAATGAATCTCTGAAAGATGGAGACAGAGTGGCTATCTTCCCTCCTGTAGGAGGGGGATAAGATGGATAGATATTCTAGGAATAAAAAAATGATATCTCCTGATGAACAAGAAAAATTATCTGAATCTAAAGTAGTTATCTTAGGTGTCGGAGGCTTAGGAGGATATGTAGTTGAGATGCTTACAAGGATAGGGGTAGGAAACCTTATCCTTGTGGATTTTGATAAATTTGAAACTACTAATTTAAATAGGCAGATAATCTCTAGAGAAGATAATTTGGGATTATCAAAGGTAGGGGAAGCTAAAAAAAGAGTGGAAGCTATAAATTCGGAGATAGAAGTTACAGCAATTAATAAGAGGATCTCTGTTAATAATATCGATGCCATAATAAAAGGTGCAGATATTGTAGTGGATGGATTAGATTCCTCTGGATTAAAAAAAACTGTAGAAAGATCATGTGCTGAAAACAATATACCAATGGTTCATGGAGCTATAGGAGGCTGGGCAGCACAGGTAGCAGTAATCATGCCGGGAGACTTTATTTTGGATAAAATATACAAGGGGGATGACCTGGAAAATAAAATGGGGAATCCTAGCTTTACTCCTGCATTGGCAGCCTCTATCCAGACAGGTGAGGTAATTAAACTCCTGCTAGGTAAAGGAGAAGTGCTGGATAAAGAGATCTTGTACATTGATCTTGAATACAATAGCTTTACAAAATTGAAAGTGTAAGTATTAAAAAAGAGGGGGATGATCATAAGATTATTCACCTCTTTTTTTATACTTAGAACTGAACCTTCGCGATGGTGCACGTATTTAAAACCTTAATTATTAATTTTAAATGAAATTAATAATCGTTTGCCCGGGCGGGCAAACAGCCATAATTTTTCTTTGAAATCATCAAAACACTTTATTTTAACTAGAATTTTAAAGGAAATAAGAATTATATCTTAATATTATTGTGGGTTTTGTAAGCGCGAAGCATCAATAATAATGTTTTCTTAACAGAAATAATAAAATCATGTTAATATTAGTATAGAAAATATATTGAAAAAAAGGAGAATATAAAGATGTTTTTTGTATTAAAGAGCAGGTATAGAAGGGAAAAAATAGAGTTATTGGGTAAGATAGAAAAATTAAGAGGAAGACTAGATAAATTAGGCAGAGACAAATTAGAAATTCAGAATGAAACTAAAAAAATAGAGGAAGAAAATACCATATTGAAGCAAAAATTAAAGGTTAAAAATGGTGAATTAAGGGAATTGAAGGCAAAATTAGATGATGTAGATGGCAGGCTGAAAACAAAGGTGGAAGAAAAAACAAGGGAATATTGCGAGAAGATGAAGAGGATGCAGTCTTCATACGATAAACTTATATTTGAATTGGATGAGATGAGGCATAGGTAGGTTTAATTGACAATTGAGAATTAAAAGAAGGTTCCAAGGATTCCGTCCTTGATACGGGATACCTTTTTTCTTGAAAAAAAAGCTAACGGAAAAATTCAAGAAGATTTATAAATGTCTTAATGAGTAATACACGATCGTCATTGTAGGAACAGTACTGCCGAAGTGGAACGACTATAAACTTCATTTTAAAAGGTAAAATAAATTTTTTTAAATTTGTGTAATTCGTGACAAAAATAGGTTCTAAGGGTTTAATCCGCGTTCTATGGAGTAAAGTCAAAAGAAAAATCAGATCTTAGTCAGCGTCAAAGATAGGTTTTTATATTGGTCTTTTAAAAGAATTGAAATTAAGGTATAATTTATAGTAATAACAAGGGAAAAATTAGGAGGAATTATGAGTATATTAACGAGAGAAGAGGCCGGTAAATTAGTCGAAAAATTTAAAAAGAGTGGAAAAAAAGTGGTCTTTACCAATGGGTGTTTTGATATATTGCACGTGGGACATCTCAGATATTTAAATGAAGCCCGTGAATGCGGAGATATATTGATCGTAGGAGTTAACTCTGATGATTCTGTGAGAAGATTAAAGGGACCGACAAGACCTATAAATAGTGAGATAGATAGAGCAGAACTGCTGTGTGGATTAAAGGCTGTAGACTATGCTGTAATATTTCCAGAGGATACTCCTGTAGAGATAATAGAAACATTGAAACCGTCTATCCATGTAAAGGGAGGAGACTATAAGAAGGAAGATCTTCCTGAAACTATCGTTGTAGAGAGAAACGGAGGAGAGGTAAGAATCCTTACCCTGGTAGATGGAAAATCTACAAGTAATGTGGTGAAAAAGATAGCAGAAAGTAAGTAACTCTTCCCTAGGCTAATTTTTTTTAGCTATAGTTTGCTTTATAACATTTAAAATTTATTTTAATTACAATAAATTTTAATATTCGTTAATCGAGAAACGACAACAAGGAAGTAGTAAAAAAGGAGAATGAAAATATGAAGAAAACATTATCATTTGAGGAATTGACAGAATTAGCAGTTAAATTAGCTGACTTTGTAGTTCCAAATGACGTAATAGCACTGGTAGGAGATTTGGGAACAGGAAAAACTACTCTGACTAAGACAATAGCTAAAGAATTAGGGATAACCGGTAATATTAAGAGTCCAACATTTAATTACGTGCTAGAACATCTAGGGGGAAAGATGCCCTTATACCATTTTGATGTATATAGACTGTGTGATCCTGAGGAAGTATATGAGATTGGATATGAAGATTATCTGCATAACGATGGATTGACAATAATAGAGTGGGCCAACATAATAGATACAGAGTTACCCAAGGAATATATAGAGATAAAGATGTATCACAGAGATGAAGAATCTCGTGAAGTTGAGATGAAATTTATTGGAAATGAAGAGAGAGAGAAGGAGTTAAATAAATTATGGTAGTATTGGGAATAGATGCTTCTACTAAAACAGGTAGTGTAGCATTATACGATAGTGAGATAGGAATTTTATCGGAAATAAATGCAAATATAAGGTTGAACCATTCAGATTCTTTGATGTCCATAGTAGACATGGTATTCAGTCTGGCTAAGCTCAAGCCAAAGGATATAGACAGGATAGCTGTCAGTATAGGGCCTGGATCATTTACAGGGATCAGAGTAGGGGTAGGAACAGCTAAAGGACTGGCTTACAGTATCGGCTGCGATATTGTAGGAGTAAATGAATTGGATATCCTTGCACGTACAGTATCACAAACTCCTAATAAGATTATGTCACTGATAGATGCTAGAAAGGGAAGGGTGTACTATTCTGTCTATGAATATAATGGTGACCTGATAGAAAAGGTATCTCAGTATGGAGCTGAGGAGTTAAAATTAATATTAGAAGACTTTAAAGGTGAAAAAATAACTTTTACAGGTGATGGAAGTATTATCTATAAGGAGATAATAGATGAAGTTATGGGTGAGAATGCTGTATATAATTTAAAATCTAACTCAATGGTAAGAGCAGGAATTATGGCTGAGATGGCAGAGGGAAGAGATGCAGATAATCTCTATACATTGGAGCCTTATTATATCTCAAAGACTCAGGCTGAGAGGGAAAAAGAAGCTAGAGAAAAGAAAAAATAAGCTTGCAATTAAAAACTAAAAAGAATAGATTTACAACGAAAGACGTCTAACCATGAATTATGCTGATGACACGAATAAAATTATTTTTTAGGAGTGATGAGTATGGGGATTACAAAACAAGAGTTAATAGAGGAAGCAACTGATAAAACAAAAGAGATGTATAAAAACTTTGGAATGATGTTAGAAGAAATTATTCAAAAAGGATTAGATATAATAGTTTCTTTAAACGAAAATGAGGTAACTGGCTGGGAAGAAAAACAGCAACAAATAATGATTTCTATTTTAAAGGAAATTCTTGAAAAAATAGATGGGATAATTATATTGTCAGAAAAATATTCCCAACAGAATATATCTGTTTTAGCAAGAAGTGTTTTAGAGGGATTCTTAGATCTGAATTTTATGTTGAAAAACCCCAAAAGAGCATTGGCTTATATTTATTGCAAAGGTTTAGATTATCTATCAAAACAAGACAAATTAGTACGTATAGAAATTATGGAAGAAAAATCAGAATTGAAAAAGCAAGAGTTAGAAGAAATATTTAAAATAGAGAAGCAAAACCGTAAAGAAGAATTAAAGTCGTTACAAGAAGAATTAAAAAAACAACGAGGAAAGAAAAAAGAACGTAACGATGACAGACTTAACTGGAAAAGTTTTTATTTTGATGAAGAAACAGATGACCCTTATAAAAATGAGGGAGCAAAGATACAATATAGTTTTTTATGTGCAGAAACACACAACCAAATGTCGCTTATCCATAATTATTCAAAAGATAATAAGTCTTATGTTCGAGGATTTAGAGATAATGATAAAATAGGAATTGGATTAATTTCACAGATGATTGCAGGGTTTTCAGGAGAAATATTTTATAGGATGGTTAAGTTGTATACTCAAGAATCTTCATCTGATTTAGAAAACTTAGAAAAATGGCATGAAAAAATGATTGAAAAATCAGAAGAGTTGATAAAATTAGATAATGAAAGGCTATCTAGAACAACAAAATTGAATGTTGAAATATAAGAATGGCACTATAAAAAAATTCTGACTAAATATTTTTAATTATAAATTATTAGTTTCGCAGGCGATAAAGGAGGATTTATGAGAATAGTTATTATAGGTGGAGTAGCAGCAGGAATGAGTGCAGCAGCCAAGGCCAAAAGAATGGCTAAAAATTCAGAGGTTATAGTATATGAAAAAGGAAGTATCGTATCTTTTGGAGCTTGTGGATTACCCTATTATGTAGGAGATTTTTTTGATAATCCCAATGGTATGATTGCTAGAACTCCAGAACAGTTTAGAGAATCTGGTGTAGAAGTAAATATAAATCATGAGGTTTTAAAGGTAGATGCGGAGAAAAAAATAGTAATAGTTAAAAATTTAGAGACAGATGAAATCTTTGAAAGTTCATATGATAAATTAATGGTAGCTACAGGTGCTAATGCTGTCTTACCGCCAGTTGAAGGATTGCAAACTTTAAAAAATATTTTCACGTTGAAATCTATAGATGACGGAATCAACTTAAAGAAAGCCATGATGAAAGAAGAAAATAAAGAGGTTTTAGTAATCGGTGCCGGGTACATAGGGATAGAAGTTGTAGAAGCGGCAAAAAAATTAGGAAAAAATGTAAGGGTTATCCAAAGGGGAAAAAGGGTGATGTCAGCTTCTTTTGACAGCGAGATAACAGATCTTATGGAAGAAGAGATCAGATCACATGGTATAGAACTTCATTTAGAAGAGGTTGTAAAAAAAATAGAAGGAAATGATGTGGTAGAAAGAGTTATCACTGATAAGGATGAATATAGTGCTGATATCGTAGTGATAGCCACTGGTGTAAGACCTGCAACAGGATTCCTAGAGGGTACAGGGATTGAGATGGATAGGGGAGCTATCATAATAGATGAAGAGGGAAAAACATCTGTAGATGATATCTATTCAGCAGGAGACTGTGCAGTGGTATATCATAAAGTCAGAAAAAAAAATGTATATATTCCACTGGCTACTACAGCTAATAAAATTGGAAGGGTAGTAGGGGAAAATTTAGCTGGAGCTAAAAATAAATTTGATGGGACTCTGGGGTCAGCCTGTATCAAGGTGATGGATTTAGAAGCCGGAAGAACAGGGATTACAGAAACAGAAGCTAAGTTAGACGGGATAAACTATAAAGCTATCTTAGTGAAGGACAAAAATCAAACTAATTATTATCCAGGGCAGGAGAATATTTTTGTAAAATTAATATATGATGCTGAGACTAAGGTTATTTTAGGAGGGCAGATTATAGGAAAAAACGGTGCAGTACTCCGAGTGGATGTAATTGCTATGGCAGTTGCTGCAAAGATGAAAACCTCAGAGTTAGGAATGATGGATTTTTGCTATGCTCCTCCATTTGCAAGAACATGGGATGTATTAAATGTAAGCGGAAATGTAGCTAAATAAATAAGTAAAAAGAGGGTGACTCAAGTATAAAATCTACTTATGAGTCACCCTCTTTTGTTATCTATATTAGATATATATTATTTTGTTTCTTCTGCAGCCACTTCTTCATTTTGAGGCTGTTGTTTAGGGATAGGTCTTCCAAACATCCACTCCATTTCCCTTCTCAGTCCAGTAAGGTCATATTCATTTTCTTCAATAGTAAGGATATTATTTTCAGGGAATAAGATATGTCCTTCTTCCACCTTTTCATTGATATCTAAGCTTAGCTGTAACTTTACAACAGTCTCTACATCAACTGGTTTAAAATCACTCTTGATGGTTCTAATGATTTTTTCTTTAGAAGCTAAGATAGCTTCAATTTCTCCATCTTGAAATTGTCTTTTAGGCGGGTAAGATGTAGTAAATAGATTTTCAGTCATTAAAAACTTTAATCCACTGGGAGTTTTTTCCAAGATATCTAATGTGTATGTACCTCTTTCGGTAATAACAAATTTTTCAATGTTGATTACTTTTCTACCATGACCAAACATATCTGTAGGAACTGGTAATTCTCCACTGGATAATAATTCATCACTAGGACTGTTGATTCTCATCTCAAAGTTAGTGTCTCTGCTTAACCCTTCAAATGCTAAGTATATAGATAAGCTAGGCATTCCAATTGGGAAAATAGGCTGAATCAAGCTATCAAATTGCCCTGCTATATCAAATCCACGACTTTGAGGATTGAATTTTGTTACATGTGATGCTAAACAATGTTTTAATTTAATTGACATAATATCTCTCCTTTGACAGGGCAGTGACCCTTATATTTTATTTAGAGTATAGATCTAAGATCTCACTCATATTTTGAATCTCTTCTGCTGTTACTGCTGTTGTTGCAGATCTATCGTCTATCTCGCTATAATACTTTATCTCTCCATGATTACTATCAACCATTTTTTTCAGAGCATCAATCTCCTGAGGTTTTAAAGCAAATGCTATATACTCCTCAATGGAATTTATAAGATTTGACTTGTCTTTCCAAAATGCTGTATTTAACTTTCTAGCCATAAAATTCATATGATAAGTTTCATCAGAAATTAAATCCAGGCCATTCATATAGATCCAGTCATCTCCCCTGTATTTTAATGCCAGGTACAAAGTTTTTTCTTGGGTCTTTTTATCTTCTTTCAACACTAGGAAGTGTTGGTTTTCGTGAGCTGAATATTTTATTTTCTTCTTAGTGTAGATAGATTCCTCACTATCTTTAATATAAACTGTAGGATCTTCCTTGCTCTTACTATATCCTTTTTCAATGGTTCTGACATAGGCGTTTTTAGAACATCCTATAAAGGAAAGTAAGATGGTTAAAAGTAACATCTTTTTAAAAAAATTCATAAATCCTCCTAATCATTATAGTACAAGAATATCATAATTAGATATTTTTGTAAATATTCAAAGCTTTTCTTTGTTATTATTTTAAATTTTGTTTTCAAATCAGACTAAGATCCAATATTTTGATCACAATCTACAAATTTAGATCGATTATTTTCAATGATCTCCCTTGCTTGTTCTATACTGGTGAATTTTTCCTCTAGCTGTAGTCTATATAGATAGTTTAAGATCTTTTTAAAATTCTTCCCCCTGTGATATCCCCACGAAAGGAGGTGATTACCACTGATCATAGGAATAAGGTCGTCTTTTATCTCCAGATAAATAGAATTTATCTTTTGGATGTTATCTAATTCCTGAGAGTTATCTAACTGTCCCCTCCCTAAAATATCAGCTTTATAGACTTTGAGGAGTTTGAGAATATCTACATGGACAGCTAATTTTCTTATGGTGACCTTATTGACCTTGTTGTTTAACATTAATATCAATGGAGCAGCATGGTAAAAAATCAAATTGGAAGCAGAAGATATCAGTTTTTTATTATTTGTAAGATTACCTATTAAACCTAAAAACATATCTTTGGATACTCTGGTGTGTCCTTTAAAATTGGTGTTTTGTGTAAGAATTTTTCCGATATCATGAAATAAAAGTGCCAGCATAAGGTCTATTGTTCTATCAATAGGTTCTAGGATATCGAGGGTCATAAGGGTATGGGTGAAAACATCTCCCTCAGGATGAAAAACCTTATCTTGGGTTATTTTTTTAGACTGATATAGGTTTGGAAATAAGACGGCCACTCCTCCTACTTCATCCAGGAGCCTGAAAGTTTCAGAAGGATTTTTATGATATAAAAGAATTTTTTCCAATTCTCCCATAATTCTTTCCCGGGGAACCTTTTGAATTGCGGGGAAATTTGTTGAGATCAACCCCTTTAGATCCTCCGACAGTTCAAAATTCAGCCTCCCTGCCAGCTCAATGGTCCTGAATAATCTAAGGGGGTCATCTAAAAAAGTTTCACGATCTATATATTCTAAAACTTTATTTTTAAGGTCTGACTTGCCCCCATAAAGGTCCATAGTCTCATCTGTCAAAGGATCATAGTAAAGGGAGTTGATGGTGAGATCCCTGTTTTTAATGGAAGTTTTTATATCTAAAGCGGGATTAAATCCATTACTATCCCGTGGGAGAGTGATCTCAAGATTTTCTATGAGATACACCTTGTAGAGAGTACCGACTAATTTCCACCTGCCGAAATTATTTAATATTTTTTCTATCTGAGCAGGAGTTACTCCCAAGACCTCTATATCTATATTTGAATTTTCTTCCATGGGTTTGTTGTAGAGAAAAAAATCCCTTACTGCTCCGCCTACTACATACAGACAACCGTTTATCTTGTGGATCTCCTTAGCTAATTCTATATACATTTTCACTCCTTTAGTTTTTTCTATATAATAATTATACCTCAGATAGGAGTGATTTAAAACTTTTTTATCTTCCTAATTCGTATTTGTTTAGATCGTTTTTAAATGATGAATTTTCTTGTAATTCTATCTCATAAAGAATTACAAGATGAGTATAATTAATAGTTTTGGATTAACCTTTATAAGGATAAACTAAGATTTAGTTGTTTAGCCTAAAGAGAACAGTGGTTTAAAAGATGATGAAAGACAAGTGTTATCCTAAACCTTGACTTTTAAAATAATAGATGTTATATTACACTAGTAATTAATGGGAAGATCAAATTGTTGATCTATATAAAAAAATAAAAGGGAAAGAAGGAGAAAGAAATGAAGAAAATATTATTTGGATGCCTAGCTTTACTTAGTACAGCATCATATGGAGCCAGTGTAGACGCACTAGCTAATTCAACAGTAGCATATATGGGTAATCCAGCTCAAAATGCTACATTAACAACAGAGGCAACTTATTATAATCCGGCAGGTTTAGTTCATTTAGAGGACGGGAACTATATGTCTTTAGGTGGACAGCTGTCTAACATCACTTATGAGATGGAAAAAGGTGAAGATAACTACAAGGCTAATGACCCGCTAGGACTTATACCTAACTTAAGTTATATTCACAAGAGTGGAAACTGGGCATTCTATGGTAACACTGGAGGAGCAGCAGGAGGACCTACTTTAGACTATGAGGATGGAGTACCTTTGTTAGATAATTTATTAGGAACAGGGACGGGAACTGTAGAAGGAAAAAATGCGTATGCCATGGCTAACTTCGGGGCGGCATATAGGTTAAACAATGAATGGTCGGTAGCAGCAGGGGTAAAATATATCTATGCTCAAAGAAACATTGAGATAGAGACATCTAAGGATGCAAATTTAACACCATTTCCAATACCCGAATATGCTGTAGATGGTAGTTATGATGCTGAGAGGACTGCCCAGGGGTTCGGAGGAACCTTCGGTGTAAACTATAGACCTAATGACAGACTGAATATGGCAATGACTTATAATACAAAAGTTAAGCTGGAATTTGAAGCAGATTCAGAAGGGACTGGAAATTTAGGAACAATGTTACCTGCAATAGCTTCAAATCCAGCAGGAGAAGCTTTAGCTCCAATTATTGATGGTGATAAAAGATGGAGAGACCTTCCAGCTGAATTAAAGTACGGGGTATCTTATAAGATGACTGATAAGTGGACTGTAATGGGTGGAGGAAACTATTATTTCGTTTCAGAAGCTGATACAGATGGAAAAGACGGATTTGAAAATGGATGGGAACTGAATATAGGTACAGAGTATCAGGTATCTGAAAGATGGACTCTGACTACTGGATATAACTATGCAGATACAGGTGCAAGTGATGAGACGTTTAACGATACTGAGTTTGCATTAAACTCACACATATTCACAGTAGGAGCTAAGTTCCAGCAGAATCCTAATTTAGAGTGGACATTTGGAACGATGTATGTGGATTATATCGATCACGAAGTTGATGGGGTAAATTACAAAAAAAATATAATTGCTACCGGAATAAGTGCAGCATATAAATTCTAATTATTTAGGGGGACTTTTAGGAGTTCCTCTTTTATATAAAATTACAACTAAAATATAGTTATAAATTATAAACTTATATAAAATACAGGTTGAAAAACTAAAAAACAAGTGTTATAATACAAGAAAGATAAAACTGGAGGAGAGAAGAATGCCTAAGAAACCCATATTCACAAGAGAACAAATAATTGATAAAGCTTTTGGTATGTTAGAGAGAGGTAGTTTGGAAAATATCACAGCTAGAAGTTTGGCCAAAGAATTAAACTGTTCTCCTGCTCCGATCTATGGTTTATTTATATCTATGGATGAGTTGAAAAAAGAATTGATAAATAGAGCTAAAAATCTATTTTTAACATATGTAAGTAAAGAAAAAGAAGAGGTGCCTTTTCTTAATATAGGAATGGGGATCTGCAAATTTGCAAGGGAAGAAAAACCATTATTTAAATCTATATTCTTAAGAAATAGTTCATACAGCACACTGATATCTGAGTTTCATAAGATTATCTTTGAGGAGATGAAAAAAGACGCGAGATTTGATAGTTTACCAGGTGATGTCAAAGAAACTTTAACTATTGATTGTTGGACATATGCTCACGGTCTATCGACCCTTATTGCAACGGGATATTTCAAAGCAGCATCGGATAACTTTATAAGACGAAGACTTATAAGCGGGCCTGCATCGATTATCTACTATCATTTAGGTTTAGAAAAAGAGAAAAAATTAATAAAATAAAAAAATGAGCAAATTATTTTGCTCATTTTTTTTTTACCTGGAAAATTACACCAGCAAAATTTAATGTTTATATCTAAAAGTTTTGGAAGTGTCTAAGATGGTAACTTCTACTTTTAATACTCCAGCTCCCAAGGGAGCTATTTTTTTAAAGGCGGCTCTGCTCAGATCGATCATTCTTCCCTGGACATAGGGTCCTCTGTCATTTATTTTGACTTTTACAGATTTTCCGTTATCCAAATTCTTTACTCTGACAATGGTGCCAAAAGGCAATGTTTTACTGGCTGCAGTCAAGTTATACATATTGTATTTCTCTCCGCTGGCTGTTTTTTTCCCGTGGAAATAATCTCCATACCATGACGCTCTCCCTTTGACGGTTCTGCCTACTTTAAATTTAGAATTTTGTACGTGGGATTTAGGATAGGATACAGCTTTCTTTGGAGTGCTGCTGCAGCCTATCAGGGTAATAGCTGTAATTATAACTAATAGTAGTTTTTTCATTTTGAAGTTCTCTCCTTTTATCACTAATTTATAATTTTTAAACCGCTAATGTGATTAATTTTCGAAAATAAAACCTAATCAAAGTCAAAACATCAGACACAGATTACAACTCTCTCTTTTGAAAAAAATTTCTATTGTTTTTTATTTGCGTAATTTGCGATTCAGTTTTTAATTGTTATTTTCCCTTCCATATTTCATTTACTTCTGGAAAGGGCTTGAGAGCTCTGTCTAGGATGCCGTAGAGGGCAGCTATACAAAGTCCGTAGTTTAAGATGGGGACACCTTCACGGCAGCTTATGGCTATCCTGCCTAACATCTCTTTTCTGTTCAATGTACATCCGCCACAATGGATAACTAATTTGTAGTCTTTTAAATTTTCTGGGTAGTCCCTGCCTGCTACGATATCAAAATCTATCCCAGTATCTACCTTCTCTCCTATCCATTTTGGGATCTTGTATCTGCCTATATCGTCTTTTTGAACATGGTGGGTACAGGCCTCTGAAACCAAAAACTTATCTCCGCTTTTAAGAGACATCAGTGTCTTTGCTCCTTGAACCATTTCATTTAAGTCACCTTTATAACGGGCGAAAAGGATGGAAAAGGAAGTCAGAAGGACCCCTTCTGGAACTATGGCTGAAACTCTTTCGAAAGCCTGAGAATCTGTGATGACTAACTTAGGAGGATTTTTCAGCCCATCTAAAGTAGCTTGTAATTCGGTATCTTTACAGGTATGGATGATTCCGCTGTTATCTAGAATATCTCTCATGGTCTGCACTTGAGGCAGGATTATACGGCCTTTGGGCATTCCAGTGTCGATGGGAATAACTAAAACAATGTGATCGCCATCTTCTATAAGATCTCCTAAAATACTCGGACTTTCAAACTCCATAGGAGAATGTTTAATGATTAGATTTTTCATATCTTCCATTCTGTCTTTTTGTTCTGCCGATAGATTTATATATGGGTAAGTTAAATTTTCTAATTCTGTTAAAAAATCAGAATTTGGTTTTTTTATGTCTGCCTTATTGATAACCACTATAAATGGAGTGTTATTTTTCTTTAAGATATCAATAATATTGTAATCAAACTCTAAAAATCCATTGTAGTCAACTGTAATAAGTGCTATATCAGTTTTTCTTACAACTTCCATAGTCTTTTTTATACGCAGGTTTCCCAAAGCTCCTACATCATCTATTCCTGCTGTATCTATAAGAACACACGGTCCTATAGGCAGGATCTCCATAGCTTTATAGATGGGGTCAGTGGTTGTTCCAGCAAAATCAGAAACAATGGCTAAGTTTTGTCCTGTGATGGCATTGATCAGTGTTGATTTCCCCATATTTCTTTTTCCAAAAATAGAAATGTGTAATCTATTTGAACTTGGAGTTTTATTTAAATTTGACATTAAAATCACCTCTTAAATATATTTTTATAATAATATTATATCGTTATTTGACCTAGAATGTAAATTTTTTGATTGAAATAAAATAACATACGTTATATAATTAGAGGTGAATCGGACATTTATAATGGAATAAATTACCTTGTTAAAATAAATTTAGTTATAATTTCTTACTCATTAACTAAGTTTAAACGGAAAAGTTCATAGGGTTAACTATATTAGAATGAAATAAAAATAAAAATAAAAACCTTTGTTAAGAAAATTTACTTGACAAAGTTTGGAAAATTTAATATAATTCTTAGGTAACATTATAGAGGTGAAGTGATTTGAAAAAAAATATCGATCAGTTAAAAAAGAAAAGAGAAACTAAGTTTGAATTTACAGAAATATTAGATGATGTTCTAATAGAAGGAACGTTAGTTCCAAAAGTTAATGTAGATTACTTAGTGGAGCTAGTTGAAGGTGAAGTCATCATTAGAGGTGAATATACAGCTTTTATAAAGACTAGTTGTGTTAGGTGTTTAGAAGAGTTAGAGGTAGAAGTTTCTGGAGAATTTTTCGGAGATTATAAAGAAAGTGCAGATTATGCTGAGTATATCGAATCTCTAGGTAAA
>Ga0316198_10000300_pt1 | contig 24663 bp, 24 predicted proteins | sample OudBieAanoxic_MG_FD_204935 | JGI IMG/M metagenome (GOLD analysis project Ga0316198, IMG submission 204935) | Coastal sediment microbial communities from Oude Bieten Haven, Netherlands - site A anoxic | ecosystem: Environmental > Aquatic > Marine > Coastal > Sediment | place: Netherlands... | reverse complement strand
AGCATGCCACCGAACAAGTTGTTTTACAGGATAATTTCGACAATGGGCTTCTGGACCCCAAATGGGATGTCGCTTTCGAAAATGCCAATGGTTGGACCTACTCCGAATACGGCACCGTACTGGAGGTTACAGATATTGGTGCAACGGTACTCAACGCGACCTCACCATGCACCTGGTCGAGGGTCAAGCTTGGCCAGCAAGTCACTGCCGTGAATGATTTCGACGTCCGATTCGATTTCTCCTGGGATTCGGAATCGAGCGTTAACGACATGCAATATATTAACCTGATGCTCAAAGATAAATCCGACGAGATAATGGCGCAAGCCGCATACAGTGATGCGTGGGTCAGTCACCGGGGCGGAGTACTCGCGGTGGTGGGGGAAAACTATTACGGATCGGGGCTGAACTCTTTGCCCTTCAGTGGTAACGGGCGGTTCGAATTTGTACGCAATGATGGCGATATCGAGATTTTCTGGGACGGTGCCCTGGTACAATCCGGTAGGAACAGCGCTCAGTTGGGCAGGGTAGAAATTTGGTTCAGTTTCTGTAATTACAATGACGGAGTTTGGAAATCCAAATACGGCAAGGCGCGGGTGGATCTGGTCAGCGTTACCACCCCTAAGGCCGATGTCTATCTGATCAAGACCGATGCCAAGGGCGAGAAAATGTGGAGCCAGCTGTTCGGCGGACCCCAGTGGGATTCGGGACATTCGGTCCAACAGGCGACGGACGGCGGATACATCATCGCCGGCTACACCGAATCCTTCGGGGCGAAGGCCGATGTCTATTTGATCAAGACCGATGCCGATGGCGGGAAGACCTGGAGCCAGCTGTTTGGTGGGCCGCAGTGGGATGTGGGATACGCGGTGCAACAGACGACGGACGGCGGATACATCATCGTCGGCTACACCGAATCTTTCGGGGCGAAGGCCGATGTCTATTTGATCAAGACCGATGCCGATGGCGGGAAGACCTGGAGCCAGCTGTTCGGCGGACCCCAGTGGGATGTGGGACATTCGGTGCAACAGACGACGGACGGCGGATACATCATCGTCGGCAGCACCGAATCTTTTGGGGCAAAGGCCGATATCTATCTGATCAAGACCGATGCCAAGGGTAAGAAAATGTGGAGCCAGCTGTTCGGCGGACCGCAGCGGGATGTGGGACATTCGGTTCAACAGACGGCGGACGGCGGATACGTCATCGTCGGCAGCACCGAATCTTTCGGGGCAAAGGCCGATGTCTATCTGATCAAGACCGATGCCAAGGGTAAGAAAATGTGGAGCCAGCTGTTCGGCGGACCGCAGCGGGATGTGGGACATTCGGTCCAACAGACGGCGGACGGCGGATACATCATCGTCGGCAGCACCGAATCTTTCGGGGCAAAGGCCGATGTCTATCTGGTCAAGACCGATGCCGATGGCGAGAAGACCTGGAGCGAGCTCTTCGGCGGGCCGCAACAGGACGTGGGATATTCGGTGCAACAGACGAGGGATGGCGGGTACGTGATGTCCGGCTACAGCGATTCCTTTGGCACCACGTTTAAGGACGTCTACCTGATCTACGCCGAAGGGAAAAGGGCCACGCCCTGGCTACCCTTGCTGCTGTTCGAGGACTAATCAGCGGGGACAGTATACCCAAATCAATGTTAAACCACGGCAGCACCACCGGCCGCCGTGGGTTTTGGGTTCGAGGCGAAGAGGCTCGCGTTGGACGATCTGTATCGAAGAGGCTTTCCGTCCCCTGATTTTTTTTGTCTTGGAATAAAAATATTAAAGCCCCTGAGTTTCTTAACCTCCTGAAATACTGTAACTTACTAAAAACATAGAATATATAAATTCCACATTTTTTTCGATTTTGGCCATTTTAGCAGGCTTTGGAACGATTTTTGAGGCTTGGGAGGCTTGGGGTCGGGCCAAGCTAACACCCTAATATCTCATTATATTCATTCCAAAACCATAGGTTTTTTCCTGCTATATCGATCTTTTCGGTGTCAAAAAGGGCTATATAGGGCAATTGGGACTCCCGAAGTTCGAAGGTTTCTGCCTTCTTCCGAACTCGACGGCCGATCGCAAAACTGCGCATCTGCTTTTTGATAGCCTCGACAAAAGTCCGACTCCCGGTTGCAATGCTCTGTGTCCAAAAATCCTTTCTCTTCAACTTATTATCAGATAGGGCCGATTGAACCCACCGTCGATGCGCTGACTGAAATCCCAGGCGGGGTAAAGAGTGTGAGAAGGGCAATGAGGTTTTATTTACGTTCCTATGATCATGGCACTTATTTCGTTTAAGATATCTTTAATGGAGGGTATGTTTAAAGGCCTTATTTTACCGGGCGTGTGTTTATGATGGGGATAAGAGTCTATTTCGGGATGATGCGGAGAATTATCATTCTGCAACAAATTTTTGTATCACTGGATTGCTGACCGAACTTTGGTACAAAATCTCTAGAATATAAACGTTTTGTCTATAATCTGTGAAATCTGCGAAATCTGCGAATAAATAGGTCCGCTTCTTCCACAAGGGTTATTGACCATAGTGGGTTCGGGCGCGATGGATATATATGATTCGAAGCTCTGTATCAATGGAATAGACGATTCGGTCTTTATATGTGAGGCGATAAGAATAAAAGCCGGCTAAATCACCAATCAGTTTTTTGCCGGCAAGAGGATCGGGGGCGAGCACGTTCTGTAAAATCGATTTTAATTTTGCTTTCAGTTTGGGAGGCAATTTGTCAGCATCCTTGACCGCCTCTTTTGTGAATCGAATGTCATAGCCGGTCATCACTCAGAAACCCCGAAGACATCATCAAAAGGCACGGTTTGACCGTTTTTCATCTGCTCGATGGATCGTTTCATGCTTTCCGAGAAACCGGGAATCGATAGCAACTCAAGCGTTTCGATCAAACTGTCGTATTCATCTTCACTCATGAGCACGGCATTTCCTTTCCGATGTTGAATTCGGTAAATCTGATGTTGTTCATTTGCATTTCTGATCATTTCGAAAAATTCATTTCGTGCACTGGTTGCATTTACCTTATGCATGGATCACCTCCACAAAGTGTACGTTTTTATGTACATTATGGGGTTGATTAAAAAGCTTGTCAATAATTTTTACTACGGAGACACTCCAGTACGATCCTCCAGAGGTGGATAAATGAGGCTTGGGTCGGGCCAAGCTAACACCCCAATATCTCATTTTATTCATTCCAAAACCATAGGTTTTTTCCTGCTATAGGACTTGAGGAAGGGCCTTCGGCTGCTGGAGGTTTGAGGTTGGAGGCAATACCGCTGAGGATGGTGGTGGCTGATATCTTTCAATGAAGTAGCGGCATCGAGCACCGCTATCAATTCTTCGGGAGCCTCAATATCCATGCCGCCAAACTTTGACATTTTATCCGACTGATAAAAACGTCGGCTCCGCCCATCGGCAGGGGGATCGGAGTTTTAAACGCTGACCACATCGACTGGGAGGATATCGCAACAGACAGGGCGGGCAACTTGATCATTGGTGATATTGGTAACAACTGGTGGGGACGACAGGATTTCCAGCTTTATGTCATCAAGGAACCTGATCCGTATCATCCGTGAAATGCGTGTCCCATTCTAAAAAAGATCAGAGTCCTATTCAATCAAGGACCGATGACCCACTGGCAGCCTTCATTGACCGCTTCGCGTGAAGTTTTGTCGAGAGTCCCGATTTTTTCGAGGAGCCTCCCTTTATCCACCGTCGCCATCTGGCTTACGACAACCACGCTTGTTTTCGGTAGGTTGGCGGTACCTTTTTTCAATAAAATATTACCCGGTACAGTGGCCAATTTCTGGTTTGAGGTGATCAGGGCGACAACGGTTGTACGAATGTTGCTCCGGTTCAGCAGATCATTCTGGACGACAATGGCAGGCCGTTTTCCGGAAGGACCGGAATCTTCCAGGGGACCGAATTTGACCCAATAGATGTCTCCCTGTTTCGGTTTTACCATGGCATTTCTTTCACATCCGTGGCCTCTGCAATGGTTTCGGCCATGAGAAACTGTTCTTTTTCGGCTTCCGGGTCTTTAAAAACCTCATTAATCCGTTGCAATAAGGAATCTTCTTTTAATTTTTGAGTTTTTTCCGCCAGGGCTTCCGCTACCAGATGGCTGAGTTTGACTTTTTTAATCGAAGCAAACGCCTTTATTTCTCGGTATGTCTGTTCCGGAATGGTTACACTCAACTTAGATTGTCCCATAAATAATCCCCCCTTTAACATAATTATAATTGATGATTATCATATAATTTATAAAATTGTCAACAGTATTATTAATCGGACGCAGAAGAACACAGGTACACATAATCAGGACACGGATACACACAGATAATTACGGATAGACCAGCATAAAAATTAAAAAGATCCGCGTCATCCGTGAAATCCGTGTCACATTAATAAAAAAGTCCGTGTGTGTCTGTGTGAGTCTGTGGCTAATTAAGATCCGTGTCATCCGTGAGATCCATGTCCCATTAAAAAAAGTCCGCGAATCGTTTTTTTTCGAACAATTGCGCAAAAAGTGATACCCTATGATTGACTTTTTATGATACGTGGTATATATTGGTATATATCTTCATTATAAAGAGGGCCTAAGCTATGGAATCAATAGCAAAAATTTTTCAAAACGGTCGATCCCAAGCGGTTAGATTACCAAAAGCGTTTCGTTTTAAAGGAAATGAAGTGAAAATCAGCAAAAAGGGGGACATGGTAATCCTTGAACCTCTCAGAAAAAGCAGGTGGCCGGAGGGTTTCTGGGATGCCTTCCCTATGGATCATGATTTCAAAATACCTGAGGCACTGCCATCAAAAAATTTTGATTTGGATTAACTGGGACAGATATGTACCTGCTAGATACAAATATCATCAGTTATTGGATGCGTGGTGATAAGAGCGTAATTGGCCGGATTAAAAAACAGGCGCCATCAGATTTATCCTTGTCAACCATTACCCTGGCTGAAATACTGTATGGAATAGAGAAATCCCCGATAAAAAAGGAAGAAAGGCGATTGAAAATAAAAAAGATATCGTCGTTACTGGACATGTATTCGTTTGATGCGGCAGCGGCAGGGAAGTATGCGGTTATACGGGCACAACTTGAAAGAGAAGGTATGGTGATCAGTGAAAGAGATACACAGATCGCATCTATTGCCATGGCAAACAAGCTAACAGTGGTTACTCATAATATAAGAGAATTTGATCGGATTGGCAAATTGAAAGTCGAAGATTGGGCAACTGAATAAAAAAGGCTAAGGTTGCAGGCTTGGGGCAGGCTTGACAGGCTTGGGGTCGGGCCACAGCAACACATTGAAAACTATATAAAAGACACCTAAAATCACAAGTATTTCGGTCTTAATCGATCAATTTTCATGGGAAAACTGGTCGATTAAGGATGGTGGTGGCTGATATCTTCCAATGAAGTAGCGGCATCGAGCACCGCTAGCAATTCTTCGGCAGCCTCAATATCCATGCCACCAAACTTTGACATTCTACCCGACTGATAAAAACGTCGGCTCCGCCCATCGGCAGGGGGATCGGAGTTTTAAACGCTGACAACAGCGAAGAGATCCTTCGCCCTCCATCGGTCAACCTCAAACTCGTGAAATATTCGGGTTAGGAAGCCCACTTGAGTCTAAGTTTTTTTTGAGAATGCGCACAATCTTGTAGGTAAAGGTTGATAAGATTCTGATAGGGAACTCCGGTTTCTTCAGCCAGTTTCTTAAAATAATCGATAACATCAATACCTAGCCGCAGTGTCACCTGCTTTTTAAGATGTTTGGCATAAGGATTTTTAACAGATTTTGAAAAATCGTATTCTTTTCTCATAATAGAAAACTCCCGTATTGTTTCTGTTCGTTTTTATTTGCTTTTCGAGCCGAAATAATTCTAATGACGACGTCGTTCTCCATGTAACAATGGCATACAACAAGCAATCTCAACCCAGCACTTATTCCAAGGAGGATGAATCTGTCCTCACCGCCGGAATGTTCCGGGTCAAAAATCATTCTTGCGCTTGGATCTGAGAAAACCGTTTGAGCTTCTTCAAAAGATATTTTATGCTTTTTTAAATTTGATTCGGCTTTTGTCCGATCCCAAGTAAACGATATCGGTTTCATAATTATATTATAATTATTTTAAAATTATATTGCAAGCTTTTTTTCAAGCCAACGACAAATAATTAGCGCCCATCCATTAGTTGTTTTTTAAAGATGGGCACCTTGTGACGTTTCCAATTTAGAAATTAGGATTTTAGTACAAAATCAAGGAAATTTAGGGGTTGCGCGGAGGCGTACCGTGGTACGCCGCACAAGCGCTCCCGCCGATTGACGCCGAGATTGGGCAAAAAGACCATTTATGGATGGAAACGAGTTAAATGAGCTGTATCGATTGGCACTAAAGCAATTTGGGCCGGTTAAATTAGATCAAACCGGCCTTGTTCCACCGTCGGTCGAGCGTCATGGTATAGTGCCCTGACATGTATCAAATGACGCACCTTGTTTGTCTTTTTACCTTTCTGCGGTGTTACGACTTCAGCTACATAGAAAAACTATGCGCCTATAGCCGTTCCTTGCAGAAAGAAAAAAATACGGTGCAATCTTACGTCATTTGACACATGCCATGACACTGGTTGAATAAAGATAAAATATTGGGAAAAATTGTGAAATCATTTTTGAGGCTACAACCTTTAATTGCGGCTGGCATTTTTATATTTATGTGCTGGATCATTCCGGCCTACGGTGAATTGATCCAACCGACACGCGCACTTAAAGAGGGTAACAAACAGGTCGAACATTTGAGTGTTTTCAGCGAACCGCCCAAAATGGATGTTTACCTGGATGGAAAAATGATCGGCGTCACGCCGGTTTTTTCTTACGTCGTTTCTCCAGGCAGGCATCTTTTAAAAGTGGGCGACGCGGAAAAAGAGCTTTATATCCTTACCGGAAAGTCACAACAATTCAGTGTCCATAAGGGGCGGCTGATTCAAATTCCTGTAAAAGCAAACCAGTCTCAGAAAACCCAAACGGATAAAAAGCCACTTGTCGAAAAAGAGAAGTTGGAAATAGGTGAAGACGAAGGCTTGCCGCCACCGAATTATTTTCCGCTCAATCCCAAGGGACCCATCTATTAATTCCAATATAATTGCTATCTTGGTAAGAATAATGTACCAAAGTTTGTCCAATCTTCGAAAATGAGTTCCGACCAGCGGAAATGGCCCCGGGTTCGCCCTACGGAAATGATCTTTGCCGTGATCGGGGACCCACCGATCCTGGTCGGGGAGATTATCGATATCAGCCCGGGTGGTCTGGGATTCAGGCACTTTAGTGATATCGTCGTGGACCGGCAGAAATTTCCGGTGGGAATAATTGAATCCGGGCGCGGATTCCGTTTGTCGGATCTACCCTGCCGGAAGGTTTATGATTTCATGGAACCCGCTCCCGAAGGGTATCTGAGATTCCATGACGCTTTTCGGATGAAATGCTGCGGTCTGGCCTTTGGGAATCTGATCGATGAAGAAACAGCTAAACTGAACCGGTTTATTGACGAACGGTGATATCCTTATGACCAATTAGAATACTACCCCAAATGAGCGTAAACAAGATGAGATACTCAATTTAAGTGTTGAAATTTGTGGTATAAATCTTCAATTCAGTTAAATTGCAATAATGCTTCAATAAATGAGATAGTTAATCACAAAACAATTTCATTTTGTTTACCCGGTGGGAAAGCCGATCATACCCCACCTACTGCGTTATCAAGGGTTTGCGGTAGTACACTACAGCGTCACCCTTGATGCCTTGTATCTGGGGCATCCTCGAGACTTTCGCTCAATTGGGGTATAATATTATCCCACTCAGCAGAATAAAGGCAGAGCCAGTTTGGTTCTGCCTTTTATTTTGGTACGCCTGGCAGGTCGTTAAAGCATAATCAAATACAATAGGGATTGCCGCTAAAATTTATGGTTTATCTGGATATATGCGAATATTGCCCCTGTTCTTGTAATAGGGATAGGAATTGTTCGACATGACTCTTCATTATAGAGAATGGGCTTATTGTCTTAACTAGTTTCCATCCATAAATGGTCTTTTTGCCCAATCTCGGCGTCAATCGGCGGGATCGCTTGTGCGGCGTACCACGGTACGCCTCCGCGCAATCCCTTGATTTCCTTGACCTTGGACAAAAATCCTCATTTCTGAATTGGAAACGTCACCAGGTGCCCATCTTTAAAAACTAATTAATGGATGGACACTAACTAAATAATTTCCTTTTTCTAATAGCTTTATTTAAAATCTTTATAAATTCTTTGTTACCACGAACAAGCTCTGTAATAAACAAAGTAAAAAATGAAAATATATCTGGCGCTTTATCAATATTATATTTGACGCCATGTTTTTTAAGTTGTTCTTCAACTTCGGTATTAACAAAATCATAAACCTCTGAACTTTTTTCTTTCCAAAGGTTTGCATTAACAGCTATTGGTAAAATATTTTGACATATTTTATCAATTTCCTCCACTACCGGTGAGCGAAGAACGGGAGCAAGTGAGCGCATTAGGAGGTTATTATTTTTGGCTGTTCGTTTTATTAAACGATGATTAACAAGCTCGCCAAAAGGTTTATCCTCATAACCTTTAATTACGTCTGCAATCATGTTTTCCCCTCCTTGCTAATAAAAAAATCGTACCATAAAAAGACAAGATAATTCACATTAAATGACACAAGACCACTTTTTGAGCCAAATTTCAGCCGTTAGGGCCATTCAACCCATGTAATAGTAAAATAAATAGTATAAATGCATAAAATGATGCCCAGATCGAATAAGTAACCCCTTAAGAAAGATTTGAACAAAATTTTTATAGGTTATCGTTCTTTATCAGATATACGCCGGCCACTCAAGGACACAGACTAACGTCAAACATCGTGTTTCGTACAAATTACAAGCCGTATATGCCTGTTTCTGAGAGATAAAATTAGAAATGCTTAGGCCGGCATAGGTTGCCCAGAATTGAGGGCTAAGTCATCGCTAAGCGAAGAATGCATCACCGTGCCCTGTCAAGGCAGGTAGGTTTCGTCATTTCGAAAAAATGGCGTTTTTAACATTGGATTGCATCTATGGTGTTATCACAAATTTTTGATATACAGCTATGTTTCCAAAAAAAAAAAGAATCGATCTTTGTAATTTAAATCAGATAATATTCTTCAACCAATGAGGCTATAAATTTGCGGTCGCTGGATGATATATTGGTAAAACGGACACCAAGTCCGTCAAAGACGCTTTCCTCAACAATAATTTTATCCGACCATATCTTTTCACAAGGCACATAAATTTCATGGTCTTCAGACACTTTGAAGATGATTGAAAAGTAACCGGATATAACAGGCGTTGCTAAAAAATAGATAAGGGCAGAACCGTCTTCACTGATGTTAAGCACCTTGCCATTGAGGGTACCTTGGGAAGTTATTAAAGCAATGGGCCAGTCTACAGGGATGCGGGGATAACGACGCTTTTCGATTTTGTTTTTCATATGCTGGTATCACCTGTGCTTCAAAAACGGAATTTTAAATTATTATCAGATATGCCAAACAAACCAACTCGTTCAGATCAATTATTGATTGCTTTAGCCTTTGGCCAATGAATCGTCCACTTGTTCGTAAAAATCTTCAATGCTGAGGTATTGAATTTTTTCAAGGCAGTTTTTAAGGGCTTCTGCTTCAGTGGTTCCGCCGCAGATAAATTGATCTTTTGTACGTGTATTAGCAAATTCGTGGTCATCCGGTTTGGCAAAAAAAGGAGGATCAGTGATGCCGGTAATAGATTCATAAGTAACAATTGTAATACCAATGTTTGTGCGATTGAGTTGATAGGTTTTCCGTCGAAACAGGGCTTCTTCCGGGTTGAGGTATTTATCATAAATGTCAGACATTTAATAACTCCTTTCGTAAAAATATTAAACAAAATATCTGGAAACATTATTACCAAATTTTAAATCAATGTCAAATAGGCCGAAAAACCGACTCGCTCAGATGCGTTTTAAAGCCTTAAAATATTTTCCGAATGAGTAAGAGCACCTTTGGTCTAGTAGTTTGCTTGTACCTCTGAAGCCCCGATAGAAACGTTCTATGACAACAAAATACCTTTAAAGGCGGTGAGGTGATTGTTGCGTGTTAAAGAGTTTCGATCCACCTGTTTCTCTTGCTGGAAACCATTATTTCTGGCAGGATATTTAAGTGTTTTAACGGAACGGCAGTCTCTTAATATATCACTATTGATTTGTATTCAGATATTATATTGTTTCGGCGATTAAATACGCAACACGAATGTCATTCCGACGAAAGCCGTCATCCAGTATCTTCTGGGTGCCTGATCAAGTCCGGCATGACGGAATTTCACATATTTAATTGCCGGGCTAATATGAGTGTAATAAAGTAGAATTAGACATTGGGTGACCACATTCCTATACTGTACATACAAAAGGGCCTTGCAGGTGCGATGCGACAGATCGGCGCTGCGAATAGGGTACTAATCCGAATCATTATAAAGCGTGCTGAAATCCACAACAAACGAGGACTCGTCTGGCTTTCCAACGGCAACCATGACCGCGCCATAATAGATTTCAACAAGGCAATAGAAATAGATCCTCTGTACGCTTGTGCCTACAATATGCGAGGAATCGCTTGGGGCTCAAAGGGCGAATATGACCGCGCCATTGCCGATTTTAACAAAGCCATAGAAATAAATCCACGGGACACTCGTGCCCACAACAATCGTGGCAGCGCCTGGTATTTTAGAGGTGAATATGATCGCGCTATTGCCGATTACAATAAGGCGTTAGAAATAGATTTCCGACACGCTGACATTTACAGGCGTCGGGGGATAGCTTGGTATTTCAAGTATAACTATGACCGCGCCATAACAGATTTCAACGAGGCTATAGAAATGGATTCCCAAGATATTCGCGCCTACAACATGCGAGGAGCCGCTTGGGGCTCAAAGGGCGAATATGACCGCGCCATTGCCGATTTTAACAAGATCATAGAAATAAATCCAATGGACGCTCGCAACTATAAAAACCGAGGAATCGCCTGGTATCTCAAAGGCGATTATGATCGTTCTATTGCCGATTTTAACAGAGCTATAGATATAAATCCACGGGACGCTCGCAACTATAGAAACCGAGGAATTGTCTGGTATTTCAAAGGTAAATATAGCTGCACTATCGCTGATTGCAGCAAAGCACTGGAAATAGATCCTCGCGACGGTGACGCCTATAATAGCCGTGGAATCGCTTGGGGCTCAAAGGGCGAATATGACCGCGCTATCTTTGATTTTTATAATGCCATAGAAATAAATCCACGGGACGCTCGTGCCCACATCAACCGTGGCAGCGTCTGGTATTTCCAAGGTGTTTATGATCGCGCCATTGTCGATTACAACAAGGCGTTGGAAATAAATCCCGGATACACCGACATTTACAGGCGTCGGGGAAATGCTTGGTATTCCAAAGGTGACTATGACCGCGCCATTGCCGATTACAACAGGGTAACGTAATTCTCGAGACACTGATGCCTTTAACCCCAAACGAGCGTAAACAAAATGACAAACTCAACTTAAGTATTTTGATTTGTGGTATAAATTTTCAGTTCGGTTAAATTTTCATAATGCTTCAATGAATCAGATGTGTAATCATAAAACAATTTCATTTTATGGTTCTTCTCCCATATTAGTTGGAGAAGAGGGGCCAAGGATTCAAGGGGTCAAGGAATCAAGGAATCAAGGGTTTGCGGTAGTACAACTACAGCGTCACCCTTGATGCCTTGTATCTGGGGCATCCTCGACTTTCGCTCAATTGGGGTGTAACAACCGAAATAATTGGCTTGATTTTTTCAGTGTGATTTATTATCTTTTAATAGTTTAAAAATTCGGTTCGCTGAACGTCGCCTTGGGAATGTATAGATTAAATTTTCAAGGCTATTTTAATGGGGGTAGCAGGATTCCAGTGACGGTACTTTTGACGGTATTAATGCCGCCGAAATAATTTATATAATAAAATAAGTGTGTTAATCTGCCAATGGGGCGGCCCCCTCGCAAAAAAGTCGCATACCGATAATCGATGCATTCAACGGAGAGATGTCCGAGTTGGCTGAAGGAGCACGACTGGAAATCGTGTGTGCTGTTTATAGCAGTACCGAGGGTTCGAATCCCTCTCTCTCCGCCACGTCATTGTTGTCGCCACGATGGTGATGATTCGAGACCTTTGGAAATTGAACATTTTCATAAGTTTCGAATCCATTTGGATCTTACTCGGCCAACCCCTCGGCGACGGGATTGGCCGGTTAGCTCGGTAGCCTGTAAAGGAAATCCATTTAGTGTCCTATCTCGTTCTGGCTAGGAAATATCGGCCCCAGACCTTTGAGGCGGTTGTGGGTCAGGATCATGTCACCCAGACCCTTATGCATTCGATTAGCGCGGATCGCGTGGCCCATGCCATTCTGTTTTCCGGCCCCAGGGGAACAGGGAAAACCACGGTTGCACGAATTCTGGCCAAGGCCATGAATTGTGAAAAAGGTCCAACCCCCGAACCGTGTAATGAATGCCGTTCGTGTCGTGAGGTCACCGCTGACAGTGCCGCCGACGTGTTTGAGATTGACGGCGCCTCCAACAACAGTGTCGATCAGGTCCGCGAACTGCGGGATAATATTGTCTTCATGCCGAGCGCCAGCCGCTTTAAGATCTACATCATCGATGAAGTTCACATGCTCAGCCTGTCCGCTTTTAACGCGCTGTTAAAAACTTTAGAAGAACCGCCGTCCCATGTCCTTTTCATGTTTGCCACCACCGAGATTCGGAAAATTCCCATTACCATCTTATCCCGATGCCAGCGTCACGACATGCGTCGCATCGATCATGGGGCCATAACGGACTATATAGAAACCATTTGTAAAAAGGAAGCGGTAAAGATCAAGCCCGAAAGCCTGTCCCTGATTGCGAGGCAAGCCGATGGTAGCATGCGCGATGCCTTGAGCCTGCTCGATCAGGTCATGGCCGGCTCGGAGGGGATGGTTGTGCATGAATTTGTACTCGACATTTTAGGCAGTGTGAATCGGAAAACATTGTCGGAATTGAGTGGCGCGTTGCTATCGGCCGATGTCTGCCTGATGCTTTCGAAAATAGGAGAAATTTATAAAAATGGCCAGGATCTGCACCGGGTTTACATCGATTTGTTGGCCTACCTGCGGGACCTGATGGTGATTCAATTGTCTAAGGTTCCCGAAAAACTGGTTGACCTGCCCGAAGTTGAGATGAAAGAGATGGCCCTTCAGGCCGAAAAACTATCGGAAGCACATCTAAACCAGATCTTTGAACTGCTTTATCGGGAAGAGGCAACGGTCCGGCTTTCTCCCCAGCCCCGGATGGCCATGGAGATGGTATTGATGAAGCTTGGCCGAACCAAACCGGTGTTACCGATCGATACGCTCATCGAAAAGCTTGATCAGTTGAAGACCTCATTTGATCAGGCGCCTGGGGGTGTCTCTACTGGCCGGTTGACAAACAAGCCCCATCAGAGGGACGGATCTGAAAACATTTCGTCCCCGCCTCCGGTATCATCTCCACGCCAGGTGAAGCCGATGGCTGATTTGCCCAGGGATTTGGAGCGTGTGATTCGAGACCCGGCTGTGATTTGGGAGCGAATTTGCCAACAGTTGAGTCAATCGTCTCCAGCTTTGGCGGCCAGTTTGGCTGGCAGCAGTCTGATAGCGAATGATGATAGTCGGTTTGAAATCGAGGTCAACGGCGGCGAGTTCAACCTGGAAATGATTCGACGCAAAAAAAATTGGGCCCGGATTGAGGAGATGCTGAGTGAATATTTCGGACAACCGGCGATTGTAACGATCCGAACCAATTCGACGATTAACAAGCACAAAAAAACGCATAAAAAACGGTCCGAGCAACTTCAAAAGAAGGCCCTGGACCATCCCATTGTTAATGATGCCTTGGAAATATTCAACGGCACAGTCGAGAAAATTAACATCATACAGGAGGAAGATCAATGAAAGGCATGGGCAACATGCTGAAGCAAGCGCAACAATTGCAGAGTAAAATGGCCAAAATGCAAGAGGAACTGGCTCAGAAAACGGTTGAGGCCAGTGCCGGCGGTGGCATGGTTAAAGTCATCGCCAATGGTAAACAGCAGATCGTTTCCCTTGAAATCGAAAAAGAGGTCGTGGACCCGGAGGATGTGGATATGCTCCAGGACCTGGTCCTTGCAGCCGTAAACGACGCTTTGGCCCGGGCCCAGGAAATGGTCAGCAGCGAGATGGGCAAATTGACCGGCGGTCTCAATATTCCTGGATTGACATAGGGTCAACCGATGAGTCACTATCCTGCGTCCATTCAACAGCTTATTTTGAGTTTGTCCAAATTGCCGGGCATCGGCACCAAAACGGCTGATCGGCTGGCCATGCATGTATTGAGGGCGCCTCGCCGGGAGGTGGAAGCGCTGGCCCACCGTATTATGGAGGTGAAAGAGAAAACCCGCCTTTGTCGCCTCTGCTTTGCTCTCAGCGACGGTGAGCTTTGCCGGCTTTGTAGCGATCCGGCCCGGGATCGGTCTAGGATTTGCGTGGTGGAGCAACCGGCTGACATGGTCTCCATCGAAAAATCAGGCGGCTGGAACGGGTTGTATCATATCCTGCAAGGCGCATTGTCCCCCATCGACGGGATCGGGCCTGAGGCGCTGCGGATCAAGGAGCTTTTGGGGCGCATTACGGCGGAGGAGATCAAGGAGATCGTTCTGGCTACCGGGACTAACACGGAGGGAGAGTCGACCGCATCATTTCTCGCCCAACGGCTTAGTAATTATTCGGCCAAGGTTTCCCGGATCGCCTCCGGAGTTCCCATGGGCGGTGATTTGAAATACATCGATCAGGTGACCCTTAAAAAGGCCATGGATCGACGCCACGGCATGTAAACCCATGAAGCCTGTATTTCAATGCACTCAATGTGGGGACTGTTGCAAGGGATACGGCGGCACGTTCGTCACCGAGGATGAAATCCGGGCCATCGCTGAATATCTTCAAATCCCACCGGAGCAATTCATCGAAATCTATTGCGAGTTTTCCGGAGATCGGCCTATCCTGGGTCAGAAAAAAAATGGATACTGTGTTTTCTGGGATGAACTCTGCATGATTCATCCAGTTAAGCCAAAGATGTGCAAAGCGTGGCCGCATATTGAAAGCATCTTGATCGATGTAGCCAACTGGCGCATCATGGCGGGCAGCTGTCCAGGTATGCGGACCGATGTGCCGGATGACCGGATTCGAGCTGAAACGTCGGATGAAATCAGGCAGCGGGATCGGTCTAATTCCAAATCCATTTTACATTCAACGTAATATCCAGGCCGAGGCGAGGAGAAGACGACGCAGGTGTACTCATCGTACACTGGGGAACTCGCGGAGAAAGCCAACACGGGTGGTGCCTGATACGAGTTGGAACTAGGATCAGCCCCACTGGTCTTCGCCATTCAACCGGTAAACCACTTCTTCAGAGCCAGGGGTGATCACTCGCCGTATAATGCCATGGGCAGTCAAATCATTCAATCCTGCCGCAAGCGCTTCTTGGGAGCTGTTCCATATTCCCTTCAGATTTTTAGTCGACAAGGTATCACCGACATCAATCAGACCGCAACATAACAGGTAGAGGGATATTGTTTCTGTATCAAGGCCGAGCCTGAATATTTTTTGGCTCATCGTAGCTGAGTGGTAGTGTTCCATTTATTCAATAGTTTGATAATAAGAAGATGGGTTTGAATACGGCTGAAAGACCTTGATTTAAGGAAGTGCTCCCAGTTTCTTGTAATCGATTGCGTTGGCATAGTTCATCAAATCTTCTTTACTAACATTCTTTCCCTCGATGGAAACTAAAAAGCGATTTACGACCATAATCTTAATATCGCCCTTTTTTGTGCCAGGGGTATATTTAACAATCGCCTTTTGACGTTTGATTTTTTCCATTTTTCCACCGTCGGCGGTTGCAAACGCTGGATTGGTAAACAGTACCATCATCCCTTGCATCATGGGTGAATCGGTCATAATCTGAACCTTGATGCGACTGTTGTCTTTTTTGAAATTTCTTTCCGCGGTTACCCCACCGCCAAACATGGCTGCACCCATGGCCTGCGAAGAGGCGTCCTCGGCCGTCCATCCGGGTAACGGTTTGGGTAAAAACACCTCCAGTTGACCGCCTTTTTTCTGGCGAATCAGCTGGGCAGCATATTCAAGACTGCCGGCGGCATTCGAGTAATCACCGTCTTTATAATATTCCAGGGCCTCTTTGACCGAATCCTCAACATCATCGGCAATGGCAACGCCGGTGACTCCAATAATCAGAATTCCCAACACTACCACCAGAAAATTATACCCTTTTGATTGATGCATCGCCTTCTCCATCTAAGTTAAAGATCCTCCATTGAAGGAATAACAACATCGGATACTGACGAAGAAAAGGGGTCTAATCTTATCCGTCAGACCAAATTTGCCATAAAATATCGGGTGGAGATGATCTTGTCAACTATATCTGAGTGTTCTAACTTCATCAAAAACAAATCATCATACGGTTAAAACCTTGTGATCGGGCCCCCATTATATCTGGAAATAGACATGGCAGTGTGGTAAAAAAGTCGAATTCGACTGGCGGAATTTTATTGTTCATCCGGAAATGTCGGCTAACGACCACTCCGGTGGGAAAATGATATGAGAAACGTTTTCGTTTTGCCGTGGACCTTAACGGCATTTGCCATTTTTGCGGTAAGCTCCGCTGCCGCCGAGTGGGAGTTTTACGGAAGTGTCCGGATGGGAACGTTTTACAATGATCGCGACTTTGGCGATCTGCGTTTCCCGTCCGACGCCCGCATCCCCTTGCCTGACAAGGTCGACGGGCTGGAGTGGTCTCTTATGTCTACCAGTCGTATCGGAGCCAAGGTTCAAAGGGGGCATTTGACGGGTCATTTCGAATACGGAAGCGGCCCCAATCTCCGCCATCTTCATTCAGTTAATTTATTAGCCGCCTCATCGACCAGCTGCTTGATTCGATCATTAAAGGGGTCTTCAGCCAGGGCTTTTTTGCCCCATTTCCAGGCCTCGGCCCAGTCACCTTTCTTCCGGTAATTTTCGCCAATGACATAATAGATCTGGTCGGCCGCTACACGCCGGTATTTGGGATTGATGGCCAGCACCTTTTTGAAATCGACCACGGCTTCCGCGTGTCGATTTAAAACGGTGTAACAGCTTCCCCGTCCGATGAGGCTCTCCTCATCCCAGCGGTCGATGGCCAGTGCCCGGGTGTACATGGCCACCGCTTTTTCCAAATCTCCCTCCACTTCCATGATCTTGCCGAGGTAAAAGTAGGGATTATCACCGTCGGTATGCCGGTAGGCTGGGTCCAAATCGATGACTTTATTAAATGCCCTGACGGCGGCAACACCATCCGGTTTTTTAAAAGCCCGAACACCTTTTTCGAACCATTCGGCGATTGAGCGAACTGGATCATCGGTTGTTTTCTTGACATTCATACCTTAGTTCCTGGGCAATACGCTAGATGGACGGTTAAATAGTGCCCATCCATTAATTGTTTTTTTAAAGATGGGCACCTGGTGGCGTTTCCAATTCAGACATAATGATTTTTGTCCAAGGTCAAGGAAATCAAGGGATTGCGCGGAGGCATAACGGGGTATGCCGCACAAGCGATCCCGCCGATTAACGCCGAGATCGGGCAAAAAGACCAAATATGGATGGAAACTAAAGAACATTCAGCCTCGTCACCGGTTGATAGGATTCAAGGAAAGTTAGCACACCGCGGATATGGGGCGAATCAATTTCCAAGGGTCGCCCTTCAAGGCTGGCCGTGAAGATAGCCTCGTGGCTGGGAATACGGGCGATCACTCGGGTGGAATCAATCTTTGCGTCCATAATCCGTTCCACCCGTTGATCCACTTTGTTCAACACGTAACGAATATCGACACCGGCCGTAGCGGCCATCTGGGCCATACGCGTGGCCATGGAAAAGGATTCGTGGGTAGGATCCACCACTCCGATAATCAGGTCACAGGCGGCATCCACGCGTCGCCCAAAGTGCTCGATCCCGGCTTCGGCATCGATGATCACATAAGTATGATCTTTTTCTTGAAGTTTCGATAGCAGGGTACGGGATAAGGATCCGATCAGGCAGGCGCAGCCCTCACCAAAATGCTCGATTTTACCCATTACCAGCAGTTTAATCCCATCAATCCCGGTTAGGGTGCTTTCCGGAAGATCATCCAGGGACAAGTCTTTGGCGAAAAGGCGGTCGTCCGCCGGGGCGGCCTTTGATCGTGGCAGTTTCTCGCGAACTCCTTCACGACCACCCATTTCTTTCATCAGGTTTTCAGGGGCCGGGGCCCCCAGGAGGCGGTGGAGGCTCAGATTTGATTCGTCCGCATCGACCAATAAAACCGGATGGCCGGCGCTTTTCAAGGCTTTGGCCAAAAGAACCGAAATGGTGCTTTTACCACTGCCACCCTTGCCGCTGATTAATATCTTCATAGGAGCGGTTCCTTTAGCGTTTATCTTTCCACGGGTAACATTTTAGCCGACTAAACGGCCAGATGATTCCCGAAAAAGATGGGGCTGTCAAGGATAACCGTTTACTGATGAATTAGGGGTCAATTTACCTTGACTGTTTCATACATTCGGCCCAGTACCCGGAGAATATAGTTTCCTGAGGCGCTTACTTGAAAATGAGACATGGGTCTGCTACACAGGGCATGATTTTTCTATGATTAAAACAATAAGAGCGGATATTTACTATTAGGAGATAGAATGATTCGAGCGGCCGTTTTGGGGGCGACGGGGTATGCGGGTGCGGAGCTGGTGAGACTGCTGGCCGGTCATCCCCAAGTGACACTAACCCTCCTGACTTCAAGGCAATACACCGGAACCCGGTTTGACCGGGTGTATCCTTCTTTGAGGGGTTTCACCGATCTGATGTGTGAAACCCTCTCCACGGATGTGATTTATCAAAAGGCCGACGTGGTTTTTACGGCATTACCGCATAAAATACCCATGTCTATCGTTCCGGACCTGATCGCGAATGATAAAAAGGTGGTCGATCTCTCGGCCGACTTTCGCTTTAAAGATCAGGCCGTCTATGAAGCGCATTATCAGACGCATCAAGCCGGGCCATTGCTGGATGAAGCGGTTTATGGTCTTTGTGAAGTATATCGAGAAAAGATCCGGTCGGCTAAACTTGTCGGCAATCCGGGCTGCTATCCCACCAGTGCGCTCTTGCCGCTGATCCCGCTGATTAAAAATAAGTTGATTGATGCCGACAGTATTATCATCGATTCAAAGTCGGGGGTGAGTGGCGCCGGGCGCAGCCTGTCACTGACCGCTCATTATTGTAACGTAAATGGATCCTTTAAGGCCTACAAAGTCGCCGCGCATCGACACAATCCTGAAATAGAAGCGATCCTGAGTGATGTAGCCGGTCAATCGATCCAGGTGACCTTTACCCCTCACCTGGTTCCCATGACCCGGGGGATGTTAACGACGATCTATACCGGCTTAAATGCGGGTGTATCACAAAAAAGAATTCAAAGCAGCTTAATCGAGGCATATGCTAAGGAACCCTTTATCAGATTGGATGCCGATCACCAACTGCCGGATACCCTTCATGTCAAGGGTACCAATATCTGCGATATCGGTTTTAAAATCGACCGGCGCTGCAACCGGCTGATCCTGATTTCGGCCATTGATAATTTGGGCAAGGGCGCCGCCGGTCAGGCCGTCCAGAACATGAATCTCATGTGCGGGTTGAAAGAAACCACCGGTCTCGATGCAGTACCCCGGCCTCTTTGAACGGTTTAAGGTAATATGAATTTGTTGTATAAATTAATTCGGTTAGGGGGCTTGACATCGTGTCGGCCATCGCATAGTTAAGGGTCGGTATGAAACATCTGAGAGAGTAATTCTTGATAAAATTATAGTTTGTTAACCAGCTTTTGGGAAAGGAGCGAGGAGATGACCGCAAAATTGATCAAGGGGACCGAGATCCGGGAAGAGATTTTAGAAGAGATTGCTGCTGAAGTAAAGGAAATCAAGGAAAAACACGGTGCCGTACCGGGTCTGGTGACGATTCTGGTGGGGGAGAGTCCGGCCTCGATTTCCTATGTTACCCTGAAGATTAAAACGGCGAACCGGCTCGGATTCAAGGAGATCCAGGAAAATCAGCCGGAAACGATCTCCGAGGCGGACCTGCTGGCCCTGATCGATAAATATAATAACGATGATAGTATCCACGGTATTCTTGTCCAGCTCCCTTTGCCGAAACATATTGACGATAAAAAAGTTTTAAATGCTATTGACCCGGATAAAGACGTGGACGGATTTCATCCGGTCAATGTCGGTCGGTTGATGATTGGGGGCGACGAGGTTAAATATCCGCCCTGTACACCGGCCGGTATTCAGGAAATGATTGTCCGAGCCGGGGTTGAGACCAGCGGCGCGGAAGTTGTGGTGGTAGGGCGTTCTAATATTGTGGGCAAACCCATTGCCAACATGATGGTTCAAAAAGGACCGGGCGCCAACTCAACCGTGACCGTTGTTCATACGCGCACCAAGGATCTGGCGGCTCATTGCCAGCGGGCCGATATTCTCATCGTGGCCGCTGGTGTACCCGGCCTGGTCAAACCGGAATGGATCAAACCGGGCGCCTGTGTCATTGATGTGGGCGTTAACCGGATAGGTGAAAAGATCAGCGAGAAAACCGGCAAGAAAATCGCGATTCTCAGCGGTGATGTCGATTTTGACGCCGCCAAGGAGATCGCCGGGTCGATTACACCCGTACCCGGCGGTGTCGGCCCCATGACCATCACCATGCTGATGAAAAATACCCTCAAATCGCTTAAATTGAGTCAGGGAATTGCCTGATTCGATTTGGGCGAACCAGCTTAGTCGGTCCGGCCGCCTTGCAAAGCGATACAAACCTTGTATAGGGCGGCCGGCAAGTCAAGCGAAAATAACCCTTCCTGCACTAACAAAACCGAATGAACCAGGATTTCAATAAAATTACGAAAAAAGCGGGTAACAATGCGTGATAAAATATCCTTTCTTATTTTGAATCATCAGGGATCGGCTTCCCGTCAGTATGTCACCTCTAAAAAAACGATAAAAATAGTATCCTCGGCCTTTATCGGAATTCTTATCGTGGGTCTGGTTTCAGCAGGGTATATAACCTACGATTACCGGAAATTACGCAAGCACATAGCCGAAATGGAAGTAATGGAAGATTGTATTGTTTCTCAACAAGAAGAAATAATTGACCAACGGAAGGAGATCCAGGCGTTTTCTGAAAAAATCAGCATGTTGAAAGATGAGCTATTCGCGTTGAAGGAATATGAAACGCGGGTGAGAGAACTTGCCGATATCAGCAAAACAAAAAAACAGGACAAAATAGAAAACCAGGGTGAGAATAAAAACCTTGGCGTGGGCGGTCCCTTACCGGAAGATATCAATACGACTGTTGATTTGGAGAAAAAACACGGTCAATTGATTGATGAGATGCATCAGCAGGCGGACGAGTTGAAACTGTCATCGGCCCGGCAGGGTGAGAAAATAAGAGACCTGCTTAAGGAACTGCTGGAGAAACAAAAACGGGTGAATTGCACACCATCGATTCGTCCGGTGAAGGGGAGGACTACATCGAAATTCGGATACCGTCGCTCAGCGTTTACCAATAAACGCGAATACCACAAGGGTTATGACATCGGTGCACCAGGAGGAACGCCTGTTGTAGCGACTGCTGATGGGGCTATTAAGTTTGTCGGACGGAAAGGGTCTTTTGGTAAAATGATCGTTGTTGATCATGGATACGGGTACACGACGTGTTATGCCCATGTTTCCAAGATCATGAAAAATAAGGGAGACCGGGTGAAAAGAGGTGATATGATCGCCCTGGTTGGAAACACGGGTCGCAGCACCGGTCCCCATGTGCATTATGAAGTACTTAAAAAGGGGGTAGCGGTCAATCCCCAAAAATATTTTCTCAATTAGCTGTTTGATTTTCCCTCCCATAATCTAGTCTGGACAGGGCTATAAGCCGTAAAACTATTGTATTTCTAACCATTCGTGCGACTCAAATTTTCGATTGATCCTAATTGGTTTTTACCCATGATATATAGAGACCTTTGGAAAACAGTCGTTTTGTCCAACTCCGGCGTCTTACTCAAAAATCAATCCTCGAAATATTCAATCAATTTACCCCAAGGGCACTTCCTTCGGGCGCTTGCGGTCAATCCGCCTAGGGTGGATCGTCTTTCTTGAACTTGCAGAAAAATTGACATTATTCAAAAGTCTCATATAGATATAGAAGGTAACTAAAACAGGTTCAAACCAACGTGGTGACAATGTTGATCCAAAATCTCTTAAAAGGAGTACCCCCTAAATGATCGGGAATCTATTAACCAAGGTTTTCGGCAGTAAAAATGAACGGGAGTTGAAACGAATGACCACCATGGTCGATCAGATCAATTCCCTTGAGGCAAAGATTCAAGCCTTAAGCGACGGCGGGTTGGAAGGTCAAACCGCCGTCCTAAGGGAACGCTTTGATCAGGGTGAATCTCTGGAAGAACTGTTGCCGGAGGCGTTCGCTACGGTCAGGGAAGCGTCCTTGCGCACCCTCGACATGCGGCATTTTGATGTTCAGCTCGTAGGTGGTATTGTCCTTCACGAGGGTAAAATTGCTGAAATGAAGACCGGCGAGGGTAAAACGCTGGTGGCCACGTTACCCGCGTATTTAAATGCCCTCACCGGTAAAGGCGTGCATATTATCACCGTGAATGATTACCTGGCCAGCCGCGATACGGAATGGATGGGTCAGATTTACCGGTTTTTAGGATTAAGTGTTGGTACCATCATCCACGGTATGGACGAAGACGAACGTAAAAAAGCGTATGATGCGGATATTACCTATGGAACCAATAACGAATTCGGGTTTGATTATCTGCGAGATAATATGAAATTTGATCGGGAGGCACTGGTCCAGGGCGATCTCAATTTCGCGATTGTGGACGAAGTGGACAGCATCCTGATCGACGAATCCCGTACGCCGCTCATTATCTCAGGACCGGCTGAAAAAGCGACCCATCTATACTATCAGGTAGATGGAATCATTCCACGGCTTAAACGCGAAGAAGATTACGCTATCGACGAAAAGGCCCGCAATGTGACCCTGACCGAGGAAGGGGTCGCCCGGGCAGAGAAAATGATTAAAGTCGATAATCTGTACGATCCCAAATATATTGATCTTCTGCATCACATCAATCAGGCTCTCAAGGCCCACGCATTGTTCAAACGGGATGTGGACTATATCGTCAAGAACGGAGAAGTCATCATTGTCGATGAGTTCACGGGGCGCCTCATGCCGGGCCGACGGTACAGTGATGGGTTGCATCAAGCCTTGGAGGCCAAGGAAGGGGTGCGGATTGAAAACGAAAATCAGACGCTGGCAACCATTACATTCCAGAATTACTTTCGCATGTACGACAAACTGGCCGGCATGACCGGCACGGCCGATACTGAAGCGGCCGAGTTTAAAAAGATCTACGACCTAGATGTGGTTGTAATCCCAACCAATCAGCCGATGATCCGGATTGATGATCCAGACATGATTTATAAAACCAAACGGGAAAAATACGAAGCTGCCATCGAGGAGATCATCGAACTTAATAAAAAGGGGCAGCCGGTGCTGGTAGGGACGATCTCCATTGATGTGTCGGAAGGTATCAGCCGGAAGCTGAAAAAAAGAGGCATAAAACATAATGTCTTGAACGCCAAAAACCATGAACAAGAGGCGGAATTCATCGCTCAAGCTGGTCAGCCCGGGGCGGTAACCATCTCCACCAACATGGCGGGCCGGGGAACTGATATTGTCCTCGGCGACGGTGTGGTTGAAAAGGGTGGTTTGCGGATTTTAGGCACTGAAAGACATGAGAGTCGCCGAATCGATAACCAACTCAGGGGGCGCGCGGGTCGCCAGGGAGATCCTGGATCTTCACGGTTTTATCTGGCCCTGGATGATGATTTGCTCCGTATTTTCGGTGGGGAGCGCATGACCAGTATGATGGAAAAGCTCGGCATGCAGGAGGGGGAGCCCATTGAGCACAGCCTGCTCAGCAGGGCGATTGAAAATGCCCAAGGCAAGGTGGAAGGGCAGAACTTCGAAATTCGGAAGCAGCTCCTCGAATATGACGATGTGATGAACCAGCAGCGTGAGGTAATTTATCGCCGGCGACGCGAGATACTTATGGGAAAAAGCCTGAAAACTGATATCGAGGATATGATTCTGGAAAAGGCCGAGATACTGGCTGACGGTATTATTGAGGATAAGGTTCCCCCGGAGGAATGGGAATTTAAAGCTCTGGACACGGCGGTATTTAAGCAGTTTAATTTCCACTTTCATGCCCCGGACGACGAAACGATGGAAAATCTGGATGGGGATGAATTGGTTCGGTTAATTAACGAATCGGCCCTGACAGCCTACCGTGAAAAGGAAAGAGAGATTGGTGAGGCGGATATCAGGAATCTGGAACGCTATGTGCTGCTCCAGACGATT
>Ga0316198_10000299_pt1 | contig 24690 bp, 29 predicted proteins | sample OudBieAanoxic_MG_FD_204935 | JGI IMG/M metagenome (GOLD analysis project Ga0316198, IMG submission 204935) | Coastal sediment microbial communities from Oude Bieten Haven, Netherlands - site A anoxic | ecosystem: Environmental > Aquatic > Marine > Coastal > Sediment | place: Netherlands... | reverse complement strand
CCTTGGGACGGTTCAGATACAGGTACAGCAGCACGCCGGGCAAGACAAGTAATAACACGACAGCGATTGAGCGTGTATGCTTTAATTGCATAATTCACCACAGAGCCCCGCAATAATCCCAACAGGGTCCACAACAATTAACCGGTGCACAAGCCAGCCGACCTAAGCTCCAGCGGTCGCCGGCCGTCCGTGAGTAAATTAATCCCGCTGCAGGGGTAGCACCTGATCCAGACTGCTGACGCGAGCAATAGCCAGCATTTGCGCCGGTATATTGAAAAAACGGAGCGTTTTACCGTTTTCATTCGCCCACCTCAGGCACTCCACCAACAGCGCCAGGCCGGCACTATCCGACCGCTCCACCTGACTGAGATCAATATTCAGCTCATTGTGCTCGGAAAATCGTGCACAGCATTGTTGCCAGAGTACCGGCACAGAGTCAAAACTCAAATCGCCGTGAATTTCCAGCCGGCCGTTTTTCCCCACCTGTATGCTGGCTTTCGACATAATGCGCCGGGCTTACTCCTCACCTTCTGCTGAGTCACTACCCTCTGCTGCTTTATTGAACAGAAACTTACCCACCAGCTTCTCCAGTACCAGTGCTGACTGTGTCATCTCGATTTCCGAACCATCGGTCAGCAGGTCTTCGCTGCCCCCCGGTTCCAGGGCGATATACTGTTCGCCCAGCAAACCGGAAGTATAGATGCTGGCCGACGTATCGTCGGGAAACTGGTCGTATTTGCTGTCCAGTTCAAGACTCACAACGGCTTCAAATCGGTCGTTGTCGTAATCGATATGCGCGACCCGGCCGACCCGAACGCCGCCCACTGTCACCGGTGATCTGACCTTCAGGCCACCGATATTTTCAAAATGCGCTGTCAGCGTATAGCCGTCGGCCTGTGAAAAACTGCTCAGATTACTCACTTTCATCGCCAGCACAAATAACGCTGCGACTCCGGCGACAATGAATACGCCGACCATCAATTCAGTGGTTTTGGTCTGTTTCATATCAATGATCCATTAGTAATCGCTAGTAATCGCCGAACATCAATGCGGTCAGTACAAAGTCCAGGCCCAATACGGCAAACGCCGAATAGACGACAGTGCGTGTTGTTGAGCGGCTGACGCCTTCAGAGGTAGGCACCGTATCATAGCCTTCAAATACCGCAATCCAGGACACGACCACCCCGAACACCAGGCTTTTAATGACACCATTGTAGACATCCTCATGGAGATCCACCTTGGACTGCATTTGCGACCAGAAGGATCCGTCATCCACACCCAGCAAACCCACACCGACAAAGTATCCACCATAGATACCCACGGCGCTGAAAATTGCCGCCAGTAATGGCATGGAAAGCACGCCCGCCAGAAATCGCGGCGCGATGACGCGATGAATGGGATCCACCGCCATCATCTCCATACCCGATAACTGTTCCGTGGCTTTCATCAAGCCGATTTCAGCCGTGAGCGCCGAACCTGCCCGGCCTGCAAACAGCAGGGCTGTCACCACCGGCCCCAGTTCCCTCACAATCGACAACGCGACCACGACACCCAGGGATTCTTCAGCGCCGAAATCCACCAGCGTGTTGTAACCTTGCAGTGCCAGCACCATGCCGACAAACAAGCCAGAGACGGCAATCAGCAGCAGTGACAAAACACCCACTGACAGCAATTGCGCAATCAGTAGATAAGGACGCCGCAACACACTGGGAATACCCGCCAGTGTTTTCAGCAGAAACAGGTTGGAACGACCCAGTTTTTCAAAAAAACCGAATCCACCGCGTCCCAGTTGTCTTATCCATTCAAGCATTTAACAGATCATCAATGTACTCGGGTGCCGGGTAATGGAACGGCACCGGCCCATCCGGCAAGCCCTGCATAAACTGCCTGACCCAGTTCGAATCCGTTTTTCTCAGGGTTTCCGGGGTACCGCTTCCGATCACCTTGCCTTGCGAAATGACATAGATGTAATCGGAAATAGCCGCCGTTTCCTCAACATCATGAGAGACGATGATACTGGTAAGACCCAGGGCGTCGTTGAGTAGACGAATCAATTGTACCAGCGCACCCTTCGAAATCGGGTCCTGCCCGGTAAAGGGTTCATCGTACATGATCATCATGGGGTCGAGCGCAATCGCCCGTGCCAGTGCTATTCGCCTGGCCATCCCCCCGGACAGCTCGCTGGGTTGCAGGTCGCGAGCCCCGCGCAAACCCACCGCCTGCAGCTTCATCAACACCAGGTCACGAATCATCACTTCAGGTAAATCAGTGTGCTCCCGTAACGGGAAAGCGACATTGTCGAACACCGACAAATCAGTGAGCAGAGCACCTGACTGGAACAACATCCCCATCCGCTTGCGCAAGGCATACAGCGCGGAACGGCGCAGTTGCGGGACATCCTGACCATCGACCTCAATACTGCCCTGATCCGGATGCAACTGCCCTCCTATCAGGCGCAACAAAGTGGTCTTGCCGGTGCCGCTGGGTCCCATGATGGCAGTGACCTTGCCGCGCGGAATATCCAGGCTCACGCCATCGAAAATCGCACGCTCACCACGCGAAAAGTACAAGTCGCGAATTTTCACCAGGGTATCCGCGCCAGTTTGGGTGCTTGTTTCCGCCATTTCCTGCTTTCTGTTTATGGGGCAGATTTTAAATCCACCCCCGTTTGCTCAGCCCGCGTATTCCAAATGCGCGCATTATACGGGGCAGCGCTGGTAAACGGTAAGGTAACAGATTCATGAGACACCGGTTTTCTCTTTCCCGCAACGCGAACAACGATAGCAGGTCACGAGCCCCCCCTGCTTGACATCAAACGGCTTGTTGACGACGGTCCATTTATGAAAACCACGCCGACACAGGGTGTTTCCTGCGTGTTTGTTAGACGCCTTTGCTCTTTTAAAAGCGACAACGTTTGTCATGCATACCCCGGTGCAAGAGCCAGACTCGCCCCCATTTATCACTATGTCGGCGACCAGACCCTGTTATACTTTACCGTTTTACATCAGTGGTTCAACTTTCGGGACATTGAAACACCTGCAGGCTGTTTAAAACACTCTCGGGCCATTGCGAGACACGGCAAAAACCGACGAAGGACGCAGTGTACACGCAGTACACGGATATTTTCAGCCTATATATCCTTGCCGGCCGCGTTGCACACTAAACGCAGGATCGTGCAATACGGTTTTTTTCAACACCTGCCAGCAGATCGGGAATATCATGAGCGACGCAACCTTGAAGAAACTGGGTCTGGCGGTACTGGAAACAGAATCTGCCGCTGTTGAGGCGCTGAAATCGCGTATCGACGATGATTTTGCGCGAGCCTGTCACTATATGCTGGACTGCCAGGGACGCGTGGTCGTCATCGGCATGGGAAAATCCGGACATATCGGCAGTAAAATAGCTGCAACCCTGGCAAGTACAGGGACGCCCGCCTTTTTTGTTCACCCCGGTGAAGCCAGCCACGGCGATCTCGGCATGATTACCGCCAAAGATGTGGTTCTGGCGCTGTCCAACTCCGGTGCAACTGAGGAAATCCTGACCATTCTGCCAATCATCAAGCGACTGCACGTTCCTTTAGTATCGCTGACCGGCAACCCGCAATCGGCCCTGGCCCAGGCCGCCAATGTCAACATTGATGTCGGCGTCGCGGAAGAAGCCTGCCCGCTGGGCCTGGCTCCCACTGCGAGTACCACGGCCGCACTGGCCATGGGTGACGCCATGGCTATTTCACTACTGGAGGTACGCGGCTTCACCTCGGACGATTTTGCGCGCTCCCATCCCGGTGGAAAACTGGGCAGGCGCCTGCTTTTACTGATCGACGATCTGATTCATTCAGGTGAGCGGGCACCCAGGGTTGAATCAGGCACGCTGATCTGTGACGCCCTGCTGGAAATTACCCGCAAGGGCCTGGGCGCTACCGCCATTGTTGACGGTGATAACACCGTCCTGGGTATATTCACCGATGGCGATCTGCGCCGCGCCCTGGATCACGATGTTGATCTGCATACCACACCGGTCGACGATGCCATGACCCGCGACTGTACGCTGGTCACACCGGGCCTGCTGGCCGCAGAAGCCCTGCAGATCATGGAACAAGGTAAATTCAATGCACTGCTGGTTGTCGATGAAAATAAACGACTGGTCGGCGCCCTCAATATGCACGATTTACTAAGGGCCGGCGTCGTTTAAATAACATCATTTCAAGCTACACATTGCGCAGAAAACACGGAAAACAGCGTAAACTTCTGGTATCGTGTCGACTGAATTCTGCGGCTAAAAGAACTTTTCATTTATGAAAGATATTTTCGAGAAAGCTTCCCAAATCAAACTGCTGATTTTTGACGTGGACGGGGTCCTAACCGATGGCAGTCTGTTCCTCGGTGACGATGGCCAGGAGTACAAAGCCTTCCATTCACAGGATGGCCATGGCATAAAAATGTTACAACGACACGGTGTACGTTGTGCCATCATCACCGGCCGCAGCTCCCAGGTCGTGGAGCACCGCATGCGCAACCTCGGTATCGACCTTATCTATCAGGGGCAGCATGACAAACTGGTTGGTTTTGCCGATCTGTTAAAGCGTGTTGACCTGAGCCCGGAACAGGTTGCCTACATCGGAGATGATGTCGTCGATCTGCCGGTAATGGGCAAGGTCGGCCTGGCTATAGCCGTTCAGGATGCCCATCCCTGGGTAATAAAACATGCCCACTGGCAGACACCCCGTGCCGGCGGTCGTGGTGCGGCCCGGGACACCTGTGAAATGCTGATGGAAGCTCAGGGCGTGCTGCAGCGGGAGCTGGAAAGCTACCTGTGATCAGGCTTTCCAGTTGGCTGCTGACAGGCATAGCAATGGCCGCAGCGGCCAGCTTCTGGCTGTATATGCATACCGGTCAACGGGATAGCATGCCGTACGCGGCCGCACAGCAAGCAGACCTCACTATCAGGCAACCACACTGGACGCTGTTTGACCAGCACGGCGACATCTCCACTCAGCTGCATGCCCAGCGACTGGAACACTGGGCAGGTGAACAAGCTGCCCGCCTCATTCAGCCACGCTTATCCATCCGGGACCGGCAACAGCGACTCTGGCGCGTACACGCCAGAAGCGGGCGCATCTACCCGGCTAACCAGCCTTTGCTGCTGGAACAGGAGGTGATCATGCGCCAGGAGCCGGAAAATGACGGCTTGCTGCTGCAAACCACGCGCCTGCGCATTGACCGCAACGGCGATAGTGTAGAAACGGACGAGGCGGTTGTGTTACAGGCAGGGAGCTGGCATTTTACCGCCACAGGAATGCGCGCCAACCTGAGCCGGCAACGACTCGAGCTTCTCGCACAAGTACGGGGAATTCATGAATAAGCTTCAAAACCAGTTGATTTTACTGAGTTTAGTAGCATTACCGATGCTAGCCTGGGGACTTTCCAGCGACCGCCAGCAGCCAATGATGATCGAAGCTGACCGCGTTGAACTCGACGATGCCAAAGGCGTCAGCATCTATCGGGGCCGCGTCAAAGTCGCACAGGGTACCCTGCTACTCACCGGTGAAACCATGACCGTACACAACAAGGGTAATCGCATAGAGAAGGTCATCGTGGAAGGCAAACCGGCGACCTATCAGCAACGACCTGACAACAAAGACCAGGATGTGCACGCTAAGGCGCTGCGTATGGAATATTACACCAATCCGGAACATATCATTCTGCTCAAACAGGCCGAAGTTGAGCAGCAGGGTGATGTGCTGCGCAGCGAGCGCATCGAGTATGACATGGTAAAAGATCAGGTAAGTGCCGGCACCGACCAGCCCGACGAACGCGTGCACATCACGATCCAGCCTAAAACCGAAAAAGAACCCCAAAAACCATCGGCCAAGCCATGACCTGCCTGGAAGCCCGCCAATTGAGCAAAAGCTTCTCAGGCCGCCAGGTCGTGGATACAGTTTCCCTGCACGTCGACAGCGGTGAAGTGGTGGGTCTGCTGGGCCCCAATGGTGCCGGGAAAACCACCTGTTTCTATATGATCGTCGGCCTGATTCCCAGTGACGGCGGCTCGATATGGCTCGACGAGCGCGAACTGACCCGCTTTCCGATGCACATTCGTGCCCGTCACGGCGTGGGCTATCTGCCTCAGGAAGCGTCTGTATTCCGCAAACTGAGCGTTGCCGACAACCTGCGTGCAGTACTGGAAATGCGAAAAAATTTAACTCGCCGGAATCGTGCCGATAAGATAGAAGAACTGTTACAGGAACTGCACATCGGCCACCTGAGGGATCAGAAAGGGCTGAGCTTATCCGGTGGTGAGCGCCGACGCGTGGAAATCGCACGGGCGCTGGCCATGGAGCCGAGCTTCATCCTGCTGGATGAACCTTTTGCCGGTGTTGATCCGATTTCGGTCATCGATATTCAGCGAATTGTGGAACAACTGACAGAACGTGACATCGGGATATTGATTACGGATCACAATGTCCGCGAAACGCTGGGCATCTGCGATCGCGCCTATATCCTGGGCAGTGGCCGGACACTGGCAGAAGGACCGCCAGATGCGATTCTGCAGAATCAGAAAGTGCGCGATGTTTATCTTGGCGACCATTTCAGGATGTGACACGGACAGGAAAATCGTAACAAATTTGCAACAAACACTTCACTGGCATAATAAATGCAGTAGAATAGGGCTTTTCCTGCGACCGGATGACAGGAACTCAATAACACCAAAACATGAAGCAGTCGATCCAACTTAAGCTCGGGCAGCATCTAACCATGACGCCACAACTGCAACAGGCGATCCGCCTGTTGCAGCTTTCGACGCTGGAACTGCAACTCGAGGTTCAGGGTGTTCTCGATTCCAATCTGATGCTGGAACGCGACGAGGGGGACTCGCAGCCTGAAACCGACAGCGCCATGGATGCCGGGCAGCAACAGCGCGACAAAAATGAAGTGCAAGCCGGCGATGAAAAGGCTGCCGACACAGCGGAAAGCGAAGTTTCCGGCACTACGGACACCATTCCGGAGGACTTACCTGGCGACACTAACTGGGAAGACACTTACGATATGGGTGCAACCAGCTACAGCGCGCCCGCTGATGGTGAGGGCAGGGATTTCTTTGAAACCCACGGTGGAGAAAATCAGAGCCTGCAGGAACACCTGAAATGGCAGCTCGACCTGACGCCCTTCAGCGATATCGATCGCTCCATTGCCGAAACCATTATCGACTCAGTCAATGACGATGGTTATCTGAATTCATCCCTGGAAGAACTGCACGATAGTCTGGCACTGGATCCGGAACTGGAAATCGGTGTTGAAGAAATACAGGCGGTTCTGCGCCGTATTCAGCATTTTGACCCGATTGGCGTTGGCGCCCGGGATCCCGCCGAATGTCTGACGATCCAGCTGCAGGCACTGGCCCCGGACACGCCCTGGCGCAAGCAGGCGCTGCAACTGGTGCAGGAACACGTCAACCTGCTCGGAAATCGGGACTATAATCAGATTATACGGCGTATGAAACTGACCGAAGCCGAGCTCAAGGAAGTGCTCGAACTGGTCCAGTCGCTCAACCCGAGACCGGGCTCGCAGATTACCAGCGCAACACCGCAGTATGTTGTGCCTGACGTATTTGTATTCAAAAACAAGGGCAAGTGGCAGGTGGACCTGAATATAGAGACAGCACCCCGGCTACGCATCAACAGTCACTACGCCAGCCTGGTGAAGCGCGCCGATAACAGCGAGGACAATACCTACCTGCGCAACCATCTGCAGGAGGCGCGCTGGTTCCTGAAAAGTCTGCAGAGCCGTCATGAAACGCTGCTGAAGGTAGCCCGTTGTATCGTCGACCGCCAACGCAACTTTTTTGAATATGGCGATGAAGCCATGAAACCGCTGGTACTTCGCGATATCGCCGAAACCGTGGAGATGCACGAGTCCACCATTTCACGCGTCACCACACAGAAGTACATGCACACGCCTCGCGGCATCTACGAATTTAAATATTTCTTCTCCAGCCATGTTGGTACAGCGGACGGTGGTGAGTGCTCCGCAACCGCCATACGCGCCATTATCAAAAAACTGGTGGCTGCAGAAACCCCAAACAAGCCGCTGAGCGATAGTAAAATCGCCAGCCTGCTGGCTGATCAGGGGATAAAAGTGGCCCGACGGACCATTGCAAAGTACCGCGAGGCAATGGCTATACCACCTTCTAATGAACGAAAACGCCTCGCTTGAGGCGCCGGACGAGGAGTGTATCGATGCAAATAGATCTTACCGGACATCACGTCGAACTGACGGATCCGCTGCGCAATTATGTAAGCGAAAAATTTGAGCGACTGGAACGTCACTTTGATAACGTTACTGATGTACACGTTATTCTGAGTGTAGAGAAACTGCGCCATAAAGCGGAAGCCACGATGCAGCTCAGCGGCGGCAAAGTGTTTGCCGACAGCACCGAGGCAGACATGTACGCGGCGATTGACGGACTGACCGACAAACTGGATCGACAGATCAAGAAACACAAGGAAAAAATGACCGACCATCACCGTAGTGAAGGCGCGCTCAAGAAACAAAGCCTGTAGGAATAACGTACCCGGGCAGCTCCAGGGCGTATTAACAGACACCTGGAACTGCCCGACAAATCAAACACAAAATCATGGAAATCTCTGAAATCCTGCAACCAGAACGTATTGTCTGTTGCCAAGACAGTTCCAGCAAGAAACGCAGTCTGGAATTGCTCAGCGAACTGCTGGCCAGTGACCTGCCTGATTTTGCCGGTGGCGAGATCTTCGACAGCCTGATTGGGCGCGAACGCCTGGGCAGTACCGGGCTGGGCAAGGGCGTTGCTTTGCCACACGGCCGCTTGAACGGCCTTAAAAAACCCATCGCCGCCATGGCCGTCCTCAGGCAGGGAACTGATTTTGACGCCATCGACCGCAACCCCGTTGACCTGCTGTTCGCTTTACTGGTACCGGAAGAATCCACTGACGAACATCTGCAGATCCTGGCGCATCTGGCCGCGATGTTCAGCAACCAGGAATTCTGCACAAAACTGCGTAACTGTGATGACAGCAGGCAATGTTTTGAACTGGTCAGCAACTGACAGCAACTTTGTGCATGAACATTGATGCCACTGTCGGCACTCTGTTCGAGTCCCTGAAGGACAAGCTGAAGTTGCAGTGGGTAGGCAGTCAGCTGGGTGAAAACCGCGCCATCAAGAACCCCCAGTCCGAATGCTCCATGACTGCTCTGGTGGGGCATCTGAACCTGATTCACCCCAACCGGGTGCAGGTTCTCGGTTCCACCGAGATCCACTACCTTGATCATCTTGGTGATAACTCCCGCCGTGATCTGATCAACCAGTTATTCAACGGAACGACCGATGTTATCGTTATCGGCGACCGACAGACTGTACCTGAGGACATCAAACAACGCAGCGAAGCCAGTTCAACACCGTTGCTCAGTTCCCCTCAGTCCACGCTGCAGCTGGTAAACTATCTGCAGTATTACGTGACCAACCTGTTTGCAGACAAAATCACCCTGCACGGTGTATTCATGGAAGTATTCAGTCTGGGACTGCTGATAACGGGTGACCCCAGCGTGGGTAAAAGTGAGCTGGCACTGGAACTGGTTGCACGCGGCCACCGCCTGGTGGCCGATGACGCGCCGATTTTCGCCAAGACTTCCCCCGATCTTCTCAATGGACGCTGCCCGGAGGTTTTGCGTGATTCCCTGGAAGTCCGCGGCCTGGGCATTCTTAATATCCGCGCGATGTTCGGTGACAGCGCCATCAAGCAGAATCGAAACCTGCGGCTGATTCTCAAGCTGGTACAGATGACAGAGGAACAGATGCATAGAATCGACCGGCTGCAGGGTTCACGCACCACACAGGCTATACTTGGAATCGATATCCCGGAAATCACCCTGCCGGTTGCCCCCGGTCGCAACCTGGCGGTGCTGGCAGAAGCGGCTGCCCGGAATCACACACTGAGGCAAAAAGGTTTCGACTCAGCCAAACTGTTTATGGAACGCCAGGCGCGTTTCATGGACAATAGTTAGCACCTTGCCCATCAATACCTTTGTAGCCCCAGTGATCTTTGTGGTAAAAAGCAGGGACCGGCACTCAGTCAAGGGACTACTGTTTTGAAACTGGTTATTGTCAGCGGACTTTCCGGCTCAGGAAAAAGTGTTGCTCTGCATACACTGGAGGACCTGGGTTATTACTGTATTGACAACCTGCCTACCGGCTTGCTGAACGCATTAGCCCGGGAACTGCAGCTGGCACCACACACCATTGAAAACGCTGCTGCGGGCATCGATGCCCGTAACCTGCCCCAGGGCTTGCAGCACTTCAATCAAATTCTCGATCAGCTGCAGACACAAGGCATCGAAAGCGAAGTACTGTTCCTCACCTGTGAAGCTGACACCCTGCTCAAGCGCTTCAGCGAAACACGCCGCCGGCACCCCTTGAGTAACCGCCATCTTTCGCTAAGCGAAGCCATCGAATTCGAAAGAGAACTGCTGGAGCCCATCGCTGAACGTGCCAACCTTTTTATCGATACCAGCAATTCCACCGTTCACCAGTTACGCGATCTTGTGTATCAGCGCATAGGCTATCGTCGCAACACCCGGCTGTCATTATTATTTGAATCATTTGGCTATAAAAGCGGCGTACCGACAGACGCCGATTTTGTGTTTGATGCCCGCTGCCTGCCCAATCCACACTGGCAACCCGGCTTGCGCCCGTTAACCGGGAGAGACAAGGAGGTCATCGCCTACCTGGAAGGTGAGCCCGAGGTTGCGCGGATGTGTTCGGAATTGTGTTCCTTTCTTGATAACTGGATACCGGCATTCGAAGCGGACAAGCGCAACTACCTGACTGTTGCCATCGGTTGTACCGGTGGTCAACACCGCTCTGTGTACCTTGTCGAGCACCTGCAACGCTATTTCAAGGAACGTTATCCGGATGTGGCAAAGCGCCATCGGGAGTTGCCGTGAAGGTCGGCATTTTGCTTATCACCCATAACAACATAGGCGCAGTCATGCTGCGCACGGCAATTGATGTCGTGGGCATCAGCCCTTTATCGACCGGCATTCTGGCAGCGGCGTCCGATTGCGACCCCGAACAGATTCTGGCAGATGCGAGGCAGGCAGCGCGAGAACTGAACGGCGGGGACGGCGTACTGGTGTTAACCGATCTGTACGGAGCCACGCCCAGCAATATTGCCTGCCGGCTGCACCGCCACCATGAACTGCGCGTTGTATCCGGCTTGAACCTGCCCATGCTGATCCGTGTACTCAATTATCCGGATCTCGATCTTGAAGCACTGCAACAGAAAGCCATAAGCGGTGGCCGTGACGGCATAATGACGTGTAATAATGTCGAAGGCGCTCAACGTGCATAACAGGAGCGTCACCATTGTCAACAAGCTTGGACTGCATGCACGCGCGGCAGCCAAATTCGTTACCCTGGCGTCTTCATATGCCAGTGATATCAAAGTCGCGCGCGACGGCCAGGAAGTCAATGGAAAAAGCATTATGGGTGTGATGATGCTGGCCGCATCGAAAGGCACCGAAATCACCCTGATTGCCAACGGTAACGATGAAAAGGATGCCATTGACGGTCTCAGCGAACTCATTCAGCAGCGGTTTGGCGAAAGCGAATGAGCGCCACTATTTCCGGCATCGGCATCTCGCACGGCATAGCAATCGGTAAGGTGCACCGACTGGAATGGGGTGAAGTCGAAGTCCGCGAGACATCCATCCCCGAGGAATCAGTCGAAGACGAAATTGCGCGGTTTCGCCACGCCGTGGGCACAGCACGCCAGCAACTCAAGGCCATCCGTAACAGCATTCCGGAAAATACCGCCGCCGACATTATCGATTTCATTGATACCCACCTGCTGATGCTGGAAGACACCCTGCTCACGGCCGCGCCGGTTGAACTGATTCGCGCACGCCGGTGCAACGCCGAATGGGCACTGAAGTCGCAGCGTGACGCACTGGCACAGGTGTTCGACGAAATGGATGACCCTTACCTGCGTACCCGCAAAGATGACGTGGACCATATTGTCACGCGCCTTCAACGCATACTGCTCGGCGAGAATGCCCATACTGATCCACAGAATGACGATCAGTTGCGTGGCGCCGTCGTCGTTGCACACGATCTGACACCCGCAGAAACTGTCCTTCTGCACCATCAGGGTATTGCCGGCTTTGTCACTGAATCCGGCGGCCCGCTGTCCCACACAGCCATTCTTGCGCGTAGCCTGGGGCTTCCGGCAATCGTCGGCACCCATGTGACACCGCAACAGGTCCATGACGGCGATGCCGTCATACTGGATGGTGCACGGGGTGTGTTGCTGACCGGCTTTGACGACACCACACTCGAAGAGTATCGACACCGGCAACACCAGCAACAAACGCGCCGTAGCGAACTCCAGCGTCTCAAGGACAAACCCGCAGTCACCCTGGATGGCACCCGCATCCACTTGCTGGCCAACGTGGAACTGCATGAGGATGTACTCGCCGCTCGTAGTGCCGGCGCCGAGGGAATTGGCCTGTATCGCTCTGAGTGCCTGTTCATGAACCGCAGCGATATCCCGGGCGAAGATGAACAGCTGCAACAATACCTCTCCGCGATAGAAGCACTAAAAGGCTTGCCTATCACCATCCGCACCCTGGATCTGGGTTCGGACAAGGAGTGTGGTGCTGAACCGCCAAGTGAACACCTGTCACCCAATCCAGCGCTGGGGCTACGTGCTATCCGACTGTGCCTGAAACATGCCGACCTGTTCCGCCCCCAACTCCGCGCCATCCTGCGCGCTTCCGGCAAGGGCCCTGTCAGCATGATGATTCCCATGCTCTCCAGCGCTCAGGAACTCAGTGAAGTACTGATGCTCATTGATGAGGTAAAAGACGAGTTGCACCGCGAACACCTGGCGTTTGACCGTAATATGCCCATCGGGGGCATGATCGAGGTCCCGGCAGCGGCCCTGTCCGCCGGTCTGTTCGCCCGCAAACTGGACTTCCTGTCGATCGGCACCAATGATCTTATTCAGTACACGCTGGCGATCGACAGAATCGATGATGAAGTCACTTACCTCTACGACCCCCTGCATCCCGCGGTACTTCGATTGATCAAGATGGTCATCGATGCCGGCCGGCAGTACGATGTACCGGTATCCATGTGCGGAGAAATGGCGGGTGATCCACGCTATAGCCGCCTGTTACTGGGCATGGGCCTGAGCGATTTTTCCGTGCCTCCCACCGCCTTGCTGGAGGTCAAAAATGTGATTCACAAGAGCCGGATGACGCAGCTCACACCGGTAGTGAACGACATTCTGCACAACGACGATCCGGCAAAGATCAGCCAACTGCTGGTGAAGCTGAACGAAATTTAACACTGTCGAAATCGGGCTGTTACACTCTGCCCGAATCCACACCCGGGTGTTTGTCATGGCGGAATCAGCCGAGCGGAAAAGCACACAACAACGACTGGAAACCCTGTCCACGGCCCTGCACAGAGGTACCGCAGCTCAGGTGCAGCAACTGCTGGCCAGCCTGCATCCTGCCGAAATCGGCGACCTGATTCAGTCCCTTCCGCACGGCCCGCGCGAGATACTCTGGGGACTTGTCGACGCCGAGGACAAGGGCGAGGTACTCATCGAGGTCAACGATGACGTGCGCGCCGGCCTCGTCGAGAAGATGGCAACCGACCAGCTGCTGGCCATTACCGAAGGACTGCATACTGATGACCTCGCCGATCTGCTACAGGACCTGCCCGGTGCACTGACCCATGAATTACTGCGTTCCATGGACAAGCAGAACCGCCAGCGGCTGGAAACCGTACTTTCCTATCCGGAGGATACCGCCGGCGGCCTGATGGACCTGGACATTGTAACGGTACGCGCCAACGTCACACTGGACGTGGTATTACGCTATCTGCGCTTGCGCGGCGAAGTTCCGGAGCTTACCGACAACCTGATAGTGGTTGACCGTTTCGACCGCTACCAGGGACTGTTATCCCTGGCAACCTTGTTGACCAGTGATCCGGACGCCAGCGTTGCCGAGCTTATGGACGGTTCTGTAGCCGGTATCCTGGCCTCCACGACAGACGATGTCGTCGCCCGTCTGTTTGAGGACCGGGATCTGGTCTCTGCGCCGGTTGTTGACGAGGCAGGCAAACTGCTCGGTCGTATCACCATCGATGACGTGGTTGACGTTATTCGCGACGAGGCGGACCACTCTCTGATGAGCATGGCGGGCCTGGATGAAGAGAATGACATCTTCGCCCCGGCCATGCTCAGCGCCCGTCGCCGCGCCGTCTGGCTGGGGATCAATCTGGCAACCGCCTTTCTGGCCTCCTGGGTCATCGGCCTGTACGAAACCACCCTGGAAAAAGTCGTCGCCCTGGCTGTACTCATGCCGGTCGTCGCCAGTATGGGCGGCATTGCCGGAAACCAGACATTGACCATCATGATACGTGGACTGGCCCTGGGCCAGGTCGGACCTACAAACGCCAAGGCGTTAATGATTAAAGAAATTCTTATCAGTATCATGAACAGTCTGATGTGGGCTGCGGTAGTCGCCATAATCGCCGCAGCCTGGTTCCAGAATACCGACATAGGCTTGATTATTGCGGCAGCTCTGATGATCAACCTGGTGTGTGCGGCACTGGCGGGATTCAGTATTCCACTTGCGCTACAACGCCTGGGTATTGATCCCGCCCTGGCGGGCAGTGTCATTCTCACCACGGTCACCGATGTGGTCGGTTTCATGGCATTTCTGGGACTGGGAACCTGGTACCTGCTATAGACCGGGCAACACCTTTCCGAACAGCAAGACAATCGCGACCATGACTACAACACCGAGCACTCTCTCCATGGTCTGCGACGAGTATCTGCCGGCCCCCATGAAGGAACCCAGTGCACCACCAAACAAAACCGCAATAACAATCGGTACATAGTCGCTGAAATCAATTGCATTGTACTGAAGTCTGGCTGCCAGGCCTGATACTGAATTGAGCCAGATAAAAATAGCGCCGCAGGCTGCCGCTTCCTTTATCGTTCCCAAACCGAGGATAATGATCAGCGGCACCAGGTAAATACCGCCACCAATGCCGACTATCCCGGACAGCAGTCCCAGCACAGCACCAACCACCAACGAAACAGTCAGTCTCCGCCCGGCGGTCAGATTCAGTTTCAGCGACGTACTTTTCCACACATAGAGCCGAAGCGCGACAAGCATGAGTGAAAGCAGCAGGATCCAGTAGAACAGTTCCCTGGAGATCTGGAGGCTACCTCCCAGGTAGGCCATGGGTATCGATGACAGCAGAAACGGCAGGACAAGGCTGAAACGTGCGTGCCTGTTTCTTATAAAGTTAAAGCTGCCTACGGAGCTGACAACCAGATTCAGCACCAGAGAGACCATCGGTATGGTCAGATTGTTGAATCCCAGTACCGCCAGTAACGCAGTATAAGTGGAGCCCCCGCCAAGACCCACGCTTGAATAGGCGTAAGCAATAACAAAAAACAGTGCGGCCACGAACCAGGGAGAAGCGACAAGCTGTGAAAACGTCATTGACCTGTCAACAACGCTTCAATTGCTTGTTCCTGTACCGGGAACTGCAAAACCGCATGCAGGGGGAAAAGCTCAGCCAGCTTACCGACGTATTGCTGTTCAGCCTTATCGACCATGACGATGACCCGGGCGTGCGGCGCATACTTGCGCAGACTGGCTAACAGCACATCCAGATTGCTGATATTCACCCCGGCATAGTTGTTGCTGTAGCCGTAAGAAAACTCGGCCACGATAAAATCCGGCCGTTGTGTTTTCAACCGCGCGATGACTTTTCTCATCGAGTTGAATTTCACTTCATTGACTTTGAGACGCCTGTACAACGCCGTAAAATTCGGGTGCGCGGGTGACTCAATCACTGAAAACAGCGTTACAACAGGCATTATCCAATGAATCCCGTTTTCATCTTGCGAACAGCATCCTAAGCGCTCTTGATTCCGAAATTCATGCCAATCGACAAGCGCGTATCAGCGCTGTTGTTTACAGTGACTTCATGCACCACATCCGGTGTAAAGAAAACAAACAGGCCCTGCCTGGGTGTAATCCGCACACTGGTCTCACCACGGGTCAGCACCAGCTCGCCGGAATTCTCCGGCACCCTGACGTAATACACACCAGACACCAGCTCATCATCCTCGTCATGCCTGTGCGGCACAGTCATGTGACCGGGCCCCATGTCATTGATCCAGAAACCCGCGGACAGGCTGATCCCCTCTCGTCGCAGAAACCGCGCTGCACCCTGACGTGCCGCCTGCAAGACCCGCTTCAAAGCAGGAATACGGTCTTCAGCGACATAGATATTTTCATAGCGTCCCTCGAAGTGATGCGTTCGCCGCAAGCCTGGATCATCGCGCACGTCCTGGTATTGCGACCAGACGGCATCATTGGTCCCTTGCGCATCGCTTAACTCCATCACGTAAATATCAACCCGGTATTCCTGCAGCCTGGTCATGGTTTTAATTGGCCTTGAGCAAGTTATTTACCGCATAATACCCACAAGCCAGACTGTGCGAAAACCTATGCAAGACGATATCGAGCCGAGCGAACCGGCGCCGAGCAAATCCCAGCTCAAACGCGATGCCCACGCGTTACAAAAACTGGGGACCGATCTGCTGGATATTCCGGAATCCGAGTGGCTATCACTGGGACTTGCGCAGGATCTGGTGCTTGCGCTGAAAGAGGTCAAACGCCTGCACTCCCACGGTGCCCGCAAGCGGCACTTGCAATACATCGGCAAACTGATGCGGAACGTCGACCCGGAACCGATTCAGCAGTATTTCCGGCAGCGACACCTGGAAGCCCGCCAGCAGGCACAAAGACATCATGAGCTGGAAATCTGGCGGGATCGCCTGATAGAGGAAGGTGACCCCGCTGTTGGAGCATTCCTGGAACTGCACGCACAGGCAGATCGTCAGCATCTGCGGCAGCTGATTCGCCAGGCGAAAAAGGAACACGCGCAGAACAAACCGCCCAGGTCCAGCCGGGCATTATTTCGCTACATCAGGGATCTGCAAATAAAGTCAACAATCTGATCAGCGGCATTGATATTCAGTACCGGAAGATGCGTAGCTAGCGGCAGTTCACAGTCCGCCGCTATGGCAATGATATTGGCATCACCCGGATACAAAGGCGGTTTCCCCATCGCTCCCCGATAGAGTTCTATCTTGGCAAAAGCTTCGTCCTTGAAACCTTCCACCAGGATGATATCCAGTGAATCCTGATCCAGCTTTTCGAGCAGGCGATTGAGATCTGCCTCACAGCTGGTTTGTTTCTCTACAACCAGTGCTTCGCGTTGCGTGGAGGCGATGAGCATCTGGGAAGCACCGGCCATGCGCAGCTCATAACTGTCCTTGCCCGGTTGATCGATTTCAAACGAATGGTGTGCATGCTTGATGACGCCGACGCGAATACCCTTGCCACGCAGTAAGGGGATGATCTGTTTCAGTAGCGTCGTCTTGCCGGTGCCGCTGAAGGCAGCAAATCCAATGACAGGTTTTTGCCTGTTTTTCAGCATACTGGAAAGCCGGCAGAATACCGAATGGACGAATTACTGGCCGCGTTCGGGCGTTTCCCCCGCCAGGTGATCGGCAATGAGTTCGGTAATCCCGACCAGTTCAAGTTCCATTTCATTTTCTTCCAGCCCGTCCTCGAGCATGTGGCGGCAATTGGAACAGGAGGTAACCAGCAAATCCACATTGATCTCGTCCAGCTGGCGTTTCTTGGCACTGAACACCTGCAGACGCAGCTCATTGGCACGTTCGTTGGAGCTGACACCGCCGCCACCACCACAACACCAGTTCATATCACCGTGCTCTGTCATTTCGACAAAATTGGGGGCGACCATGTTGAGCAGTCTCCTCGGCTCCTGCAACACGCCACCCCGGCGGCCGATATTGCATGGATCGTGAAAACTGAGTCGATCGTCTATGCTGCCGTCGATCTGCAACCGCCCCTCAGTGCGCAACTGATCGAGTAACTCCATGATGTGCACCACCTTGAATGGCAGTGGTCGGCCAATGATATTGGGCGCATCCCAGCGAATAGTAGTGTATGCATGCCCGCACTCCGGGCTGATGAGCGTTTTAATTTTCAGCTTTTCTGCCGCAGCCACAACCCGTTCCACCAGTTCTGCAGCAAGCCCCGAGTTACCGAGCTGAACCCCGGTGTTAGTGGCTTCAAAATACTGGCTGCTGATGGTCCATGAGACATCCGCCGCCTTGAAAATCCTGGCCAGGGAGCCTATGAATTCGGGGAAACCGGCAATTTCACCGGATGAGAACAGACACAGATACTCGGCACCTTCCTTGTCGAGCGGGATTTCCAGGCCGGTTTCCTTTTCCTGCACGCGAATCGTGGCCTCGAGGGTTTTTACGGTCACACCCATCGGGCTGCCGATGGTACGCGCCCGCTCGCCCGCCTCCACAAGATCCTCCGGTGAATAACCCGCCGCACTGAGCCCTTCCTTCACCTTGCGGATAATATACGCAATATCAACGCCAAGCGGACACACCATGCTGCAACGGCCGCACATCGAACATCCATCGTAAACCAGCATCTCCCAGTCCGCGAAGTCCGCTTCCGTCAGCGGCTTGCGCAGACCCAGTTTGCTGGCGATCTTGCCCCAGAAGGTATATTCCTGGCTCCACAGCTTGCGCATGGGCTCAGTCTTGTGGATCGGTGTATAACGCGGATCGCCGGTCTCGGTAAAAAACAGGCAGGCTTCCGCGCATATGCCGCAGTGCACACAGCTGGAAAGATAAGACACAACCCGGGCATCCATCTGCGCCCGCATTGCCTCGACGCCTTGCTCAAATCGGCCGCTCATGACCCCACCCCGCTGGTTTCACTCATCAGGCATCCACACCACGCCGGCCGAACCAGGCGCCGGTATAGGCACGGCTGGGAATGAAGGTAAAGGCATGCATCAGCCGACTGAAAGGAAAATAGATCATCAGCAGTTCGACGCTAAAGCGGTGCAATACCCTCAACCCGGAAAAGGTTTCCATCAATGCCAGGCAGCCTGTCAACATAACGACAAAAGTCAGTACTGCGGCGACATGGTCGTCGGCGTCCGAAATCAGACGGGTGACCGGATTTAGAATACGGTGCAGCCAAAGCAGCAACAGTCCTGCGAAGGCAATCTGTGATGAGACGATAAATGCCCAATAGGGCATCGGCGTCCAGCCAAAACCCAGCAGGTTCTCCTTCAGGAACAGGACATGGGGAGCGGCAAACAGGAGCAGCGCAAACAGACCGAGGTGAAACATATAACCCGCGACCACATGCAAGCGGATACGCGGGCTCATCTCGGGTCGCGGTACAAAGCGCCGCAGACCGGTCATCACAGCACTCGCGGCGGCAGAGCCCCGGGGCACGGAAAAATCCGGCTTGCTGCGGGTACGGAAAATAGCCAACAGGCGCCACGCGACGCCGATCACAAAGACAAGCAGTGCAAAATACCAGAGTGGTCCGTCGATAAATTCCGTAATCACTGTCCCTCCTCTGTCGCCGGCCGGTTCGGAACCCTGTTTTTTGTCCCGCGCAACTGCTGTTTTTTCTTCAAGTCTTCACCGGCAATGACGGCGCCCTCTGCTTCACACACTTCGGCCCACTGGTCGTGGTGCTGGCGCGCCCAGTTAACATCGACATAGCCGGTAGTCATACTCTCCAGCGATGCTTCCATGCCGGCACTACCAACATAGATGTGCCCAAACAGACCTGCGACAAGCAGCACAGCGCCGACACCGTGCAGCACCAGTGATAGTGCCATCAACGGTCGATCCTGCCCGAAAAACGGAAATTCGAGTATCAGCCCGGTCACCGAAATGGTCAGGCCAACGACAATCACCAACCAGAACCAGATCTTTTCACCCGCATTGAAAAACCCGGCGGACGGGTGTTTGCCGCCGAGAAAACCGCCAGCCTTCAACAGCCAGCCGAGGTCCCCCTTGCCGGGAAAATTCTTGCTGACAAAACGAATAAAAAGACCGACAACACCAAGCAGAAACAGCGGGCCAAACAGGTTGTGCCCCTCCTTGCTCGCCGAGGCAATCGCAGAGAACACTTCGTGACCGAAAACCGGTATCAACACTACGCGACCGGTCAACAGTATCAGACCGGTCAGTGCCAGAAAAATAAACACAGTAGCGACGTACCAGTGCAGGATGCGGTCTATCTCCTTGAATCGCTCGATATAATTGCCAGATCGACCATGCTCGAGCCGAACACCCCGTTTGAACAGATGAAACAGGATAATAAGCCCGAGTACCCCGCCGATCAGCGCACCGGCTACTGGAACCAGTTGCTCCATGCGGAACCGGCGCCACTGCTCACCCAGGGTGTTAATAAGCACACCGCTGTCCATGCCTGTTACCTGGGTTGCGCCAGCCAGAGGTGCTTCGCGCTGCCTGACCTCGCGCCAGAGTTCGGCACCCGGATTTGCAACCTTGCCCGCCGTCACACCACCGTCAGCCCTTGCCTGTGGTGCAAATAGCGGCATCACCAGCACCAGGGCGAAAAGAGCCGTCAGCATGCGGCTCAAAACCACAGCACAAGGGGTCTGCCATGGCTTAGTCTGGTTCATTGTCGCAGGCTCCTTTGCCGCTCTATGCATAACGGACCTGTCGCCTTAGTCCTTGCCAGCGGCCTTGCCCTCGACATCACGACTGTTGCGCAGGCCAGGCTTGGAATAAGCCACCCCCCAACCCCACGCCAACCCTGATGAACCCCTCCAGGTCACGCGCTCGCGGAAGATATCGGAAACCGTATCGCCATCCCCAGCCAGCAGGGCTCTGGTGGCACACATCTCGGCACACAGGGGAAGTTTCCCTTCAGCCAGGCGGTTGGCGCCATACTTGCGGCGTTCCTCTGCTGAGTTGTCCTCCTCCGGGCCACCTGCACAGAACGTGCATTTATCCATCTTGCCCCGCGAACCGAAAGCACCGGTAGTGGGAAATTGCGGCGCACCGAAGGGACAGGCGTAGAAGCAGTATCCACAACCGATACAGATGTCCTTGTCGTGCAACACCACACCATCGTCGGTGGTATAAAAACAATCCACCGGGCACACCGCTGCACAGGGTGCATCTGAACAATGCATGCAGGCAACGGACAGGGAACGTTCACCGGGTGAACCATCATTGATGGTGACCACCCGGCGCCGGTTCACACCCCAGGGAACCTCGTTCTCGTTTTTGCAGGCCGTCACGCAAGCGTTGCACTCGATACACCGTTCAGCGTCACAGAGAAATTTCATTTGGGCCATGATTGATACTCCTTGCTGTCAGGCACGGCTGATACGGCACAGGGAACATTTCGTTTCCTGCATCTGGGTGACCGAGTCATAACCGTAAGTGAATGCCGTGTTACAGGCCTCACCCAGTACGTAGGGATCGCTGCCCTTCGGGTACTTGTCCCTCAGATCCCTGCCCTCGAAGTGCCCACCGAAATGGAACGGCAGCCATACCACCCCGGCGGCCACACCTTCCTGTGTCACCTTGGCCATGACTTTGATGCGCGCCCCTTCCGGACCCTCCACCCAGATCTGATCACCGTCACTGATGCCGTTATTGTTGGCATCGACGATATTGATTTCGGCGAACATATGCTGCTGCAGTTCAGCCAGCCAGGGATTCGAACGTGTCTCGTCGCCACCGCCTTCGTACTCGACCAGGCGGCCACTGGTCATGATCAGCGGATACTCACCGGTGTAATCCTTCGCCTGGATGGACCCGTATCGGGTCGGCAGTCGATAGAATGATTTGCGGTCTTCGTAGCTGGGATACTTCTCCACCAGATCACGCCGTGAGGTGTACAGAGGTTCGCGGTGCACAGGAACCGGGTCCGGAAAGGTCCACACGACGGTTCGGGCCTTGGCGTTGCCAAACGGTGCGCAACCGTGTTTGATAGCCACCCGCTGGATACCGCCGGACAGGTCTGTCTTCCAGTTCTTGCCCTCCGCCAGCTGTTTTTCGTCATCTGTCAGGTCATCCCACCAGCCAAACTTCTTGACCAGATCCGCGGTAAATTCCGGGTGGCCATCCTTGATTTCATTGCCCTTCGGATAGGAACCTTCGGCCAGCAGATTGACACCGTCACGTTCGACGCCAAAACGGGCCCTGAAACTCAATCCACCCCTGGCCACCGGTTTACTGGTGTCGTACAGATTCGGCGTTCCCGGATGCCCCATGGCGGCGGTCCCCCAGCACGGCCAGGGCATACCGTAGTAATCACCGTTAGCTGGTCCACCCTTGGCTTCCAGGCTGGTGTAATCGAAAGTATGCCAGTTCTGCTGGTGCTGTTTCAGCCGTTCCGGGCTCTGGCCGGTATACCCGATGGTCCACATGCCGTTGTTAATTTCGCGCGTGATATCCTCGATCAAAGGCTCCTCACCGTTGACCTTGATATTCTTGAACAACTGCTCAGCAAACCCCAGTTTGTCTGACAGCTTGTACATGATGGTGTGATCGGGCAGAGACTGGAACAAGGGGTCGATGACCTTGTCACGCCACTGCAGTGATCGATTGGATGCCGTCACCGAACCATAGGTTTCGAATTGCGTGGCCGCCGGCAAAAGGTAGACACCGTCGGTACGATCCTGCATGACGGCACTGACAGTCGGATACGGATCGATGATCACCATCAGATCCAGTTTTTCCATGGCCTCTTTCATCTGCTTGCCGCGCGTCTGGCTGTTGGGCGCATGCCCCCAGAACACCATCGCTCGAACGTTGTCCTTCTGCGCAATGTTGTCCTTGTCTTCCAGCACACCATCGATCCAGCGCGATACCGGGATACCCTTGGTATTCATGGGCTTGGCGGGTTCACCCTTGGCTTCTTCATAACTGCCCGGGTCAAATTGCCCCGACAGCCACTCATAGTCCACATCCCACACTTTGGCCCAGTGTTTCCAGGCACCCTCCGATACGCCGTAGTAGCCTGGCAACGTGTGGCTCAAGACACCTAAATCGGTGGCACCCTGCACATTGTCGTGGCCACGGAATATATTGGTACCACCACCGGAGACGCCCATGTTGCCCAGCGCAAGCTGGAAAACGCAGTAGGCGCGGGTATTGTTGTTCCCGATGGTATGTTGCGTGCCACCCATACACCAGATGAAGGTCCCCGGGCGGTTGTCAGCCATAACCTTGGCTGCGCGTTTTATCGTCTCTTCCGGCACGCCGGAAACGCGTTCGACTTCGTCCGGCGTCCATTTGGCCACCTCCTGGCGGATATCGTCCATGCCGTAGACCCGCTGGCGGATAAATTCCTTGTCTTCCCAACCGTTCTGAAAGATATGCCAGAGCATGCCCCAGACAACCGGGACGTCGGTACCGGGACGGATCCGCATGTACAGGTCAGCGTGCGCCGCGGTACGGGTGAAACGCGGGTCGATAACGATCAGCGGCGCGCGGTTACGTTCCGTGGCACGAAACACATGCTGCAGGGAAACCGGGTGTGCCTCGGCAGGGTTACCACCAATAATCAGTATCGCCTGGCTGTTGTGTATATCGTTGTAGGAATTGGTCATGGCACCGTAGCCCCAGGTGTTGGCGACACCGGCTACCGTGGTTGAATGACAGATGCGGGCCTGGTGGTCGACATTATTGGTCCCCCACAGCGCTGCCAACTTGCGGAACAGGTAGGCCTGTTCGTTATTGTGCTTGGCAGAACCGAGCCAATACACGGAATCGGGGCCGGACTGCTCGCGAATCTGCAGCATCTGGTCGCCAACCTCGTTGATCGCCTGTTCCCAGGAAACCTTTGTCCACTTGCCATTGACAAGCTTGGTCGGATACTTCAAACGACGTTCACCGTGACCGTGCTCGCGCACCGAGGCGCCCTTGGCACAATGTGCTCCGCGGTTGAATGGGTGGTCAAAGGCGGGTTCCTGCCCGGTCCAGACGCCGTTTTCCACTTCAGCATAAACACCGCAACCGACCGAACAATGGGTGCAGATGGTGCGCACCTGGGAGACTTTGCTGCCATCCGGGCTGGCGGGTGCAGCGTCTGCTGCCGCCTTTTTCATCATCGGCACCGACAGTGCGCTCGCCGCAGCGACACCGCCAACGGCAATACCGGAGCGCCTGAGGAAGGTTCGACGGTCCATGCTGGCATTCAGAACCGGACTAGCGATGCCGAGGGGGTTGGTGCCTCGTTGTTTTCTAACCAGCTTCATGGTCAGGCCTCCTGCGTTGTAGATTTACGACTGTCCGTCTAATCAATGCTATCGCCTTCTTATGACGGCGCACACCTCGCGGCGCGGGGGACGGAGTCTGTCTGCTTCAGTCTCTGAGCGTGCGGTAATAGGCTTTGATGTGGGCGGTTTCCCGGTAACCCTGTGAAACGGCGTGATGATTACCGCCTGGGTCCACCCGTTCGTCGTCGATCGGGTCGGTGAGATGGGGTGCTGATACGGCCGTCAGGGCTGTTGCGCCACCTGCTGCAACGGCGCCTTTGAGAAACAACCTGCGGTCTTTTGTGTACTGAGCGGATCGTCCTTTCATGTTTTTCTCCACTGGAAGCACTGTCGGTCAACTGTATTGACTTTGCAGGGCTTTATCAAGTTCACTATGCCGGCAAGGAAAAATACTGCCTCTCCAGCTGCAGAAACTGTTGGCCCAGACGGCCAACC
>Ga0316198_10000298_pt1 | contig 24708 bp, 24 predicted proteins | sample OudBieAanoxic_MG_FD_204935 | JGI IMG/M metagenome (GOLD analysis project Ga0316198, IMG submission 204935) | Coastal sediment microbial communities from Oude Bieten Haven, Netherlands - site A anoxic | ecosystem: Environmental > Aquatic > Marine > Coastal > Sediment | place: Netherlands... | reverse complement strand
CATGCGCCGTCTTCGAGAGCATCTGCTGCTCGTCGTTCAGAAGAAGCGAAGGCGCGCGATGCCCGCTCATTTCTTCCCCTCCGGCAGCCCAAGCACGCGCTTCGACACGATGTTCTTCTGAATCTCGGACGAGCCGCCCTCGATGGTGTTGGCGCGTGACCGCAACCAGTCGCGCGTGTATTGGAGGTCGTCCTCATCGAAGCCAGGACCTTCCCAGCCGAGTCCCTGGATTCCAGCCACGCTCATGCCGAGCTCGAATCGCTTCTGCTTGAGCTCTGTGCCGACGATCTTCGTGATCGAGCCTTCCGGCCCCGGCGTGCCGCTGGCAGAGCTCTGCTGGATTCGGGCAAGTGTCAGATGGAACGCCTCTTCGAGCATGCCGAGCGACGCGATTTCGTCGCGGAGGAGCGGATCTGGAATCGCGGCCCCCCCCACTCCGAGATGCTTGCGTGCGCGGGCAACCACCTCGCGCTCCGCTGAACCCGGCTGCCGCGCGATCGAGCGGCCGATGGAGGAGCGCTCGTGACCGAGGATGGCCTTGGCGATCGTCCAGCCCTCGTTCTCCTTGCCAACCAAGTTTGCGGCCGGGACTCGTACGTTGTCGAAGAACGTCTCACAAAACGGCGAATACCCACTGATGAGATCGATGCGCCGCACGGTGATTCCGGGCGTGTGCAAGGCCGCCAGGATCACCGAAATGCCCATTTGCTTCTTGGGCGCGTTGGAATCGGTCCGCGTGAGGCAGTAAATCCAATCGCTGAGATTCGCGTGCGAGGTCCAGATCTTTTGGCCATTCAGGACGTACTCATCGCCCTCACGCTCGGCTTTGAGCTGAAGATTGGCGAGGTCGGACCCCGCGTTGGGCTCGGAGTAGCCCTGACACCAGCGCACCTCCCCGCGCGCGATAGCGGGCAAGTGCTGCGCGCGCTGCGCATCGTTGCCGTACTCGAGGAGCACCGGCCCGAACATGCACAGCCCCTGCCCCGCCACGGGGCGAGGCACACCGATGGCCTTCATCTCGATGTGAATGATGTCCTCTTGCTCGCGACTGAGGCCGCCGCCTCCGTACTTCGCTGGCCAGGACGGCGCGGTCCATTGCTTCTCGATGCCGAGATCGCGCCACCGGAGAATGTCCGGATCGGTCTCCTCGCACTTCGAGCCGCCCCAGTAGCCGTCGAACGGTCCGCTGCCACTCGTGCCCCAGAGCGCCTTCGGTGCGTTCTCACGAACCCAAGCGCGCGCTTCCTCACGAAATGCATCGAGATCGCTCACGCGTTCACTCCGCGGCTCCGGCCTTCTTCATGTCGAGCGCGACATCCTCGATCATGTCTTCCTGCCCGCCAACCGTCTTCATACGGCCGAGCTCGACGAGGATGTCGGTCGACTTGAGGCCGTACTTCTCGGCGGCGCGCTTCGCATGAAGGAGGAACGAAGAGTAAACGCCGGCGTAGCCAAGCGTCAGCGAGTCGCGGTCCGCGCGAACCTTATGAGTCATGAGCGGGTAGACGATGTCTTCGGCGACGTCCATGACCTTCCACATGTCGACACCCGTCTCGACGCCCATGCGATGAAGCACGGCCACGAACACCTCGAGGGGCGTGTTGCCCGCGCCCGCCCCCATACCGGCGACCGAACCATCGATGCGCACGGCGCCTGCCTCGACGGCCGCCAGCGAGTTTGCGATCCCCATGTGGAGGTTGTGATGCCCATGGAACCCGACCTCGACATCGGGATCGAGCTTCTCACGAAGGAGACCGACGCGCGCGGTCACGTGGTCCGGAAGCATGTAGCCGGCTGAATCGGTGATGTAGAGGCAGTTCGCGCCATAGCCCTCCATGAGCTTGGCCTGCTCGAGGAGCGCCTCGGGCGAAATCATGTGCGCCATCATCAAGAAACCGACCGTATCCATCTCCATCTTGGCGCCGAGGTTGATGTGCTGCTCGGAGACGTCGGCTTCGGTGCAGTGCGTGGCGACACGAATCGTGTGCACCCCGCAGTCGTGCGCCATCCGCAAGTGGTCGACCGTGCCAATGCCGGGAAGAAGGAGCGCCGAGATCTTCGAACGCTTCATCTTGGGTACGACCGCGCGGAGGTACTCCTCATCCGTGGCCGCGGGAAAGCCGTAGTTGACCGACGCGCCGCCTAGGCCGTCACCATGGGTAACCTCGATCAGTGGGACGCCTGCCTCGTCGAGCGCGGTTGCCACTTGAACCATTTGCTCCGTCGTGAGCTGGTGCCGCTGAGGATGCATCCCATCGCGGAGGCTCATGTCGTGGAGGGTGACCTTCTTTCCTTCGAGATTCATGCTGCCTCCGCGCGCTGAATTTCTTCCGCGATGAGCTCGGCCGTTCGGAGCCCGGCCGCCGTCATGATGTCGAGATTGCCGGCGTACTTCGGCAAGAAGTCGCCGAGCCCTTCGACCTCCATGAAGAATGAAACGCGATTTCCATCGAAGACCGGACCGTTCTTGAGCGTGTATCCCGGCACGTACTTCTGGACCTCGGCAACCATCTTGCGCGCCGACTCGATGATCTCCGCCTCCTTGGGAACGCCCACTGTGAGGCAGTGAATCGTGTCACGCATGATGAGTGGTGGATCGGCCGGGTTGATGATGATGATCGCCTTGCCGCGCTTGGCCCCGCCCACGACCTCTACCCCTTTGGCAGTGGTACGGGTGAACTCGTCGATGTTCCTGCGCGTGCCCGGCCCCGCCGAACGGGACGACACGGTCGCGATGATCTCGCCGTACTCGACGGGCTGCACCCGACTCACCGCAGCGACCATCGGAATGGTCGCTTGCCCACCACAGGTCACCATGTTCACGTTTTGTTCCTCTCGGCCGACCATCTCTTCGAGATTCACGGGAGGCACGCAGAAGGGGCCGATCGCAGCCGGCGTGAGGTCCACCATCTTGACGCCGTACTTCGCGACCAGGTCGTTGTTCGATCGATGCACATACGCACTGGTGGCATCCCAGGCGATGCGCACGCCGTCGGCTTCGATGTGCGGTTCCATACCCTGCACTCCTTCGAAGGTCGTCTTGAGACCGAGCTCCTTGGCGCGCTTGAGCCCTTCGGACTCGGGATCGATCCCTACCATCCAGATCGGCTCGATAATCTCGCTTCGAAGCGCCTTGTAGAGCAGATCGGTGCCGATATTGCCGGACCCGATGATGGCCGCTTTCACTTTCGTCGTCATCTCTCGCTACTCCCTACGTGAACCGCACGGAGGCGGTTCCGATGCCCTCGACCTCGAGTCGCATCTCGTCACCCGCAACGACGGGTTCGAGCGGCACCAGAGAGCCCGAAAGCACGACATCACCGGCATTCAAGGTGATTCCAAACTTGGACAGCGTGTTCGCCAACCAGCTCACACAATTGAGGGGCGAATCGAGCGCCGCGGAGCCCATCCCCTCGCTCAAGGGCTGTCCGTTCTTGTAGACCCGCATCTTCAGGTTCGGAAAATCCAGCCCCTTTGGATCGGTGTGCTCATCGCCCAGCACGAAAAGACCGCAGCTCGCGTTGTCGGCAACGGTGTCCTGGATCTTCACCTTCCAGTCGTTCACACGACTGTCGACCACCTCGAAGCAGGCCATCACGTATTCGGTGGCGTCTAGGACATCCTCGTTGGTGACGCCCGGCCCGTGGAGACTCTTCTTGAGCCTGAACGCGATCTCACCCTCTGCGCGGGGTTGAATGAGCTGCTGGCTGATCGGCATCGGTCCGCCGTTCGGGTACATCATCTTGTCGGTGAGGTAGCCGAAGTCGGGCTGAAAAACGCCAAGCATCTCCTGCACGGCAGGGCTGGTGACGCCGATCTTCTTGCCGATGATTTTTTCACCGTCGTCTTCGACGCGGCGATTCACCATTCGCAGCGACACGTGGTACGCGTCTTCTATCGTAATCTCAGGCCAGCGTTCGGTGAGCGGGCTCAGGGTGCGGCGCGCGCGCAAGGCACCGTAGAGCTCATCTCCAAGCTCCTCGATCTTCTTTCGTCGCGCCGCATCATCCATGCCTTTTAGATGAAGAAGTCCGTGTTCTTCTGGCCAAAGAGGACCCCACCCATGTTCGCCGCAGGCCCGTCGGGCCCGTTCGCGTGGTGCAAGCGTATTGCGTGAGCGTCTTGGAAGTGGCGGTTGATCGGATGATCTTCGAAGGCTGCTCGGGCACCGCACGCCACGAAGAGCTGTTCGACGACCTCGGTGGCAACGCGCACGGCACGCGCCGAGTCGTTGCGGAAGTGTACGCGTCGGTCGAGCGGGATCTTTTCGCCCGCGTTGAGGTAGCCAAACATCTCGTCGAAGTTGCGGCGAAGCGTGAGCACCTCGCGATCCAGCGCCGCAGTGGCTTCGGCGGCGACGAGGCTATTCGTGAACGAGTCCTTCGCCTTCCCACCAGTCGCCTGTGAGACCTTCGACTTCATGAAATCGATGTACGCGTCGAGCGCCCCGAAGGCTGCGGCGACCGCCGGGGTCGACACGGAACGCACGTGAATTTGGCCGAACGGGTACTTGTAGACCGGCGACGCATTGACGTCGTTGCCCGGGCTCTGCTGACGAAATCCGTCGGAGAACTTGTGCATCCTATGGTCCGGGACGAACGCACCATCGACGACGACATCCTTACTTCCGGATCCACGAAGACCTGAGGTGTGCCAGTTGTCGATGATCTCGTAGTCCGAACGAGGGACGAGGAAGGTACGCATGTCAGGGGGCTTCCCTTCCTCCGTCGGCACGAAGCCGCCGAGGAAGACCCACTCGCAATGGTCACAACCGCTCGAAAACGACCAACGGCCGCTCAGTTTGACCCCACCATCGACCCACTCGGTCTCCGCAACCGGCATGTACGAAGACGAAATTAATGTCGTCGGGTCGGCACCCCATACTTCGTCTTGCGCCTTCGGATCAAAGAGCGCGAGCTGCCACGAATGAACGTTGAGAACGCCGTAGACCCATGCGCTCGACGCACACCCCCGGCCAAGCTCGAGTTGAAGATCGAAGATGATCGACGGGTCCATCTCGTAGCCGCCGAATCGTCTTGGCTGCACGACCTTGAAGAAACCGAGGCGATGGAAATCCTCGATGGTCTCATCCGGCATGCGACGAAGCTCCGCGGTCTTCTTGGCGCGCTGTTGCAAGGTCGGAGCGAGGCCCCGTGCACGCTCGATGAGCTCTTCGCGACTCGGGATGGGGTTCTGATCTCCGTCCATTCTGCTGTCTCCGGGCGTCGTGGGCTCAGTGGCCAAAGCTGTTGGGTAGGTCATGGATTCACCGCTTTACTTATTGTAACCCGCAGGCCATAAACTAGAACGTGTTCTAGCCCACGAACTGGGGCATGTCCAGCTGACTCGTGCAAACATAGGGCACACTCTGGGACGCTGAAAGGACCCAAATTCATGCCGATACCGAATGGGCTCAGGGCCATCGACCTGATGATGAACATCCCCGACGGCGACCCGACCGCCTGGTACGAGTTCATCAAGCCGCTGCTGCTCGACGAGGAGAGCCGCAAGGTCTTCAAGATGCCGGCCCAATACATGTTCAAGGACATCCCGGAGATCGGCGAGGAGAAAGACTATGTCCAGTACGCGATCAACGAGATGGATAAGTGGGGTATCGAACAGTCCATGCTGGGGATTTCCGGGCCGAACTCCGCCAACCTCGAGGCTTGCAAGAAGTACCCCGACCGCTTCTTTCCCTCCTACGGCGCAAACCCCAACAACGGAATGGAGGAGGTCCGGAAGATCCGAAAGCTCCATGAAGAGCATGGCCTCAAGGCGGTCACCGGCTTCCCGTCGGGCCTGTGCCCCCAGGTGCCACTGAACGACAAGAAGTACTACCCGATCTACGCGACATGCGTTGACCTGGACATTCCGATCTGCCTCTGTGTGGGCGTCCCCGGGCCCCGGATCCCGATGGAGCCACAAAAAGTAGAGCACATCGATGAGGTCTGTTGGTTCTTCCCCGAGCTCAAGTTCGTGATGCGCCACGGCGGCGAGCCATGGGTCGACCTGGCCGTCAAGCTGATGATCAAGTACCCGAACCTGTACTACAGCACGAGCGCGTTCGCGCCGAAGCACTACCCGAAGGCAATCATCCAGTACGCCAACACGCGCGGTGCCGACAAGATCATGTACGCCGGCTACTTCCCCATGGGCCTCTCGCTGGAACGGATCTTCACTGAGATGCAAAACGTTCCGTTCAAGGACGAGGTGTGGCCCAAGTTCCTTCGGGAAAACGCCAAACGCGTCTTCAAGCTCGGCTAACGCCGTAGGAAGAAGGCCTGAAACGGGTAGCGGACGAAATCCGGCGGCACGAACTGCTTGGTGGCGTCTTCTACTCGGAAGCGGCTCTGCAAACCGGGGTCCATCTCGAAGCCTCGAGCGTGGGTGGTGAAGAGGAGCTCTCCCCTTCCATCGAGGTTCCGCATGGCGTACTCGATGAGTGACTTGTGATCCTTGTGGATGTTGAAGGCGCCCTTGCTCATCTTGGAGCGGGAGAAGGTGGGCGGGTTGATGAAGATCCAATCGAAGCTGTTTCGGTTCTTCGCGATCCAGCGGGTGGCATCGTCGCGAAAGAAGCGATGCTTGGAATGGTCGAGGTTGTTGGCTTCGTAGTTCCTCTTGCCCCAGTCGAGGTAGGTATTGGATAGATCGACGCTCGTGGTTTGTTTCGCGCCGCCCACAGCCGCGGCGACGCTCACCGAGCACGTGTAGGCAAAGAGGTTGAGCATGCGGAGCCCCCTGCAACGCTCGGCGGCATAGGCACGAACGATTCGATGATCCAGAAAGAGCCCCGTATCGATGCGGTCCTCGAGGTTCACGATGAAGCGCAAATCGCCCTCGCTGACGATCAGATCGGACTCCTCCTGTGCGATGCGTGCGTACTGATCACCTTCGTCGTGCTTTCGCCTGACCTTGACCACCAAGTCGACGGCTTCGATTCCGAGAGCCTCCGGGAGCGTCAGGAGGACGTCTTGCACGCGCTGCTTGGCGTCCTGGTCCTGCGCATCGCGCTCTTTTTGGAAGATGTGAACGACGGCCTTCGATGCGTATCGGTCGACCGCGACGTTGTACTCGGGAATGTCGGCATCGTAGATACGGTAGCATTCGACCCCGTTCTTCTTGGCCCAGCGACTCCACTTCTTCTTGTTCTTCTTCACGCGGTTGGCGAACATCTCCGCCTTCTTGCTGGGCTTCCGCCACGCCGGCCCGACAGCTGCCTCACCACCTGCGACGGCGCGAATCGGGATCTCCGCGAGCCTGCACTCGATCGCGCCGTTGTAGAGGACGTGGCGGCGAACAGGCCGGAGCCCGAGGTCCTTGAGGTTGCCTTGCGGCGCAAGCACGTAGGCCGTCCACCCATCGAAGACACGCTTCAAGACGTCGCCGAGCGATTGGTAGAAGAGGAACATGCTTCCTTCATCTCCGAGCCGGTGACCATACGGGGGATTGCAAACGACGAGCCCATGCTCCGCTGGTTTCTCCGCCGCAGAGAGTTCTTTCAGTGCAAGCGAGACGTGCTGATCGACGCCCGCGGCCTGAAGGTTCTCCCTCGCGTTCGCAAGGGCTGCTACCGACGCATCGAGCCCAAAGATCGGCGCCGGACACTCCACCTTCCTTGCCGCCTGCGCGTTGGAGAGCTCCTTGTCGAAGGCAGACGCATCGTGCCGCAGCCAGCTTTCAAAGCCGAAGTGGTTTCGCAGGAGGCCGGGGGCGCAGCCCGTCGCCATCAACGCCGCCTCGATCAAAAACGTGCCGGACCCACAGGTGGGATCCATGAGCGGAAGTCCTTGGCGTGCGGCCTCCGGCCACTTCCCGAGGTAGAGGATCGCCGCCGCGAGGTTCTCCTTCAGGGGAGCCTTGCCTCCCGACTGCCGGTATCCGCGCCGATGCAACGCCTCACCGGAGAAATCGAGAGAGAGCTCGTGGTGTCGCTCCCCGATGTGCAGGTGGAAGCGAAGCGCTGGATTTCTCTTGTCGACGCTCGGTCGTCCGCCCGAATGCTCGCGAAAGCCGTCGACGATCGCATCCTTGGCCCGTTGAACCCAGTAGTGCGATGGAAAGGGGCTCTTCGGCGCCTGCGAACTACCGATCGCGAACGTCTTACTGGGGTCGAAGTGCGTCCACCATTCAACCCCGCGTAAGGCGTCGTAGAGCGCCGTGTCATTTTCGGCGTCGATCTCCACCAAGGGAAGCAGGACGCGTGAAGCGACCCTGGACCAAAGACAAAGCCTGTAACCCTCTTGCAACCCACCCCGGGCATGCACGGCCGTAGGCCGCACGTCGGCGACCTCGATGTCGAGCGCGCGTACCTCTTCGGCTAGCACCTCCTCGCATCCCTTGGGGCAAGGAAGCACCCACCGAAATCGTTGCGGCATGGAAATCGCGGCCGCCTACCCTGCGAGCAGTAGTTGTGTCGCCTTGTCCGTATCCGCAAGGACTTGGGGAACGTCGTGCAACCCCCCTGCCCACCCGACGAACGACGCGAACCAGACATTCTGGAGGATGGACGCGATCGTGCGCTCGTGCTCGTCAGCATCGCCGCCCCACTCACCGAAGTTGCCCGCAGCCTCACCTCGAATCGCCGCCATGACCAACGCCGTGATCAGGGCGTGAAAGCTCGCCACACGCTCGGTAATGTTCGGATCGCCCGACGCAAGCGAACGCACGAGAGCTTTGGCCAGATTTGGACGGCGCAAGAGGCCCTTGGTCAGTGCGTTGAACACGAACCGGACGCGTTCGATTTGATTGTCTCCCGGAACGGGCTTCTTTCCGATCTTCGCGACCAGCTTCTCACTCTCCAACTCGAGGGCGGCAATTAGGATCTCCTCTTTGCTCGCGAACCGCTTGTAGACGGTGCCGAGCGCGACCTGTGCGGTCGCTGCGACGTCGCGCAACCTGACCGCTTGATAGCCGTCGCGCTCCGCGAGTGCGACGGCGGTTTCCACGATGCGCTTGGCCCTGTCATCCATCGCTAGTACCCGACCTCTGCCTGGGGCATGTAGAACTTCTGGTACCACCTTCGAAGGCCGCCCACATCACCATCCCCGTCGCAGAGGATTGGCCGCGTCCGGTACTTCTTGTTCTCCCAGATGGCGATGTCTTCCTTGAAGCCAGTGATGATGTTGTTCCGGTAGCCGTCCAGAAACTCTCCCTTGCCTTCTTTTACGTTCGAGATGTCGATCATCGCACCGATGCGAACGTGAACGTTGTTCTCGTCTATGGGCGTGTGACAGAGAAGCATGATGTTCGGCAGCACGCTCTCCATCTCGGTGAGCATGTAACCCGGTCCATGGTAGGTCGACTGGAGCTCGAAGTGGTCCTCCCCACCGCCGCGCGGATAGGCGACGCCCTTGACCCGTTGAATGCCGATGTGACCCTTGAATTCGTTGCCGAACTCATTGGCCCACGTCCCGTGCACGGGGCCGAAGTGACCTTTGTCTGCGAGGTTCTCGACGATCTCTTTGGGGTGGGTCTTGATCTCGATCAGCGCAGACCCCCAGTCGGTCCATGCATCGGTGCCGTACTCTGGGATGTCGGGGATCTCCCACGTCGGCTCTTCGCCCTCGACGTGAGCATTCCAAATGAAGATGAGGCCGTTGCGCTCCTGGACCGGATTGTTCTTCACGCAGGCCCGCGGCGGAATGCGCTTGGCGTACGGCACTTCGACGCACTTGCCTGTTTCGTCGAAACGCCATGCGTGAAACGGACATGCAATGGATTCTCCGACGACCTTGCCACCGTAGCCGAGGTGTGCGCCGAGATGGGGGCAGAACGCATCATGGACGACCGCGTTCCCGCCCTCGCTGCGGTAGAGGACCATCTGGCGGCCAAAGTACTTGATTGGCCTGACGTCGCCGCGCTCCAGCTCTTTCGATACGCCGATGACGAACCAACCTCGGGGATAGCCAGGAAAGAGCTCCTCTTCTTCTTGTGCGTCCGACATGGGTTCCTCTGTTTGGGGGCTTCCGGCCTATCCGTTCGTGGCGGCCTGTTCGCGGGCGATTTCCTCCGCCCACTTGTAGTCGGGCTTCCCGCTCGGCATGCGGGAGACCGTCTCCGTGATCGTGATCTGCCGCGGGATCTTGTAGCCCGCAACGTGGTCGCGACAGTGCGTTTGCACGTCGTCGAGCGAAAGCTCCTTGTTCCCGCGGGTGTTGAACACCGCCGCCACCTTGGAGCCGAACCGGGGATCGGGGACGGCGACGACCAGTGCGTCGATGATGTCCGGGTGCGCCTTGAGGGCTTCTTCGACCTCTTCCGGAAACACCTTTTCGCCACCGGTATTGATGCACTTGCTTCCACGGCCGAGGAAAGTGATGCGGCCGTCCACTTCGACAGTCGCGTAGTCACCGGGCACGACCCAGCGCTTGCCCTTGAACTCCTTGAAGCGCTCTGCCGTCTTTTGCGGGTCCTTGTAGTAGCCGAGCGGCAAGCGACCGGAGCGCGCGACGAGTCCGATCTGGCCGGACCCTGGCTCGATCGGTTCCCCCTCTTCGTCCAGCACCGTCACTTCGTCGCCCATGTAGAATGATGGGCGGCCCTCGTGGCTGTCCTCGTCGCCGGCGGCGCGGCCGAGATCCCCGGACTCGCTGGTGCCGAAGCTGTTGATCACCATCACGTCCGGGAGAAGCGCTTCGATCTCCGCCTGGACACTCGCTGAAAGGATCGCCCCGGCAGAGGCAATGACTGCGAGATTGGACATGTCGTAGCTACCGTTCTTGAGCTCCTCGACGAGAGGAATCGCCATCGCGTCGCCCACGAGAGACATCGTCGACACGTCCTCCTCGGCAATCAATGAAAGGATGCGCTTGGCATCGAAGCTCGGGCCATGCTGGAGAACGAGCTTGCCGCCCGTCAAATGGCAGATCCACTGGGTCCACTGCGCAGCTCCATGAATGAACGGCGCGCAGGGCAGCATCGTGACGGTGTACCAGCCTTCCTTGGCTTGCTCGATGAGTTGCTCCGGCGACTCAACCGGGTCACCGCCGGGAGAGCCTCCCTGAAGACCGGTAAAGAAGAGGTCTTCGTGGCGCCACATCACGCCCTTGGGCATCCCCGTCGTACCGCCGGTGTAGATGATGTAGAGGTCATCACCCGACCTCGCGCCGAAGCCACGTTCCTCCGAGCCTTGGCCAATCGCTGTTTCGTATTCGATGGACTCCTGCTTCGAGACCGCGTCGGAGCCGTCCTCGATGACGATGAGTGGCCGGAGAGGCCGAAGACCCTCGTTGGCTTCGTTGATCACGGGTATGAAGCGGCGCTGCGTGATCATGCCCTTCAGGTCGCCGTTGTCGATCATGTATCGGACCTCGGGGCCCACGAAGCGGTAGTTCACGTTGATGCCGACCGCGCGGATTTTGAAGAGCGCCAGGATTGCTTCGACGAACTCGTGCCCGTTGAAGAGATGCAAGCCGACGTGGTCGCCGGAGCCGATGCCCTGCGATTGAAGGTAGTGGGCGAGCCGATTCGCCCGTTTGTCGAGCTCGGCGTAGGTGTGGTGAACGTCGCCGGAGGCGAGAGCGACATTGTCCGGAACCACATCCGCGATCGCCTCGTAAAGATCTGCAAGGTTGTATTCCATCGTTTCTCCTGCTCAGCGTTCCGAGCTCACGATCCACATTGCGAAGAACTGAGAGCCACCTCCGTACGCGTGGCCGAGAGCAACCTTGGCGCCGTCGACTTGGTGTCGTTCGGCAGTCCCTCGCACCTGGCGCGCGGCTTCTGCAAAACGGAGCATACCACTGGCCCCAATCGGGTTCGTGCACATGACGCCGCCCGACATGTTCCAGGGCATCTCCCCGCCGATCTTCGTCTTGCCCTCCATGGTCATCTTCCAGCCCTCCCCCTCTTCGGCGAAGCCGAGATTCTCGAGCCACATGGGCTCGAACCAGGAGAACGGAACGTAGACCTCGGCGCAGTCGATCTCCTTGAGCGGGTTGCTGATCCCTGCCTCGTCGTAGACATCCTTAGCGCAGAGCCTACCGGCCGCTGGGTTCACTTGGTCACGACCCGCGAAGAACGTGCGTTCGGTTCGCACAGAGGTTCCCTTGACCCATGCCGGGTTCTTCACGCGAGCGGCATGCTTCTCGCTCACGAGCACCATCGCAACAGCGCCGTCAGAGGAGGGGCAAGTCTCGGAATAGCGGATCGGATCCCAGAGCATCGGCGAGGCCTTGACCTGTTCGAGCGTTTGCTCGAGGTGGAGGTGCGCATTGGGGTTGAGCATGCCGTTCTGCCGATCCTTCACGGCGACCATGCAGCCGGTGTCCGGATGCGCCTCTGCGCGACGAATGTAAGAACGCATGAGCGGCGCGAAGTAACCGCCAGCACCCGCGACGAGCTGAGGCTGAAAGGGAATCGCTGGCGAGAGCGCCCACATGGCGTTGGCTTCGCTCTGCTTCTCGAACGCGAGGGTGAGCACCTTTTCGTGAACGCCGCCCTGAATGAGATGCGAGGCCACCACGGCGGTCGAGCCTCCCACCGAACCGGCCGTGTGGACTCGGAAGATCGGCTTTCCGGCAGCCCCGAGGGCGTCAGAGAGCCAGAGCTCCGGCGTCATGACGCCTTCGAACATGTCGGGAGCTGTGCCAATGACGATGGAGTCGATGTCCTTCCAGGTCATGTCGGCGTCTCGAAGCGCGCGAATCGCTGCGTCTCGAAGTAGCCCGGGAAGAGACAGATCGCGACGGCTCTCGGCATGCTTGGTCTGACCGATTCCGATGACTGCACAGTGCTCAGCCATTATTCCCCCTCCAAGACGGCGACTAGGTTGTGTTGAAGGCAGACGCCATTCGTGGTGTGCGCCAGCGCACGGCCGGCATCTCCAGAAAGGATTCTGCTGGCGGCTTCACCGAAGCGAATCAGTCCGGCGGTCATCAGCGAGTTGGCTGCCAAGGCGCCACCCGAGGGGTTGATCTCCACGCCCTCGCCCAGCCCCATGGCTTCGCGCAGGATGATCTCCTGATGCGCGAAGGGTGCGTGAAGCTCTGCAAGGTCGACTGCCGCCTTGCCGAGCCCGGCTTTGTCTGCGGCGAGCTTGGCCGATGGCGAGGCGGTGAGGTCACGCTGGCCGAGCGCATGGGGCTCGGTCCGGTGGTCGATGCCGCGAATCCAGGCGGGGCGCTTCGCGAGCTTCCTCGCCGTGTCTCCGGCAGCCAAAACGACAGCAGCGGCCGAGTCCGAGAGCGGAGAACAAAAACTCTTACGCAGGGGCGAGCTGATATACGGCTCCGCCAGGATCTCATCCACGATGAAGTTCCCTTTGATCTGGGCATTCGGATTGTCGATCGCATTCCTGCGATTTCGAACCGCGACCTCGGCGAAGTCGCGCTCGGTCGCCTTTTTCGAGTCGACCATGGCCTGAGCCTGAAGCGCAGCCGCGCTGATCGAGTCGAGCCCGAGAGGCTGCACGTAGTAGGGGTCGTTTTGGAGATTCAGAATGTCCGGCACCGGTCCAAGGGAGCTCTTCCCGAACGAGAAAACCAAGGCTGTGTCGATGTCGCCATGCATGAGGCGAACCCAGGCTTCGTAGAGCGCGAACGCTCCGTCCATCTCGACGTGCGACTCTCGAATCGGAGGCCAAGCCTTGAGTCCGTCGACTGCCGCGACGAAGGAGAAGGGGCGCCCCGGCAAGTAGTCCGTGCTGCCCGAACAAGTGAAGCCGATGTCGTCCTGCGTGAGACCTACTTGCTTCATGGCCTCCGAAGTGACCGGCTGAACCATTTCCGCTTCGTCTGCGGCGTCCATCGCCCTCACGGACGGAAGCTGCGAGAAGGAAACAATTGCGACGTCGCGCATTAGAGATGCTCCTTGTAGCTCTCGAAGGGAGCGTCGGGCTCGCCCGTAGGTTCGAAATAGAGAATGTTTTCGAGCGAAGTCTCCCACTCTTCCTCGGGCTTCCACTTCGCCTTCACGCGCATGCCCATTCGAATGTCATCGTGTGGGACGCCGCTGATCAGGTGATAGATGGGACTGTCCGTCCCATCGAGAACGATTGCGCCAAAGCAATACGGCGGCGTGAGCTTCTGACCCTCGAAGGGAATACGAATGATCGTGAAGGTGGTGAGCACACCGACGTGAGACACTTCGACGTACTCGCTGGTCGGGTTCCCCGTCATCGGATCAGCCCCACGGGGCGGCACGTAGACCTTCCCGGCTTCGGGGTCGCGCCCGCCAATCAACTTGCCCTGCTCCAAACCGCGCAAGTAAGCGCTGTAGTGCTTGCCGGGGTTCACGTCGTACTCGAGGTGGACCGGACCGGGCAGATAGGGGGAGATGGGCTCGAAGCAAGCGATGTCGCGGATCGTCCCGTTTTTTTGATCGGCCCAACGGAGACGCACCCGCATTCCCGTGCTCATCCGCTTGGCCTTCCCCGCGTCGACGGCATGCACCATGGCATTGTCGGTGCCGTCGATCTGAATGAGGGCCCATGCGAATGGTCGATCGAAAGGATGCCCTTTACGGGGTTCCTCCACCCACGACCAAGATTTCACCGTGCCGGACGGCCGCAGGGCTACGAACTCCCCCGTCGTAGGTTCACCCTCCTCGTCGTATTCGAGAGGCGGGCAAAGCACGCGACCGTCAACCGTCTTGACGCCTTCGAGTACTTCGTACCGAAGGTTTTCCAAGAATCGGCTAACTACCGGCCCGGTGCTTCGGGTGTACGTGTACTCGAGCACGTACGGAGCCGAAAGAATCTCGTTCATCAGTGTGTTCCGTTTGGCAGCGGGCGCCTAGCCCTGGGGGAAGAACTTCTGCATCTTCTGAGCGAGGGCGATGTTGCCCTTCACCTTGAGCTTGCGCGTCAAGAACGCCTTGCGACCGTCGAGGTCTCCGTTCGCCATGTCGATGAACTTGGCGGCGTCCATCATCACGTTGAGGGTCGGCTTCTCGACCCCCCCGTTTGCGACGCCCTTGAACTGCCCGTCCTCGATCGTGATCGTCCACTCGCCGCCGCCATCACCGCTGAGGGTGTACTGAATCTGCGCGTTCACGCCGGCGGCTTGGTCGGACAGGAAACGATCGGCAAGGGTGTCGAAGTACTCTGCTGTGCTGGCTACTTTGGCCATATCCACCTCCCGGTTTCGGGTAGTCATGGGTGTAAACGAAGTGAAACGTGTTCTATTTTGCCCGGGCCGCCTCGTCAAGGCGCCTCGTCGCCGGCTGCCGAAAAAGGCTGCCTGGGCGCTTCCCCGAAATGCGGGGAGGCCTATTCCGGGATCGCCGGAGGAGCGATGGAACCGACGACCTGCAGGCCGGCCACGCACTCATCGCCGACTCGGCGCGCCCAGATGACGCGCGCACGCTTGAAGATCTCGCGACCGGTATGTGTCGTGATCCGGAGATCGCAAAGAGTCCCGGTGGACAGCCATCGGTCGAGCGAGAGCTGAATGCCCGTCGCGCTCACGTCGAGGGCAGCCGCGTGGGCTTGGATCGGCGTGAGGATCTCGATGCGGGCATCGGACGCCCAACGAGCCGAGTGCCGGCGCTCGTCGGCCTGGACCGCTGGACGCACCTCCGAGTGCTTGCGCGGAGGCGGTGGAGTCAATCCTGACTTTGGAAGCTTGGAGCCCATACCGCCCTTCGTCTTCCATGATGCCGTGCCCCGAAGGACCTGTCGAAAAAGAGGGCCGCGCGTGTGCGGAACGTCACATTCCGCCCACGAAACGCCTCTTTTGGCTCAGTCCAAACGCTCGATGATAGTGACGTTCGCTTGGCCGCCGCCCTCACACATGGTCTGGAGGCCGTACCGGCCGCCAGTGCGCTCGAGCTCGTGGAGGAGCGTCGTCATCAGCTTCGCGCCGGTGGCGCCGAGCGGATGGCCGAGTGCAATCGCGCCGCCATTGACGTTGACCTTGTCGAGATCCACCTCGAGCTCCTTCGCCCATGCGCACACGACCGGGGCGAAGGCCTCGTTGATCTCCACGAGGTCGATGTCGTCGAGGCTCATGCCGCTCTTTTCCATCGCGTACTTCGTCGCGGGGATTGGGGCCGACAACATTCGGATCGGGTCCTCGCCGCGAACGCTGAGGTGATGAATGCGGGCGCGGGGTTTGAGGTCATACTCTTTGAGTGCTTTTTCGGAAACGACCAGAAGCGCTGCGGAGCCGTCCGAGATCTGGCTGGCGACGGCGGCAGTGAGCCGGCCACCCTCCATCAGCACGGGGAGCGCTGCCATCTTCTCGAGCGTGGTGTCGGCGCGCGGGCCTTCGTCAGCCGTCACGTCACCGAACGGAACAATCTCGCGATCGAAGCGGCCCTCTTCTTGGGCGCGAAGCGCGCGCTGGTGGCTCTGCAGCGCGAACTGCTCGAGCTCCTCCCGGGAGAGGTCCCACTGCTTGGCGATCATCTCGGCGCCGTAGAACTGATTGACCGGCTTGTCGCCGTAGCGTTCCGTCCAACCGACCGAACCCGAGAAGGGATCGGCAATGCCGAGCTCCTTGCCAACAACCATCGAAGCTCCGATGGGAATCATGCTCATGTTCTGCACGCCACCTGCAACGACGACATCCTGCGTGCCGCTCATCACGCCCTGCGCGGCGAAGTGCACCGCTTGCTGCGAGGAGCCGCACTGGCGATCGATGGTCACGCCAGGCACGTGCTCGGGGTAGCCCGCGGCGAGCCAGCAGGTGCGCGCAATGTCGCCCGCCTGGGTTGCGACCGAGTCGACACAGCCGAACACGACGTCGTCGACGACACCCGGATCGATTCCGGCGCGCTCGATGAGCCCCTTGATGGCGTGGGCGCCGAGATCGGCGGAGTGGACCTTGCTGAGCCCGCCTCGCTTCTTTCCAACGGGCGAACGAACTGCTTCGACGATGTATGCTTCGGGCATCTGTACCTCGCTATTTCGTATCTCTAGAGGGAGTGGCGAACACTCGCAAGCATTCACCCCGTAGCTCAAAGGATGTGACGGCCTACACGCTCACGGTGGTAGGCGGCGTCACCGTGTGTAGCCGCAAGCGCCCACGCACGTTTCATCCACATATGTAGGTCGCATTCGATCGTGTAGCCGATGGCGCCATGCACCTGAAGCGCTTCCTTGGCCACGAATGTTGCAGCCTGGCCTGCGTAAATCTTAGCGAGGGACACGGCGACGTGTGCGTCCGCAGCGCCCGTCGCCATCGACCAACCCGCACGGTAAACCAAGGGCCGTGCGAATTCCTGTTCGATCAAAGCGTTGGCGAGGCGGTGCTTGACTGCCTGCTGAGCGCCGATGGGCTTGCCGAACTGCTCACGGTCTTTGGCGTATTGGACCGTCATGTCGAGCATTCGCCTAGACAAGCCGACGAGCTGGGCTGCGGCGCCGAGGGCGGCTCTCTCACGCCCCAGCACAAACTGCGCTCGGGTGTCGACATCGTCCCGCATCCGGTACTGCGAGCCTGATTCGAAAGCGACCCGCGCGAGCTCGCGGGGGCGGTCCACTGACTTCTCTGCGATCACCGACGCTTCCCCCACGGGCACACAGAAAGCCACACCGCCACGTTCGGCCAGCAGCACATCGGCCGACGCCGCGTGCGGAACGACGTCCTGATCCTCGAACGAAACCACAATTCGCGCTTCGCCAGCCACGGCAGGTCCGAGCCATCGCTCCTTCTGCTCGTCGGTGCCGGCTGCTTCGAGGAGGGGAATCCCAACGGCCGCGGTGTCGACGACGGGCCCCGGCAGCGCTGCGTAGCCGGTTTCTTCGAGTGGAAGGACGAGGTCGAGCTCGTTCATGCCCATCCCACCCGCCTCTTCGGAGGCCGTCATGCCGATTACCCCGGTATCGGCAAGTGTGTCCCACACCGCACGGACGCCATCGGGGCGCCCTTCCCATGCGGCGCGCACCACTTCGGGCGCGCATTGTCGCTGCAACACCTCGCGCACCGTGTCGCGCAGCATCTTCTGGTCATCTGTGAACGCGAAACGCATCGGCTATTTCCGTGGGAGCCCGAGCACGCGCTCGGAAATGATATTGCGTTGGATTTCGTTCGTGCCCGCGTAGATCGGCCCAGCAAGCGCGAACTGGAAACCCTTCATCCAGTAGCCGCCGTCGACGGCGCTCGCCGAGCCCTCGTCGAGCTCGAGCGCTTCGCCAATGAGCGCCAACGCGGTTTCGTGGGTGCGCACGTCCATCTCCGACCAGAACACCTTGTTCATGCTCGAGTCCGGACCGATCGATTCGCCCCGCGTCATCCGGGTGACGGTTTGGAAAGTGAACCAGCGGTACGCCTGCGCGTCCATCCAGGCTTGAATGACTTGATCGCGGAGCACTGGGTCGGACCGGTCGCGGTAGCGATGGTAGAGGTCGATCAGACGCGAGGCCGTCGCGACGAACCGACCGGGGCTCCGCAGGCTCAAACCGCGCTCGGAGCTGGTCGTCGCCATCGCGACTTTCCAACCCTGGTGAACCTCACCGATGACGTCCGTGTCCGGGACGAAGACGTCCTCGAGGAAGATCTCGGCAAACCCCTCGTCGCCGTCGAGGCGGTCGACGCCGCGCACCGTGACGCCCTCGGCGTGTAATGGAAACATGAAGTAGGTCAGACCGCGATGACGGGCCTGCTCCGGATCGCTGCGGAACAAGCCATACGCCATGTCGCAGAACGCAGCGCGCGTGGACCAGGTCTTCTGGCCGCTGAGACGCCAGCCGCCGTCGACCCGGCGCGCGGTGCTCTTGAGCGAGGCGAGATCGCTACCGGCGTTCGGCTCGGACCAGGCCTGCCCCCAAGTCACGTCACCGCGGGCCATCGGTGTGAGGATGCGCTCCTTCTGCTCATCGGTTCCGAACTCGAACAGCGTAGGCGCGAGGAGGAAGATCCCGTTTTGCGTGACGCGGCTCGGCGCGCCGACTCGGTAGTATTCTTCCTCGAAGATCAACCACTCGAACAACGTCGCTTCGCGGCCGCCATACTGCTTCGGCCAGGACACCGCCGCCCAACCGGCATCGAAGAGTGCGTGCTCCCACTCCAAGTGGAGCGCGAACCCCTCTTTGGTGTCGCCCGAGGGCAAGGGCTCGCGCGGGGCGTTCGCTTCCAACCAAAGGCGGCACTCCTGCCGGAACGCGTTCTCGGAATCGGTGAAGTTCAGGTCCATCGTGTCGCTCACCCGGTCAGTCGGGCGAGGGTCTGTTCCGCCTCCGCCATGATGCGCTGCAGGAGCTGGGCGACGGTTGGGATTTCGTCGATGACACCGGCGATCTGGCCAGTGGGAAGAATCCCTGCCTCGATCTTCCCGTCGACCATCGACGCCTTCGTGAGCATCGGTGCATTCGCCGCCATCGCGAGCTGCGCCCAGCTGAGCTCTTGGCTCTGCTTCATCGCGATACCCTCCTCGAGAAGCTCAGGGAGAGACGTGCCCGTGATCCGCATCAGCGACAACGCGTTGAGGGCCGCCCGGGGAAAGCGCGTCAGTGGGTTGGCCTTTTCGAGTTGGTCGATGAGGGCGGTTCGAATCACTCGCTGGGGATAGCCGTCGACGGCCTTGGTGACGACCGTGCCATTGGCCTTGGTCTTCAGGTAGATCTGCTTCACCTGGTCGGGGACTTGGCTTTCCTGGGTAAGCAGGAAGCGCGTGCCCATGGCGATGCCTGCGCCACCAAGCGCTAGTGCTGCAACCAGGCCGCGCCCGTCCCTGAACCCACCCGCGCCAACGACCGGAATGTCGACCGCGGCCGACACGTCGGGAATCAGGATGGACGTCGGGATTTGACCGGTGTGACCACCGCCCTCTTGACCCTGCGCGATCACGGCGTCGGCGCCCCAGGCCTGCACCTTCTCGGCATGACGGCGGGCGCCAATGGTCGGCATGGTGAGCACGCCGGCGTCCTTCAGCGTCTTGATCACGCGCTCGCCCGGGGCTTGCGCGAAGCTCGCAACCTTGACCTTCTCTTGGATCAACAGCTGAACGCGCTTCATGACGTCGGACTGGTCGGCGCGCATGTTCACGCCGAACGGCTTGTCGGTTCGCTCTTTGACCTTGGCGATCGCTTGCTGCAGCTCGGGGAAGGTCATCGTGGCCGCCGCCAAGATGCCGAGCCCCCCCGCTTCGCTGGTCGCGGACGTGAGGCTGGCGCCCGAGACCCAGCCCATGCCCGTCTGAATGATCGGGTACTGCACCCCGAACATCTCGCAGATGCGTGTGTGTAATGCCGACCTCGGCTTTGCAGGTTTCCGAGCCGCGGGGGCCGGAATGCTGCTCACGCGCGGCGGCGGCATGCTCTTGCGCGCCCTGGTCTTCGCCGGCTTGGCCTTCACTGCCTTGGCCTTCGTACTGGGTGCCGTCGACTTCCGCTTCTTCGCCGCTGCTTTGGGCGCTTTTGACTTGGGCGAAACCGACTTGGACGGCGCCTTCGGCGCGCGTTTGGTCTTCGCCTTGGGCGCCACCGACTTGCGCTTCTTGGCCGGCGCCTTCGTGGTCCTCTTCTGACCCGTCATACTACGACTTCCTTCTGCGAATACCCTTGGGGATCGAGCTCCCTCAGCACGCCTACGATGTCTGGGGTCGGAACCTGGGTCGTGTCCACCCTCTGGGGAATCACGAGCTCGAAGCCAGTGTTGTCGATCACCTGTTGAAGCTCGACGCCCGGGTGCAATGACGCCAGGCGCATCCGGCGGTCAGGCGTATTGAAGTCGAAGACGCCGAGATTGGAAATCACGCGCCGGATCTCGTGGAAGCGGCCCCCGCCGGCACCGAGCGCAGCGGCGTGGTCGTAGCCAACCCCACTCACCATGTCGACCTTCGACACCAGCGCCCGCGCATTGTGGTTCGGTACCCAATAGCTCGTGACGTGATTGATGGTGTTGCCGGGCGCACCACGAACCCCAAGCAGCTGCGCCTTGGGCGTTTCCCATGGGCCAATACAGGCGATGTTCTGGTTGCCGAACTGGTCGATCTGAGAGGCGCCCATCATCACGTGGCGGCGCCCCCACCAGAGCGTGTCGAAGACGGAGCCAAACGGCATCCAGCCCTCGACGTCGTCGTCAGAAGGCTTGGCGCCGAGCGGAAGCGCGCGACGAAGCAAAAGATTGAACCCATCGGTCATCAGCAAGTCGGGGGCGAACGTTGCTTTCGCTAGCCGTGCGCCGAGGCTCGGCGTGGTGCCCATGGCGCTGACCATGATCTCACCGTCGTTGCGGAAGCACTCGGCGACGGCGAGCGCGCAGATGTCAGCGCGTGTGGCTTCTTGGCTGCTCATGAAGACACCGCCTTCTGATAGTCGGTCTCGCTCACCTCGAGGTACTTGGCCAGGAACGCGTTCCAGGCATCGTCGTCTTTCGCGGTCTTTGCGTACTCGCGCTGAAACGCCTCGTCTCGTGGATAGTCCGGTAGGCACTCGGTGAAGTGAGCACCGCCAGGCGCCTCGACCACACCGCTGACCATCATGCGGTTGATCACCAGGCTTTGGAGCGGCCCGCCAGCGACGAGCTCCTTGGTCGACACCAGCTTCTCGCAGCTCATGAACGCCTTGTTCGCCGCCATGCAAAAGAGATTGTCGAAGTACGGATCGCGGCCCAGCGCCTGCCCGTTGCCCTGCGCGTCGGCGCGATTCATGTGGATGAACGCCACGTCGACGTTCAACGCGGGCACAGCCACCAGCTCCTCGCCGTCATCGTAAGGCGACTTCACAGTCTTCAGGTGCGGGTTGATCTTCAGGACATCGGAGCCGAGGCCTGCGCGCGTGGGCAAAAAGGGTAGGCGCTGCGCGGCAGCCCGGAGCCCCAGCAGGAACATGCCCTCATCGAGCTCGACGGCCTCGATTGTCCCCTGCTGACGCGCCTTCCGAAAATGTGGCTCGAGCGGGATCGAGTCCAGCGACACGAAACCGTAGACCGCCTTCTTGAGCTGACCTGTTGCGCAAAGGATTCCGATGTCGGGGCCACCGTACGAAACCACGGTGAGGTCCTTGACGCCTTTGCGGACCAGCGCGCGCACAAACGCCATTGGTTTCCGCCGCGAACCCCAACCTCCGATTCCGATGGTCATCCCGTCGGTGACCTCAGCGACGGCTTGATCCACCGTCATGCATTTGTCTGTCACGAAGCTACCTCACTTCTCGTCGGCGTCGGGGTCGCGCTTCTCGACGAACGCATCCCGCGCCTCGTCGGCCACACCTGCCAAGTTGAGCTCGAAGGTGAAGCCTTGTTCGAATCGGTAGGAACGATTCACGTCGATCGGGTCGATGTTGTTCAGGCATTCCTTCGCCACGCGTACCACGCGAGGGATCTTCTTGGTGAAGGTGCGGGCGACTTCTCTCGCCTTGTCGGCGAGCTGATCTTCTTCGACGACCGCATAGACCGAGCCCCAGGCGTGGAGCTCCTCGGCAGTCGCAGGCTCACAGGTGAGCACCATCGCGCGCATCTTGAGCGGCGGAACCAAACGAGCGAGATGGGTTGCCGCGCCGAGCGCGCCGCGATCGACTTCGGGCAAGGCGAACTTCGTGCCCTTGGCTGCGATCAAGATGTCGGAGTTGCCTGCGAGGCCAATGCCCCCGCCGACACAGTATCCATGGGCCGCGGTGATCACGGGCACCTTGCACTCGTAGACCGCCTTGAAGGACTCCCAGCAGCCGCGGTTCGCGCCGAGCAGCGCATCGAAGCCCTCGGTATGCTGCATCTCCTTGATGTCGACACCGGCGTTGAACCCGCGGCCCTCGGCCCGAAGGATGACTGCCCGGGCCTCCGGATCGTTGCCGGCGGCGGTGATCACCTCCGCGAGCTCGAACCAGCCCTTCACGGGGATCGCGTTGACCGGCGGGTAGTCAACGACGATTTCGGCGATTCCATCAATGATTTCGTGTGAAATGCCCACGGCGCGTCCCTTCGAAGCAGGGCCGAAGTGAAACGCGTTTCAGTCCGCGGGTCAAGCCGACGCCGGGCGGCCTATTGGGGAATCGAATGGAGAAACCGCTCGATCTTGGGCGTGAGCGGCTGACCCATCCGGCTGAGCTCGTCCCGAACGGCGGCGGTCGCGCTGGGCACGTTGGGAGTGGTCAGCGTGCGAACGGGCGGCGTCCGAAAGCGGTAGATGACACGCAGAACCGCCCGAAAGATCGCTTCGGGCATGACGATCACGATCCCGAAGTCGTCTCGACGAAGCGCCTCGCGTCGCGCCTCCAACCAGTCAGCGCAAACCTTGCGATGGCGGGCCGAAATCACCCCCGTGCCGCGTTCTTGGCGCACCAAAGCCACGAACGGTAAGCCCTTGTCGAGGTGAAAGTCCGCGAGGCTGAGCATCAGACCGATCTCCTGGTCTTCCACCTGCCGCGGCAGCTTCATGTCGTAGAGCACCGCTGGCGACAGCGTCGCGTCGATTCGAATCCGCTCCGACTCGTAGGTCGGGCGTTCGTTCCAATCCCATTCCACCATCGTTAAGACACTCTCGAGTAAGGAAATAAGGAGGAGACGCCCTGAGCTGGACGCCCCCAACAAAGCGGGCGAACTATGACCATGTTACGGGCGTGGTCAATCCGCGAATGGGGACGAAATGATGGGTATCACAGCGTCCCAAGCGTTGATCCCCTCGCAGCTTGGCGATATCACGGGCGCCGTGTTCCGAACGATCCCCGAAATGGTGACTCAGCAGGCCCGCGACCTGGGCGAGCATCCGGCCATCGTGGACGGGGCCACCACGCTCAGCTTCGCGGAGCTGGCCGCGAAGGTCGACCAAGCCGGGCGGGCGCTGATCGCCTTGGGCATCAACAAGGGTGATCGTGTCGCCATTTGGGCACCGAATATGTGGGAGTGGATCGTCTGCGCCCTGGCGATCCACTCGGTCGGCGGGGTGATGGTGCCCGTGAACACGCGGTACAAGGGAATCGAGGCGGCCTACCTCCTTGGCAAGAGCAAGACCAAAGCGCTGTTCACCGTCACCGGGTTTCTCGCCGTGGACTACGTGGAGTTGCTTCGCGGGGCCGACGCGGAGCTCCCGGACCTCACGCACATCGTCGTGCTCCGAGGCGAGGCACCCGACGGCACGCTCAGCTTTTCGGACTTCGTCTCGCTGGCGGACGAGGTGCCCAGCGCGGCTGCGCAAGAACGAGCGGCGCTGGTGACCCCTGACGACATCGCCGACATCTTGTTCACGTCCGGCACCACGGGGCAGCCGAAGGGTGCGATGTGCACCCACGAGCAGAATCTGCGCGTCTTCGACCAGTGGAGCTCGATCGCCGGGCTGCGCGAGGACGACCGATATCTGATCGTGCTGCCGTTCTTTCACAGCTTTGGCTACAAGGCGGGTTGGTTCTCGGCGTTGATGCGAGGCGCGACGGTGTTCCCCGAAGCCGTCTTCGATGTCGACGTGGTGCTGCGTCGCGTTCAGGACGACGCGATCACGATGCTGCCGGGCCCGCCGGCACTGTACCAATCGATTCTTCTTCATCCGGACCGCGCACGCTTCGACATCTCCTCGTTGCGCCTCGCGGTCACCGGCGCCGCTGCGATTCCCGTGGAGCTCATTCACCGGATGAAGGATGAGCTAGGCTTCGAAACCGTGATCACGGCCTACGGTCTCACGGAAAGCTGCGGAGTCGTGACGATGTGCAGGCTCGACGACGACGCCGAGACCATCGCGACGACCAGCGGACGTGCAATTCCCGGCGTAGAGGTGCGAATCGTAGACCCGAGCGGGGCCGCCCTGCCCGCCGGCGAACCCGGGGAAATCGTCGTCCGCGGATACAACGTGATGAAGGGGTACTTCGACGCCCCAGAGGAAACGCGGCAGGCC
>Ga0316198_10000297_pt1 | contig 24727 bp, 20 predicted proteins | sample OudBieAanoxic_MG_FD_204935 | JGI IMG/M metagenome (GOLD analysis project Ga0316198, IMG submission 204935) | Coastal sediment microbial communities from Oude Bieten Haven, Netherlands - site A anoxic | ecosystem: Environmental > Aquatic > Marine > Coastal > Sediment | place: Netherlands... | reverse complement strand
GGCATGTTCTTCGCTTTCCAAAACACTGCCACCAGCCGCTTCCAGCTCAACGCGGAGCGCCCGCGCTATCCCCGTGTACGGATTTCTCGATTCCAGGTAGGTTTCCTGTAACGCAGGTGGCAATTCAACATCTCCACGCAGGTGAAAACCACAGGCTGGCAGCAGGGCAAGCAGTAAAGCAACAACGCTTACAAAAAGTGACCGTTCAGGTTTCATGGCTGTCTCTCTTGCCTCAGGCAGCCACCAGATTCACCAGTCGGCCTGGAACCACAATGGACTTGCGCAGCGCCTTGCCCTGCATAAACCGCTTGACGTTGGGCTCCGCCAACGCCGCATCGATAATCAGTTCATCAGCGGCACCCGCAGCAACCGCGATCTTGCCGCGCACTTTACCGTTCACCTGCACAACCAGTTCGACACTGTCTTTGACCAGCGCGCTCTCATCGGCCTGCGGCCATGGCTGATCGGCCACACTGTCGGCGTACCCCAATGCCTGCCATAAGGCGTGGCTGATATGCGGCACGATCGGATTCAGCATCAAAACAACAAGTTGCAGCGCTTCCTGCAGCACCGCCCGCCCCGAGGGCGAATCATCCTTGAATCTTCCAACTTCGTTGAGCAGTTCCATGTTGGCGGCGATAGCGGTATTGAAGGTATAGCGCCGACCGACATCATCGCCGACTTTACGCACGGTCTCGTGCACCTTGCGGCGAAACGCCTTTTGCCTGTCATCCAGGGCATCAGCATCAAGCTCCGGCGCAGCAGCGCCGGATACATGGCTAAACACCGTTTTCCACAAACGATGCAGAAAACGTGACGCGCCTTCAACCCCGGAATCCGACCACTCCAGGGACTGCTCCGGTGGCGCTGCAAACATCATGAACAGGCGCACCGTATCGGCACCGTACCTGTCCAGCAAGGCCTGCGGGTCCACTGTATTGCCCTTGGATTTGGACATTTTGCAACCGTCCTTGTTAACCATGCCCTGGGTCAGCAAATGCTGGAATGGTTCGTCACCTTTTACCAGTCCCAGGTCTCGCATCAGCTTATGAAAAAAACGCGCATAAAGCAGATGCAGGACTGCGTGTTCGATACCTCCGACATACTGGTCCACGGGCAACCAGTAGTTCACCCGTTCATCCAGCATACCCTGCCCGGAATCATTGCAGGTATAACGCGCGTAATACCAGGACGACTCGAAGAAAGTATCGAAAGTATCGGTTTCGCGTTCAGCAGCCGCACCACAAGTGGGACAAGTGGTGTCAATAAAGTCCCGGTCCTGCTTCAATGGCGAACCGCTGCCTTCAGGCACCACGTCGGTCGGCAACACCACCGGCAATTGATCCTCGGGCACCGGCACTGATCCACAGGCAGGACAATTGATCATCGGAATCGGGCAACCCCAGTAGCGTTGCCGCGAGACACCCCAGTCACGCAAGCGGAAATTTATGGTCTTGCGCCCCTGGCCCTGCTTCTCCAGGAATCCGGCAATGGCGTTAAAAGCCTGATGCGATGTCAGGCCGTCAAACTGAGCCGAATATTTCAGCACACCCTTGTCGGTAAATGCCGCCTGATCCAGGTCGACACCGGGCGAATCATCTTGCGGGAATATCACCTGACGAATGGGCAGCTTGTATTGCCTGGCAAACTCATAGTCACGCTGGTCGTGGGCGGGAACCGCCATCACGGCACCGGATCCGTATTCCATGAGCACGAAATTGGCGCACCATACTGGCACCGTATCGCCGCTGACGGGATGAATTGCCTTGAGCCCGGTGTCGATGCCCTTCTTTTCCATGGTCGCCAACTCGGCTTCGGCAACCTTGCTATGCGCACATTCCTCGATAAAGGCTTTCAGAGCGGGGACACTTTCTGCCGCTTTTTTCGTCAGGGGGTGTTCGGGAGCCACCCCGACATAGGTCACCCCCATCAGGGTGTCGGGACGCGTGGTATAAACAGTCAGCGGCGGGTCTTCACCTTCAATGTCAAAATGCAGTTCAACACCTTCGGAGCGGCCAATCCAGTTGCGCTGCATGGTCCGTACCTGTTCGGGCCAACCCTCCAGCTGATCCAGATCATCCAGCAACTGCTGGGCATAATCGGTGATTTTCAGGAACCACTGAGGAATCTCCCGGCGTTCCACCATCGCTCCGGAGCGCCAGCCCCTGCCATCGATCACCTGTTCGTTCGCCAGCACCGTCTGGTCAACAGGGTCCCAGTTCACCACCGAGGTCTTTTTATAGACCAGCCCACGGTCGAACAACCTGGTGAAAAACCATTGCTCCCAGCGATAGTACGCCGGGTCACAAGTCGCCAGCTCACGCTCCCAGTCATAACCGAAACCCAGACGCTGCAGCTGGCCACGCATATAATCGATATTTTCGTAAGTCCACCTGGCCGGCGCCACCCGGTTCTGGATCGCGGCGTTCTCTGCGGGCAGACCGAAGGCATCCCAGCCCATCGGTTGCAGCACATTCCTGCCCAACATCCGTTGATAGCGGGAAATGACATCTCCGATGGTGTAATTGCGCACATGTCCCATGTGCAGACGTCCGCTGGGGTAGGGGAACATTGACAGGCAGTAGTATTTCTTCCGGGAATCGCCATCCACAGCACGGAAAGTACCCTGTTCCTGCCAGTGTCGCTGGATTTGCACCTCGATTTCCTGAGGATTGTAGGTTTCTTCCATCCCAATGTCTGCCTGAAGTTTGAAAGCGTTAAGAATACCGTACCGTGTGGCGCACGAACAATACACAGGGGCTGCAGGAACAACTAAACTTAATATCAGCAATCTTCATCAGATCGCGGGCAACAGGGTTCGCCTGCCGGAACACAACGCGTGCAGGATGCAAACCCGCCCGATAAGGGGAAGAGGTACATTTAGATGGTTTTTGATCAAGGAGAACGATATGAGCAGCCCCGCCACTGACAAACTTGTTCAGGCCTATAACCGGATGATGGAACGCGTTCGCCATGCCCTGGAGGAAGCCGAATCCAAAGCTCTGCCGACCATCCGGCACAGTATCGAAAAGGCCAGGGGAACAGCTGTTGAACTGGAAGAGTTGACCCAGGAGGAAGCCGACAAAGTCGCCTATTACCTGAAGCGTGACGTTCACGATGCCGGTAAACATCTGGCGGAGACCAGTCACGAACTGGCCGACTGGCTACGCTTTGATATCGACCGCATCGAAGATCGACTGCTGGAACTCTTCACCCGCGTGGCAGACCGCACCAAAATCGAATGGGTCGAACTGCAGCAGGAACTTGAAAAGGACCCCCCCTATCACAGCGGAGAAGTCACCGGTCCCGGGACGCTCTATTGCTCGGCGTGCAACGAAACCCTGCACTTTCATCACACGGCACGTATTCCACCCTGCCCGAAATGCAGGAGTGGCAATTTCCGACGCTGGCCGACAGAAAAATCCTGACACCTGTTACCGAGCAGGATGGGTCGCGCTAAATGGGTGGGTGAGTGCGAAATCGGCCCGCCAGCAGGAAAACCGCCAGGCTGGCGAGCAACACAGGCCAGTTGCCCCAGAGCACATAGGGTGTGGCCCCCGCACGCGGCTGCACATCACCGCTGACAGTCGCGGATTCAAACTGGCGGCTGCGAACGAGCAATGCCCCGTTGGCATCGATAATCGCTGAAATTCCTGTGTTGGTGGCCCGCAATACGTAACGCTCGGTTTCACGTGCACGCATGCGCGCCATTTCAAGATGCTGGTGAGGTGCCAGCGAATCACCGAACCAGGCATCGTTACTGATATTCACCAGAAAAGCCGCTTCCGGCAACGCCCTGATTATCTCTTCGCCAAAGGCGATTTCGTAACAAATGGAAGAACCAATGGGATAACCGGCGGCCTGCAAAAGCGGCTGCCGGCTATCCCCGGCGCTGAAATCCGCCTGCGGTACCGGTAAAAAACTCAATACGGTCTCCAGCCAGTTACGCAACGGCAGGTATTCACCAAACGGCACCAGGTGAACCTTGTAATAGAACCGGCCTGGCTGATCGAGACTGATGACACTGTTGAAATAGTCCCATTCACTGCGGTCCAGCACTGGAATTCCGGTAACCAGCGCCACACCATGCCCCTCCAACTCTTCACGCAGCGGACCGATAAAAGACGACTCCACCTGATCGTAGAAAGCCGGAATCGCCGTTTCCGGCCAGACCACCAGATCACTGTCGAGATGCTTACGGGTTAACTCGACATAGTGGCCCAGAGTCACTTGCTGCTGCTCCGGTTTCCACTTCAATTCCTGCGGAATATTGCCCTGTACCAGGGTTGCAGTCAGTGCAGCGCCGGTGGGACGGGTCCAGTGGTGAGAGTCCAAACCCAGCCCGGCCAACCACAGCAGTGCCAGACCGGCGGCTGTGGCAACACGCAGCTGTCTGTCACCAGCCGCAAACAGGCCCAGCAATCCGGCACTGACTGCAGCGGCCCAGCCGACACCATATACGCCGACAATGGGGGCATATCCCAGCAAAGGACTTTCAACCTGACTGTAGCCCAGATTCAGCCAGGGAAAGCCGGTTAGCACCCAGGAACGCAACCACTCGGACAGCGTCCATGCCGCCGGAAACGCCGCGAGAAAATACCAGCCCCGCGATGAGATACCGGTTCTGACCAACGCCCATGCCATGACAGCCGGATAGCAGGCGAGGAACATCACCAGCAACAACATCGCTGCAACAGACAAAGGCAGGCTGGCATCCCCGTAGCGAAAAATACTGATATAAACCCACGAGACACCGACGCCAAACTGACCGACACCGAACAGCCAACCCCACAGCAAGGCATCACGGTTTTGACAGGAACGCAGCAGGACAGCCAGCACCGCCAGCGCCAGAACAGGGAGTGGATACCAGCTGAAAGGGGCAAAGCCAAGCGGCACAAGCGCGCCGCACAACAGCGCCGTCAGCCCTTTCCAGACCTTGTGCATGAATTCAGGCGTCGACAGCGGCGTGTGCCGCATCCTGATCGCGCAACAGCATTACCTTCATGAGGTGAATGCGTCGGTTACCGGCATTGACGATCTGAAAACTGCAGTTATCAAGAACAATGCTTTCACCACGCCGGGGAAGACGGCCAAACTTGTGTGTCACGAAACCGCCGATAGTATCAAATTCTTCATCACTGAATTCGGTCCCGAAATAGGCATTAAAGTCTTCAATCGGCGTCAATGCCTTGACCGTAAAGTTGCTATCGCTGTATTTACGGATAAAAGTCTCTTCGTCGATATCGTGCTCATCTTCTATTTCACCGACAATCTGTTCCAGAACGTCCTCTATGGTCACCATGCCGGCCACACCGCCATACTCATCGACAACGATCGCCAGGTGATTACGGCTGGCGCGGAACTCCTTCAGCAACACATTCAGGCGCTTGCTTTCCGGCACAAAAACGGCAGGACGCAAAACGTCGCGGATTGAAAGCTGCTCCGACACTTTCTTTACCGAATAGCGAAGCAGGTCCTTGGCCAGCAGTACACCAACCACCTCATCCCGGCTGTCACCAACCACGGGGAAGCGTGAATGACCCGACTCGATAGCGACTTTGATCAATTCTTCAGGATCGGCATCGCGGCTGACCACGACCATCTGCGAACGCGGGATCATAATATCGCGGGCCTGCATATCGGCAACCTGCAATACACCTTCTATCATGCCCTGGGCATCGACATCGAACAGCCCGCGGCCCTGCGCTTCGCGCAGCAGGCGAATCAGCTGATCACGATCCCTGGGCTCACCCAACAGCGCCTGGCTCAGGCGTTCCATCCATGCCCGATAGGTAGATCCGTTGCTAGATCGATCTTCTTTCATGACTTTCCTTCACATCAATACATCTATCGTGGTAGGGATCAGCAATCCCCAACCCGGCCAGCACCTGTTTCTCCAGTGTTTCCATGGCGTGGGCCTGCGCTTCTGTCTGATGATCCATACCGCGCAGATGCAGCACACCATGCACCACCATATGTGCCCAGTGATCGACTTCCCTTTTTTGCTGTTGCCGGGCTTCGCGTTTCACCACCGGGGCGCAGATCACCAGGTCTCCCAGATGGGAGATATCAACACCGACGGGTAGCGTAAACGGGAAAGAGAGCACGTTGGTCGGTTTGTCCTGCGCGCGGTAACGGCCGTTCAACTCCCGGCTCTCGCGCTCGTCAACCACCCTGATCACCATTTCAACGGCGTGGTCGATATCGGTCAATGCGGCCTCCGCCCAACGGTGGAGTTCGTGCGGCGTCGGGATACCCTGTCGAGAAGCGCCCCCCGCGCCGGGAATGGCGAATTGCACGTCCAGTTCCAGCAACGACTGCGAGTCATTCGCCATCAGCACCCTCTTCGAAGCGCTGATAGGCATGCAGTATCTTTTTAACCAACGGATGGCGCACCACATCGCGCGCATCAAAATAGGTGAAGCCGATACCCTGCACATTTTTCAGGACATCCATGACGTGGCACAGACCGGATTTAACGCCCTTGGGCAGATCGATCTGTGTAATATCACCGGTGATCACCGCAGTAGAACCGAATCCGATCCGCGTCAGGAACATTTTCATCTGTTCCACGGTGGTATTCTGGGCTTCATCCAGAATCACAAAAGCGTCATTCAGCGTTCTGCCACGCATAAAAGCCAGTGGTGCGATCTCTATGGCACTGCGTTCGATCAATTTGGCGACGCGCTCAAATCCCAGCATCTCATACAAGGCGTCGTAGAGAGGCCGAAGATAAGGGTCGACTTTCTGGCTCAGGTCACCAGGCAGGAAACCCAGGCGTTCACCGGCTTCCACCGCGGGACGGACCAGCACCAGACGTCGCACCTGCTCACGCTCCAGTGCCTGTACCGCACAGGCGACAGCCAGGTAGGTTTTACCGGTGCCGGCGGGACCGATACCGAAGTTGATATCCAGCTCAAGAATGTTGCGGATATAGTCCGGTTGGTGAATACCGCGCGCCTTGATTGTGCAGCGACGTGTGTGGACAACCAGATCCTGGTTTTGCCGGGCGTCTTTTTCATCGAGCACGTCCAGACCGGCCTGCTGAAGGTGCAGATGGACGCTCTCCGGTGTCAGCGGTGCATCGCGGGTCGCGTCATAAAGATCCCGCAGAACGTCGCCCGCCAGTCGCGGTGCACTGTCGTTGCCGGCGATCTGAAACTGATTGCCACGGTTATTGATTTCCACATGCAGGCGACGCTCCAGCTGACGCAGATGCTCATCGAACTGACCACACAATGACGCCAGCCGCTGATTGTCGGCGGGTTCCAGACTGAGGGTAATGGATGAGGGTTCGGGATCCAAAATGGCAGTTCGTGGCGGGGATCAACCCCAGTTAGCCGTTTTATCGGCAGCGGCAGGATCGGCTATAGCGACAAACTCACCGCGCAAGGAGTTGGGCATGGCCTCGGTAATACGCAGACTGACAAAACAGCCTATCAGATCAGCCCTGGCGTCAAAATTCACTACGCGGTTATTTTCGCTGCGTCCGGCCATTTGCGCCGGGTTTTTCCGCGACGGCCCCTCCACCAGTACACGCTGCAGGGTACCCACCATGTCGGCACTGATCTGCGCAGCCATGGCCTGTATGCGCGCCTGCAGGCGCGCCAGCCGCTGCTTTTTGACCGCCGTCGGTACGTCATCCGGCATGTCTGCAGCCGGAGTTCCCGGTCGGCGACTGTAGATAAAACTGAAAGAATGATCGAAGCCGATATCTTCGATCAATGCCATGGTAGCTTCGAAATCGTTTTCGGTTTCGCCGGGGAAGCCGACGATAAAATCCGAAGACAGACTGATAGCGGGCCGTGCCTGGCGCAGACGTCGAATCCTTGACTTGTACTCCAGCGCCGTGTGATTGCGCTTCATCGCTGCAAGCACGCGGTCCGAACCGCTCTGTACCGGCAGGTGCAGATGACCGACCAGTTCGGGGACCTCCGCGTACACCTGGATCAGGCTGTCGCTCATCTCCAGCGGGTGCGAAGTGGTGTAGCGAATGCGGTCGATACCGTCAATGGCTGCAATATAGGTGATCAACAGGGCAAGATCCGCCGTCGAACCATCGTCCATGCCGCCGCGATAGGCGTTGACGTTCTGGCCCAGCAGATTGATTTCACGAACCCCCTGTTCCGCCAGGCTGGCCGCCTCGGCCACAATATCGTCAAATGGCCGGCTGACCTCCTCACCACGCGTATAGGGTACGACACAGAACGTGCAATATTTGCTGCAACCTTCCATGACGGACAGAAATGCCGTCGGTCCCTCGGCGCGTGGTTCGGGCAGGCAATCGAATTTTTCGATTTCGGGGAACGATACATCCACCACCGCACCGTGCGTGCCACGCGCCTCGCGGATCATGGCCGGCAAACGGTGCAGGGTCTGCGGACCAAACACCACATCGACGAAGGGTGCACGTTCGCGCAATGCCTCTCCCTCCTGACTGGCGACACAGCCGCCCACGCCAATCAGCAATCCAGGGCGCTGCTCCTTGAGCTCGCGCCACTGACCCAACTGGGAAAACACCTTTTCCTGAGCTTTTTCCCGAATGGAACAGGTATTCAGCAACAGCACATCGGCCTCTTCGGCCGACTGCGCCGGCTGCAGACCATGGGCAGCGGCGAGTACATCCAGCATCTTGGCGGAGTCGTACTCGTTCATCTGACAACCGTGAGTCTTGATAAATACTTTGCCAGCCATGGAGCAGCGATTTCTGCCTTACAGAAAAATTTTCAAGGTTAATTCCAACAGGGGCTGAATATTATACAGGCAGTTGGGCAGAGAATGACATTACCGCTCTGTTAACACGGATGCCCTGTAAAGCGGCGCTCAAAACCCGGGCGTCCCGAATCCTGTAGCAGCGCCGCCCTTCGGCGCGATACTGTGGCCAGGAGACCGCTCCTGCACCATCTGTTTGCGTCAAGCAATAACCCTGATAACCAGTTGAAATATATTATAATTAATCAGATTCCCGGCAGTTCGCCGACTTAAGCTTGCTGAACCGTCGGCCGCAAGGACGCGGCCGTGAGCGTACAGGGATGTATTTACAGCGTGTTCAGCAAGCTTAAGTCGGCGAACTGCCGGGCTCAATCAGAAATTAAGGAAGCCGGCCTGTAAGCCGGGTTCTGTCGTGGACAGCCATTCATCTGGGATGTACGTCACCGTGCACCTCGAGCGACCTACCCGGGAACAGCGCGGGCCACGCCAATGCTCCCCTATTTGGTCTTGCTCCGGGTGGGGTTTACCCTGCCACGGCTGTTGCCAGTCGCGCGGTGCGCTCTTACCGCACCATTTCACCCTTACCAACACCGAAGCGCTGGCGGTATATTTTCTGCGGCACTTTCCGTAGGCTCGCGCCTCCCAGGCGTTACCTGGCACCCTGCCCTGTGGAGCCCGGACTTTCCTCCATGACCGAAGTCACAGCGGCTGTCCGGCCGGCTTCCAAGCTCAAGGTAGACCCAGGACCAGTTCTTGGCAAGCAGAATCTGTTGGTTTCTTTTACAACCATTCAAACTTTTCCAACACGAGCCGGACAGATAAATAACCTTATGATTAAAATTAATATTTTTGAAACTTTTTGGGACGGCCGCCAGACCCTTACCGCCCATCCCGGCGTCGGATTGACTTACAAATAACTTACACTACCGCTATCAAAATTCACAGATTGTTGTTTTAATTATATTTTTATCTATGGTCCTGTAATTGCTTATATTTTGCCTGGCTACTGGAACGAACAAGGACCAGTTATTAACAATTGAAGACGGCCGATTGACGAGCTCGAAAATCGGATTTAGGAGGAGCGCATGGAGTTTAGAAAGTTCTTTAGAAGAAGTCTTATCAGTTTTGTATTTATTTGTTCGACCGCCGCCAACGCCGGTACTTATGCCAACCGATGGTGACGTCAATTTCTTTGTGAATGACCCATTCAATTATACGTTGGCAGTATTTGATGACGATACAGATTTTGTAGGTAACCCCTCCCCCTTAGTTACAGACGGCTTGGAAGTGATATTGGGAGGTCTGCCGTTGAGTCTACTGGGTGGCACCATTACCTTTTCGAATCCCCCGCCTATGGCGACGAATGACAACGGGGAAACTTTGGATTTTACCGGTGATAACACCTATTTCATGGTTGGGCTCTGGGATGGCAACAGCTGGCACATGGACGACGGGAATGCGTCAATTATCCCATCGGGGAACGCGGTGGCACTGACGTACACAGTGGGCGAACAAGTGCTCACCGTAGACGTAGCTGTCGTGCCGGTACCCGCAGCCGTGTGGCTGTTCGGCTCCGGTCTGCTCGGACTGGTGGGTATCGCCCGTCGCCGCAAAAGCTGAGAAAAACTCAAGGCAAAAAACGCAAAAGGCGGCTATTCAGCCGCCTTTTTTCTCTGCCATTCAGCCCCGCCACCTCACCTGACCTTACGATAGATCGCCTTTACCCAGCTAACTGTACAGCAGGTTTTCGCCCCCCAGCAGCAGACAGGGGTTGCGGCCGAAGGTCACATCGCGGCGCAGTTTCAAAAGACTGATGTGAAGCTGTCTTCTCCAGCATTCCATTCACTTCGTCAAATCTCCCTGCACGACAGCGCTCACCTGCCTTCTCAGATAACCATCCTGGACTGTCAACCGCCGCTTGCTCAGGAACTAACCAGCTGATCTAACTGAATCACAGCCTGGACGCCATGGCTATTGATCTGTCTGTAACCCATCCTTACTGATGAACATTTTCAACACCCCAATTCCCCGCAATCAACAAGACAACAAACAAAAAGTATAGGAACACCTGACCCATAGTGGGGGGTGTTATACACCTTCGGATCGAGCTCAAAACACATCGTCTGCACAGTGGCGCCAGCGGGGCAAACGAGTACCCTTTGTCTCAGGCGTCGCAACAAGCTTGCATACAGAGCAACTCTTTGCAAACAAAGCGCTACGAGAAAGTGATCTAGATTTAAGAACCGGCATCATAGAAGGCAAATAGGCGGTAAAACACAATAAAACAACACCAATACTTTCATTCTGAGCTTTGGAGGAGATCAGTTCATGAAAATGGTTAGAAGAATTCTAATAGCGATTGCATTACTGGCATGGGGGACTACAAACGCGTCCACGGTGCTCGTTGCAACCGATGGCGACGTGAACTTTCTGTTCAGCCCGCTTCCTGCGGGAATCGACCTCTACATGTTTGATGACGATGACAACAATGACTTTGCGGCTGCTGATGCTGCCGGGAACAGCCTGCTGGTACCCGTTCCTTCCATTGTCGGAGTGGCCGGCCCCATATCCGGTGATTTTCTTGCATCCAATACCAACGGAATCCTGACACTAAGCACCGCTCCAAACTTCGTCCTCGCTGTATTAGACGGCAGCACCTGGGTAGGCGACTCGGTCGCAAGCTTTTCCGGCAACGGTAACGCTGTAGAGATGACCTTTGCCACATCTGGCGGCGTATTCGTCGTAGATGTCGTGCCGGTTCCTGTGCCTGCAGCAGCCTTATTGTTCGGCTCCGGTCTGCTCGGTCTGACGGGTATGGCCCGTCTTCGCCGCAGCTGATCGACTCTCAAGCCAGACACAACAAAAGGGGCGGCTATTTGACAGCCGCCCCTTTTTAATTTGACTCGATCAGCGCGAAGCACTTCCCGGTGTAACCCTGCGATAAGTCGCCTTACCCAGCCATTTGTTCAGCGGATTATCGCGCCCCAAAAATGGCAGGCAGGGGTCCCGGCGCACGCCCATTTCGCGGCGCAGTTTGAGCAGGTTTACGTCAGCCGGTTCCATTTGGAGTCCCAGCCTGATGGCGTCCCAGGCGCGTTTACGGTGTCTGAAGTGGATTTCCGCCCTGGCCAGATTCTGGAATACCGTCGCGTGAATGGTCTCCCTGGCCGCCGCGTGCCGGCAGAGATTCAGGCCACTGACGTCGCCGCTGTAGACCAGTGCCAGGCCGTGGTAGGACCTGTAAAGGTGTTGATGGATATCGTGGCGGCCGGATTTCTGATCGACCATGCGGAAATGACGTGTGGCGGCCTTCCAGTGCCTGCGTCTGAAAAAGGCCAGCCCGAGTTGATATTCCTGCTGTACCTGCTGTGCACGGTGCTGTGCAATAGGTGTTTTTGATCCATCCATGGACAATCTCCTGAAATTAGTGACGGGCGTTCCATTCGCCGTATTGAACTTCCCTCTAATCCATCGTATTCAATCCTGCTTCACCTCCTGAAAAAATGTCAGTAACCCCAATGTGGAACTGTCATGGTCCTGTGCGACCGCCTGACCGTCCAGATCCTCCTGGATCACGGTGGCGAGTTGTTTACCCAGCTCCACGCCCCACTGATCGAAAGAATTGATCTGCCAGATGATACCCTGCACAAATATCCTGTGTTCGTAAAGCGCTATCAGCATACCCAGTATCGATGGCGTCAGTTTCGGGTACAGCAGCGAATTGGTGGGTTTGTTGCCTGGAAACACCTTGTGTGGCAACAGCTCGCTGATGCACTGTGCGGAAAGACCCTCGGTTTCAAGTTCAGCTCTGGCCTCGTCTTCCGTCTTGCCCCGCATCAGGGCTTCGGTCTGGGCAAGAAAATTCGAGAACAGAATCTGCTGCTGATCCGGTATGCTGTGGTGCGCATTCACCGCCATCAGAAAATCGGACGGAATCAACTCGGTTCCCTGATGAATCAGCTGAAAAAAAGCGTGCTGGCCGTTGGTGCCCGGCTCTCCCCATATAATCGGCCCGGTCGAATACTTCACCCCGTCTCCGTCACGGGCCACCCGTTTGCCGTTACTCTCCATGTCGGCCTGTTGCAGATAGGCCGGCAGACGATGCAGATGCTGATCGTAGGGCAGGATGGCGTGACTGTCAGCGTCGAAAAAATTGCGGTACCAGATACCCAGCAACGCCAGGATGACCGGCATATTCTGTCGCAATGGTGCAGAACGAAAATGCTGGTCCATGTCATGCGCGCCGGCCAGTAACTCCTCGAAGTTATCCATGCCGATGTAGAGTGCGATGGATAGACCAATAGCCGACCAGAGCGAATAGCGCCCGCCGACCCAGTCCCAGAACTCGAACATGTTGTCCGGATCGATACCAAAGGCCTGCACGGCTTCGCGGTTGGTTGACAGGGCGACAAAGTGTTTGGCCACCACGCGCCGGTCCGAGGCAGCGGTCAGCAGCCAGCGACGCGCCTGTCTGGCATTGGTCATGGTTTCCTGGGTAGTAAATGTCTTGGAGGCCACCAGGAACAAGGTGGTTTCCGGATTCAGCTTGGCCAGCGTATCGAGGATATGGCTGCCGTCGACATTGGACACAAAGTGGACATTGAGTCGGTAGCCGTAAGGCTTCATCGCCTCGGTCACCATCACCGGTCCCAGGTCCGAGCCACCGATACCGATATTCACCACATCGGTAATCGACTTTGCACTGTAGCCCTTCCACTCTCCACTGCGCACGTTGTCGGTGAAGCGCCGCATTTTCTCAAGCACCCGGTTGACTTCGGGCATGACATCGACACCGTCTACGTACACCGGTGTGTTACTGCGGTTACGCAGCGCGGTGTGCAACACCGCCCGCTGCTCGGTGAAATTGATTTTCTCACCGCCATACATACGCTCAATCCACGCCGGCAGGTCACTCTGCTCGGCCAGATCAATCAGCAGAGACAGTGTTTCTTCGCTGATACGGTTCTTGGAATAGTCCAGCAGGATATCATTGTAGCGCAGAGAAAATTTCCCGAAACGTAGAGGATCATCGGAAAACAGCTCGCGCATATGCAGATCCTTGACCTGCTCATAATGTTGCTGTAACGCCTTCCAGGCGGGTTTTTGTTTTAGTTTCGACATGTTTAAATTCCCTGCCGTAGCAGCGGCCATCCGGCCACGACTAACAGTTTAATCATCATCGCTTTCCAGGGTATTACGCCAGCGGTGATCCTGTCTGGTAAACAGCCGGTCAGCCTCACCCGGGCCCCAGCTCCCCGACGGGTAGGTATGAATGAAATCACGTTCCACCGCCCAGACTTTCAGAATCGGGTCAACGACCTTCCATGCCCAGCTCACTTCGTCGTAGCGCAGGAACAGCGAGTGGTCACCCTCAATGAGATCGAGTAACAGCGCTTCATACGCGTCCAGCTGGCCCTGGTTGATACCACAGTAACTGGCATCCAGGCGGGTGGTCTCCGCACGCAGTTCCAGCCCCTGTTGCTTGACCTGCATTTCCATGCGAATGCATTCATTCGGCTGAAGATTCAGCAGTACCCAGTTGGGCTTGAGCCGGTCGATCTGGGTTTCCCTGAACAACTGCTGCGGCGGATGCTTGAAGCGTATCGACACCATGGAGTTGCCCGTCTTCATACGCTTGCCGGTACGCAGGTAAAAAGGCACTCCCCGCCAGCGCCAGTTATCAACAAACACTTTCAACGCCGCGTAGGTCTCGGTGACACTGTGTTCCGGCACATCCTCCTCATCAAGGTAGCCGGGCACCTTCTCGCCATTCACCGTGCCCGCGGCATACTGGGCGCGAAACGCGTGTGCATTCACTGCGCTCTGCGGAATGGGTCGTATCGAACGCAGCACTTTCACCTTCTCGTCGCGCAGGGACTCTGCATCCAGATTGGCGGGTGGCTCCATCGCTACCAGCGTCAGCACCTGCAACAGGTGACTCTGCAGCATGTCCCGCAGGGCACCGGCGCCGTCGTAATAACCGGAGCGCCCCCCCACACCCAGCGACTCGGAGTGAGTAATCTGGACATTATCGATATAATTACGGTTCCAGAGCGGCTCCATCATCAGGTTGGCAAAGCGGAAAACCAGCAGATTCTGTACCGTACCCTTGCCCAGGTAATGATCGATACGGAAGACCTGGGTTTCCTGAAAATCCCGGTTGAGACGTAAATTAAGACTTTCAGCACTCTGCAGATCATAGCCGAAAGGTTTTTCTATCACCAGGCGTCGCCAGCCGCCATCCTCCTGATTCAGACCCACGGCACCCAGCAGACGGCTGACCACCCCGAAATCGGCCGGCCGGATTGCCATGTAGAAAATCAGATTGGGTGAAAAGTTCGAACCACTGAGCAGGAAGTCGCGCAATGCCGGATAGGCCTGCTCGTCTCCCAGATTACCGCGAAAAAAAGACAACCGTGTGCAAAAACGCTCCAGCACCTGCGCATCCGTTGCCTTGCCCGCCAACCACTCCCGTACCTGGCCACGCCAGGTTTCGTCATCCCAGTCGCGACGCCCGAAACCGACGATTTTCAGTCCCGGCGGCAAGCGGCCCGCGACATCCAGATGATAAAGCGCCGGCAACAGTTTGACCTGGGATAAATTACCGGTCGCGCCGAATATTACAAAAGTACAGTCGTCCATGTCGCTAGCCAACCTTTTTTCAAAGTCTATTATGAAAGAACCTGACGCTGAGACTCAAACCACACTGTTTTGATAGACTCCCTGTGCTTCGAGTACATTGTGTTAACGCAACCTACCTTAAACCGGGGAAACGTACCAGTCATGGACATTCTGTTTGCAAGCGGGGAAGCCCATCCGCTGGTTAAGACCGGCGGCCTCGCCGACGTCTCCGGCAGCCTGCCACGCGCGATAAAGAACCTTAAACAGGAAATACGCCTGATTTTGCCTGCCTACCCTGTGGCCAGGGCCAACGCTGGCGTCCTGAAGCTGGTCAACGAAATCTCGCTACCGGGCTCGCAACGCCCGGTACGCATCCTGCACGGGCGTCTACCGCACACCCGGGTGCAACTGTACCTGATCGATGCTCCCGAATACTTTGACCGCAGTGGCGGCCCTTACAGTACCCCCGAAGGCAAAGACTGGCCCGATAACGCAGCACGTTTTGCGCTGTTTGCGCAAGCCGTGTGCGCTCTAGCCATGAACCAGACCGGGCTGGACTGGAAGCCGGACCTGGTGCACTGCAATGACTGGCAGACCGGCCTGGTCCCCGCCCTGCTTTCCCGGCAGACCGAGCGGCCGGCCACAGTCTTTACCATACACAACCTTGCCTACCAGGGACTGTTTGGCTGGGACCAGTTCAAAGCCTTGCAGCTGCCGCAGAGCTGGTGGTCACCGGATGCCCTCGAATTTCATGACAACTTCTCGTTCATCAAGGGCGGCCTGGTTTATTCAGACTGGATCACTACCGTCAGCCCCACTTACGCCAGGGAGATTCGCACCACCGAGTTCGGCTGCGGCCTTGAAGGGCTGCTCGAACACCGCAAGGAACGTCTGAGCGGGATACTCAACGGCGTCGATTACCAGGTCTGGAGTCCCGGGCGGGATCGTCTGCTGCCACAGACCTACACGGTCCGTACGCTGGAATCAAAGCTCAAAAACAAAACCGCTCTACAGGAAGCTTTCGGGCTACCGGTGACAACGGAAACAGCGCTGTTCGGTCACGTTGGCCGGCTGGTAGAACAAAAAGGGCTGGACCTGATTCTGGACTTGCTCCCGGAATTGCTGAAACGCCCCATGCAGCTGGTTTTTCTGGGCACCGGCGACGCCGCGCTGGAACAGGCCCTGCGCAAGGCCCACCAGCAACACGGCGACCGGATCGGCGTGCAGATCGACTATGACGAAAAGCTCGCCCACCTGCTCGAAGCGGGCTCGGACGCCTTTCTGATGCCTTCCCGCTTTGAACCCTGCGGCTTGAACCAGCTCTACAGCCTGCGCTATGGAACCCCGCCCATTGTCCGCAATACCGGCGGGCTGGCCGATTCGGTGGTCGATGCCAACGGCCCCAATCTATACGAGCACACTGCCACCGGTTTCGTGTTTGAACGCGCCAACCCCCGTCAGTTACTGCGCGCCATAGACCGCGCACTCAACCTCTTCAGCCGGCAAGACGTATGGAAAGACCTGCAAGTGTCCGGCATGAAAGAGGATTTCTCCTGGGGCCGCAGCGCCTTGGCCTACGTCGAACTGTATACACAGGTATTGAAGCGCCGGCAGAACAGCCTCGACAGCCACAGCACCAGCCCGCTCGCAGAGCTGCCGGAAGCACAGGCCTAGTCTAAAGAATATATTTATCCCTGATATCGTGTATCTGCTCGGACTACGCTGGATCCGGGTATAATGGCAGCCTGCCTGAGCTGATTGCGACCCGCTTTTTTGGACCGGTTAAAATATGGATATGCCAGTACAACCAGGTGTTAACCCGCCACCCCGTGACAAGGAATTACGCTCCCGCGTACGCCTTTTCGGCAACCTGCTCGGTGAGGTTCTGGCTGCGCAGGCAGGGCACGATGTGCTGGCCGCCGTGGAAACCCTGCGTAAAGGTTATATCCGCCTGCGTAAAGAGGATAATCCCGCCTTGCGTGCGCGCATGGCAAAAACCATAGACAGGCTGCGACCGGAAACACTGAGTTCTGTGGTGCGCGCCTTCAACATCTATTTCAGCCTGGTCAATATTGCCGAAGAGGCCTTTCAGCACAAGCAACGGCGCCGCCACGCCCGCCAGGGCGGCCCATTATGGCGTGGCTCATTTGACCACACGCTGCGCGAATTTCACGCCCAGAATATTGGCGCGGCGCAGATCCAGACACTGCTGGATAACACGCTGTACCTGCCCGTGTTCACGGCGCACCCCACCGAATCGAAACGCCGTTCGGTGATGCACACCCTGCGTGGCATCTTCCTGACCGCCGAGAAACTGGACGCGGCGCGCGTGGGCAAAATAGAACGCGAGGATATTGTCAATGACCTGCGCAACCAGATTCAGATTCTGTGGAAAACTGACGAGGTGCGCGTCAACAAACCAACCGTCAAAGACGAAATCCGCAATGGACTGTTCTATTTCCGCGAGTGCCTGTTTCAGGCGGTACCACGTGTCTACCGCTACCTGGATAATTCCATCCAGCGAGTCTACGGCGACATCGGTATCCGGCTTCCCAGCCTGCTGCGATTCGGATCATGGATTGGTGGCGACCGTGACGGCAACCCGTTCGTTAAAACTGCCACCACCGAATATGCGCTGCGCATGCACATGCGCGAGATTCTCTGCGAATACCTGCGGCGGGTTGAAGGTCTGCGCAGCAAGCTGACCTACTCGTCGAGACTGGTGCAACCCAGCCCGGCCTTCAGGGATAAACTCGATCATGATGTGCAACATTGTCCGGGAGCCATGGGTGAACGCCCGGATCGTTTTGCGCACGAACCCTACCGACGCATGCTGTACATTATGCGTAACCGGCTACGACACAATCTGAAACTGACAACGGCGCGTATTGAACACCCGGAATCAGCCAACCCTGCAAATTACCCCTGCCGCTACCTCAACGAAAAGGATTTTCTTGATGACCTGAAACTCATTCAGGCATCCCTGGCCTCGCACGGAGACCGGGATATCGGCCGTGGTGAATTGCTGGACCTGATCCGCCTGGTTGAAACCTTTGGCTTCTTCCTGCTACACCTGGATATCAGACAGGAATCAACACGCCACAGTGAAGCAGTGAGCGAGCTTTGCGCACAGTTCATGGACGGCAGCAACTACGACTCGCTGGATGAAGAAGCACGCATTCGGCTGCTGTGCGAACTGCTGAACAAACCACCAGTGACAATCGACCGCAGCGTTCTCAGTGAAAGCAGTGTTGAAACCCTGCAGGTACTGGACGTCATGGCGCAGATGCGTGATGAGGTCAGTGCCGAGGCATTCGGCACCTACGTCATCTCAATGACCCATTGTGCCAGCCACATTCTGGAACTGATGTGGCTGGCGTCCTTATGCAGGCTGGCCGGGTATAGGGACAACAGCTGGTACTGTCATATTCGTATCAGCCCCTTGTTCGAAACCATCGATGACCTGTCCCACGTTGAACAGGTCATGACCCGCCTGCTCGATGAACCGGTTTACCGCGAACTGCTCAAAGCCTCCGGTAATCTGCAGGAAATCATGCTGGGTTATTCCGATTCCTGCAAGGACGGCGGCATACTGGCCTCCGGCTGGAATCTGTACGAAGCCCAGCAGAAGATTATCCGTATTGCCCGGGCGCACGACATCGACTGTCGACTGTTCCACGGCCGTGGTGGCACGCTGGGCCGTGGTGGCGGCCCCACACACGACGCCATACTGTCGCAACCGGCAGGCACAGTACACGGCCAGATCAAATTCACAGAACAGGGAGAAGTGCTGTCCGACAAGTACAGCAACGAGGAAACAGCCGTATACGAGTTATCCATGGGTATTACCGGCCTGCTCAAGGCCAGTCGAAGCGTGGTGCAGGAACACAACGAAGACCGCGAGGAGGAGTATGCGGCGATCATGGTACAACTCGCCGAAAAAGGTGAGCAGGCCTATCGCGACCTGATCGATCACAGCGAAGGCCTGCTGGATTACTTCTATGAAGCCACACCGGTATCGGAGATCGCTCTGCTGAATATCGGTTCGCGCCCGAGCCATCGAAAAAAGCAGGACCGTTCGAAGGGTTCCATTCGCGCCATTCCCTGGGTATTCGGCTGGGCACAATCCCGGCACACACTGCCGGCCTGGTACGGCATCGGCAGCGCCTTGCAATCCTACACCGAACAGGATGATGCCAAACTGGAAAAACTGCGTGACATGTATCGGGACTGGCCGTTCTTTCGCAACCTGTTGAGTAATACACAGTTATCCCTGGCTAAAGCCGATATGGACATCTCACAGGAATACACCAGCTTGTGCGAAAACCGGCAGACCGCGCACGCTGTCTATGCAAGTATCCGCGAAGAACACGACCGTACTCTGGATATTGTGCGCAAGGTCGCTGATATCCGCAGCCTGCTCGAAGAGACCCCGGCACTGGCCCTGTCGCTGACCCGGCGTGACCCCTATCTCGACCCGCTCAATCATATCCAGATCAAACTGCTCGCCCGGGCACGAAATCCGCAACCGGATGAGGCGGAACAGGAACGCTGGCTCGAACCGCTGCTACGGTCCATCAATGCCATTGCCAGCGGCATGCGCAACACGGGGTAATTAAGATAAGGGAATAAACGGACCAGGCTGTACGTGGATAAAGTGTAACGGACAACGATGCTTGAAGCACCCTTAAACGAAAACGAAAGAACATCGTGGTTTTATGTCAGCGTCTGGTCACTGTTCATCTTCATGACGGTACCCCTGGCACGCGGGATACAGGCCTACGTCAGTGAACACTGGGGCCGGGACATGTTCATGCATGGCGTTATTATCTGCGTCATCATCATGTTATGTATTGCCATACTCAAACTGCGACTGAAAAAACGCATTGCCACGGCGAAGCAGTACCTGTGGCTGCTAGGCATTTCAGGGGGATTCATCGTATACACCATACAGTTAAGGAATAACCCCGAGGAATCGGTGCACTTTGTCCAGTACGGCTTACTGGCTATCCTGGTTTACCGGGCATTAACACACCGTATCGCCGACACTGGCATTTATATCGTAGCCCTGCTGATTACCGTCGCCATTGCCATGACCGATGAAACGATACAATGGCTGACACCCAGACGCCAATGGGGGCTGCGGGATATCTGGCTCGATACATTTGCAGCAGCGCTGGCCCTGCTCGCATTGGCAAAAGGGCTTGAACCCGCTGTTGTTTCCGGCCGACCAACCCGTGCTACCGCAAGGATTATTTACAGGACCGCACTCGGTGTTGTCCTGCTGTTTGGCGCAAGTCTGTTAAACACACCACAACGCATCAGCTGGTATGCCAGTAAGCTGCCAGGACTGGAATTCATCCTTGCCAGTTCCAGCGTCATGGCCGAGTACGGCTATCGTTACCACGATGAGGAAACCGGCGTATTTCAATCACGCCTGGCACCCGATGAGCTGAAACAGACCGATATATCGCGGGCGACGGAAGCAGCGGCAAAACTGGACCTCCTTCCGGCTCTCAGTGACTACAGCGAATTCCTGCGTCGTTACACCCCCGTGACTGACCCGTTTCTGCACGAAGCGCGTGTTCACCTGAACCGCCGGGACTATTACTTGCAGTCCGCTGCCAAATACAAAGACAGAAATATCAACGAATTTCGGCGCCGCATGACAATTGCTCACTATGAAAATAGAATAATGGAGAAATACTTTCCGGAAACATTGTCGAAATCCGGATTTCTGCTTCCGACCGGGACGGTCAGCGACATGAAAGCAGGTGCCTTAAAAAACATTAGCTATGAAAGCCCTGTCAGCAAGGAATTGCTGACACGTGTCAGTGAACAGCAGGTCTTGTGGGCCACACTGATACTGGCAGCTTGCCTGCTGATAATGGAACGCCGGCTGTCGCGCGGGTTGGCAGCATGACATCGCCCTCCCGCTATTCGCGGCGACGTTTTCTGCGCACCGCAGGAGGCGCCCTGCTGGTTGCCGGAACCCCTGGCCTGATCAGCGGCTGCGCATCGCAGACAACTCGCAGAAAACCGCTGCGTTTTGTTTTTTACACCGACGTACATGCGCGTACGGAGTGGGATACGCCGTTGGCAATGGCGCGCGCCGCCGATGCCATCAACGCACAGCAGCCGGATTTCGTTATCACGGGTGGAGACCTGATTACGGACGGTTTTCAGAACGCTGCGGCGACCGTTGCGCCGCGTTGGGATGCCTACATGGCAATGCACCGGGCCATTAAGGGAGATGTATACCCCACTATCGGTAACCACGACCTGGTGGCCGCAAGGCCCGAGGATGGCACGCCACCAGCAAAGGACCCGCGTGCGGTATACCGTGACAGGATGGGGCTGGAACGCACCTTTTATTCATTTGATGCCGCCGGTCACCGCTTTTTCATACTGGACTCGATCAGGATCAGCAACGACAAGTTCAAGTATCACGGCCATGTGTCCGGGCAACAACAGGAATGGCTGCAACAGGAACTGGCGGGCACGCCTGGCGACATGCCCCTCGTCGTCGTGCTGCATGTCCCTTTACTGACCGGTTTCTATGCGGCCACCAAGGGCGCGACGTTCCCGTCCCCGCCCAACCGCGTTGTCACCAACAACACCGATGTCTTGCAGCTCTTCGAGAAGCATAATCTATTGCTGGTACTGCAAGGACATCTGCACGTTGCGGAACGCTTGTGGTGGCGTAACACCACCTTTATCACCGGCGGCGCGATCTGTGCGCGCTGGTGGCGTGGACCCTGGCACGGCACCAAGGAAGGATTCAATGTAATCACCCTGCTGGATGATAACAGGGTAGAATGGCAGTATATCGACTACGGCTGGCAGTCCAGGCGCCCAACCGGCAGATAAATTGAATCACCGGGGCTGTCCCCACTACTCGGACAATGACTCCGCTTCCATCGACAGGTAAACCTGATAGGCATTGCGGCGATTGGCTTCGGCGAACGCCGGCAAGTGCTCGAACTCCGACCAGTCCGTCGCGTCATAAGCCTCGTCAAAAGGTATGAATTCCTCGACTGCGGCCTTCATCGTGCCGCGCAGATAGGACAGATAACGCCGCATGGTCGCAATGGCCTTATTGGGATTTTTGGCGGCCGCACCGTGTCCCGGCACCAGCGCCAGCAGCTGCTGGTCCTCCATACGTTCTATCGCTTCCAGCCAGTGCCGTGAATTAGCATCTCCCATGAAGGGTACCCGGCCTTCGAATATAATATCGCCGGAAAACAGGATTCGGTCCGGCTCGACGTAAAGCGTCAGATCACCATCCGAGTGTGCAGCGCCAACCGGCGAGACGGTAAAACGCACACCGCCAAGTTCGAAAATCTCCTGTACGCCAATGTAACGGTCGGGCTCAACCAGACGGGTGGTTTCGTTCACCCAGGGTTCCAGTGAAAAACGCCGCTCTTCCAGACGTTCCGCGGCATTCTCGGAGCGCAGGTACTTCTCGGCCCCGACCGGCGCCCACACGGCTGCGCCCTGCTGTTCGAAAACCTGCAGTCCGTAAATATGATCGGCATGGTAATGGCTGCTGATCACCCGAACAATCGGCTGGTCGGTGACTGCGCGGATTTTCCTCAGCAGCAGATCCGCCAGCGACGGCGTGCCCAGCGCATCGAAAACAACGACGCCAGCATCGGTGACAATCACCCCCGCATTTGAAATAAAGCCTTCATTGTCAGTCGCAACCCCGGCTTCGCCCTGCACAAAATATACGTGCTCGGACAAGCGCCGCAGCTGCATATCGACACCGGCGGGCGGATAATGCCCTGGCAACCGCTCGGTTTGAGAGAAGGCGGAAACGGATAGACAAATCAGAACGAGAAGGGTTAGCCGCTGCATATATTAACCTGTAGGTGGATTCATTGGCATTCATCGTGCCTCAGCTGCGGCGTGCACGAAAGAAGCGCAGCAGCTGATCCGCACAGTCCTGTTCCAGTACCCCGCCGCAGACGTCGAGCCGATGATTCAGGCCCCGGGTATCAAAGGCGTGCAGTGTACTGTTCACTGCGCCGCGTTTGGGATCGTAGGCACCGAACACCAGGCGCCCGATACGTGCGTGTATCATGGCACCGGCGCACATCAGGCAGGGTTCCAGGGTAACGTAAAGTGTACTACCACTGAGCCGGTAATTGCCAAGCTGTTGCGCCGCAGCGCGCATAGCGACAACTTCAGCGTGTGCAGTGGGATCGTTAGTGGTTATCGGCCGGTTCCAGCCTTCACCAATCACTTTATCGTCCTGGATAATGACGGCTCCGACCGGAACCTCATCCTGCTCGCCGGCACGCCCGGCCAGACCAAGCGCGTAACGCATCCATTCAATGTCCGTTTCTGTATTCACAATTCACAGCCCACCACGATCAACCAGACCGTACCCCGGACACGGGGGCCTGCCTTTAACGGACGCGCCGTAAATACATCCCTGTAGGCTCGACGGCCGCGTCCATGCGGCCGACGGTCCGGTAAAGGCAGGCCCCCGTATCCGGGGTACACATTTACCTGTCATCCCCACTCGATGGTAAATAAGCCGAATAAATACAGCATTGGCAATAAGTTAGCATTTGAAGGAAATGTAAATACCATGCTCAATGATTCTTGAAGAAACAATCTGCGACATTTTACTACATGGCCAAACAGGCAAAACAGGAATTCAGTGCAATCGGCTACAACGTGAATCAACCACGTGAAGATATATCGATATTGATGGTTACTCTTGCTCAGGTGGGGGATAGATGACGCGCGGCGCTAATCGATGTTATCCCGGCTCTCGCAACTCAGCCAGTTGACAAACGATAACTCATTGAATCAATTGCAATCGACTTGCGTAGGTCTTCACGACAGGCATCAAACTTCCAACCGCGACGGGCAATCCGATATACTCCATTCCGGAATGTCAACCACCACTACCGGTGGATCCGCGCCCGCTGGCGGATGCAAGTCATTGAGTTTGGGTAACTCGTCTTTGACTTCCTTGTCACTCACGAAGGTGTGTATACCGGAGTTCCACGATCGCCTTGCCGGATCGGTTAACCCATGACTGTCCGTATCATCGAAACCGGTAATGAGAGCCGCCTCTTGAGACACTCTACTGCTCAACAACAGGAGAAAAAAAATGGAAAAAAATAATGAAATCAGGCCATAATCTGGCCAGACAGGCGGGTCATTTTCAGATGCGATACCCAAGGCAATTTTACATGCAAATCTATATCAGACACACCAGGCCACCGAAATGAAATCTTTCAGCTTTGCCGTAATACTATTTCTTTTCTGGATCTTGTTGTCGGGACATCTGGAACCCCTGCTGCTGGGGTTGGGGATGGCATCTGTCGCGCTCACGGTTTTCTTGTCACGGCGAATGAATGTTATCGATCACGAA
>Ga0316198_10000296_pt1 | contig 24735 bp, 17 predicted proteins | sample OudBieAanoxic_MG_FD_204935 | JGI IMG/M metagenome (GOLD analysis project Ga0316198, IMG submission 204935) | Coastal sediment microbial communities from Oude Bieten Haven, Netherlands - site A anoxic | ecosystem: Environmental > Aquatic > Marine > Coastal > Sediment | place: Netherlands... | reverse complement strand
GCCTCGTACCCAAAGAGCCGCTTGAAGCGAGCCCACCAGGCCCGCCCCAGTGCGAACATCGCGAGCACGAACAGGAGCTCGGCGGCGATCACCCCCCAGACCAGCACGGGCCCCTGTGCGTCGAATGACAGTCCGAACACGGAAGGGAACGGATCTTGGGCGGTCGCGGTGCTGTAGCCGAGGATGGCCGTCGTCCATACGAACAAATAGGCGCCGAGGTGCGCGATCAGAAGCGCCATTCCGAGGAGGTGGCGCGGAGCAGTGACCGACTCGGGATTCGCCGCGTCCCCATCGTCTCCCAAGGCGAGGACGCTTCCGAGCGTGGTGAGCTCACCGACGGCCACGAGCGCGATGATCCATGCCCCCGTGCTCCCCTGTGCGTATCCCAGCGCTGCCAGCACCAGACCCATGATCGCAAGCGCGTTGCCGATGCTGAAGAGCACAAACCCCATCGCCGCCGAACATGCCACAGATTTTCCGATCGGAGCTACGGCTCAACGACGATTCGCGACCGTTGAGGCCGGGATCTCGACCACTGGGGATCGAGGCCACGGTGCTCTTTGACACTTCGCCGGTCTCCGTTCTACTAGAACCTCGATGAGTGAAACCCCCGACGACTTGAAGCCCGGCCTGCCGTTTTCGCTCGTGAACAAGCTCGATGGCCTGAGCAAGAAGATGATCCCGATCGACTCGGAGCGGGTCATGAAGCTGGCTCAGCGGACGACTGGCCTCGATGATTGGGGTGAAGGGGGGTTTCGGGCGCGGCTCGATGCGGCCGTCGACGGGCTCAACGACGCGGGGCTCAACACGACCGGCCTCTTTGGCGCGCGCTACGTTCTCAATTGGCATCTAGGCAACAGGCTTCGCGTCGTCGACTTTGCCAAGCGTCACCCCGAGCTCGATGAAGTCGACATCGAGCGTCCCGTGGTCATCACCGGCTTTTTCCGCACGGGCACCACGTTCCTTCACAATGTTCTCGCCGCCGATCCGAACAACCGCGTCGCCCAAGCCTGGGAGCTCGCCTATCCACTCGGCCGCTTGGGAGACCCGCTTGGTGACGTCGCGTGGAGGCGTGCTCAGGCCAAGTTCACCTTCGGCTTCAATCAGGCGGCGATTCCAGATCAAGGCGTTGCCCATAACGTCACCGCGGACTCGTATGAAGAGGACTTCTTCCTCCTCGAAAACGACATGGCCGTGTTGACGTTCTGGGTGGGCTTCGGGACTTACAGCTACGCCCGAGCGATGCTCGATTGGGACATGGTCCCACCGTACGAGTTCCACAAGCTGCAGCTCAAGGTGCTCAACGCGCAGCGCTCCGCCAAGCGCTGGGTCTTGAAGTGCCCCTGGCACATCTGGAACATGGATGCGCTGATGGCGGTCTATCCGGACGCCCAAGTGATCTTCACGCATCGAGACATCACCAAGGCGCTGGCATCGCACTGCAGCCTGTCAGCCAAGATGGCCTCGAAATTGAAGCGCAGCCTGGACGTAAACGAGCTGGGCGAATTCTGGCTCGATTACACCCGGATCGGCTTGGAAAGGGCGATGGAGTCACGAAAGAAGATTCCGGAGTCTCAGCTCTACGATGTCCGTCTCCGCGATCTGATGGCGAACCCGATGACCGTACTCAAGGACATCTACGCGCACTTCGATCTCGAGTTCAACGAGGAAATCGCCGGGCTCCTCGAGGAGCGCATCGCCGAAAAGCCGACCTCGCAGGAGGGCGAGCACGAATACGCCATCGAGGACTTCGGGCTCACCGACGAACGGGTGCGCGAGACGCTCAAGGCGTACAACGAGCGCTTCGGCGTCTAGCGGGGTCGCTAGGACTTGCGCAAGACGGCGACCAAGAAGCCCCCGAAGTAGCGAAGCGGTGAGCGCACGGCGAGGCGCTCGGCCCGGCGCAACGCCGGACCGACCCATGGGATGCGGTGCGCGCTGGCAAGGGGAGTGAGCACGCGAACGCCGTAGTAGTCGACCAGCTCGACGTTGGGCGGCAGGAGCTTTTCAATGGCCCGGGCAGAGTCCCAGCGGGTGGGGATGTCCGCTTCGGTTCGGTCGTCAGCGATCGGCAGAGGACCTGCGACCTTTTTCCCGAGATAGCGAAGGCTCCACGGATTGTAGAACTCGAGCAGCAGATGCCCGCGGGGCCTCGTGACGCGCGCCGCCTCTCGAAGAGCGGCGCCGATGTCGGGAACGTGCGCAAGCACTTTGAAGCTATAGGTGAGGTCGAATTCGTCATCATCGAACGGGAGGTCGCAGACGCTTCCGATGTGCACGTCGAGTCCCCGTTCCCGCGCGTGTTTCGCCATCCCCTCGGACAGGTCGATCCCAACCGCCTTGTCCGCCACCTCTGCGACCCGCTCGAGGATCAAACCGGTGCCGCAGCCGAGCTCGAGGACGCGCGCGCCCCGGGCGTAGGGCACCGTGACCTGAAGCTCCAGGTCGTCGATCATTTGATGGTAGCCGTGGCCTCGCTCTCGTTCGTAGGAGTGACTGAAGTCGTCGTAGTACTGGCGCGCCTGCTGCTCGGATCCTTCAACCATGGAGTTCCTCATAGAGCACTTCGTACGATGCTGCGACTACTTGCGGTGAGAACTTCGATGCCACCAGAGCGCGCGCCTTCCGGCCGAGCGCGTCGATGGCCGCCCGGTCGCCGCTGAGACGCTCAATCGCCTCGGCCAAGGCTTCGCCGCTCGTCTCGACGGCGATAGCCCCGCCACCGTCGGCAAGCTCGGCAGAAGGAGTTCCTTTCGCGACCAGCACTGGGCGTGCGAGGCACATCGATTCGAGAGCCACAAGCGGATAGTCCATTTTGGCGTAAGCCGCGGGGTTGACCATCACCACGAAGTCGCTCGCGGCGAGCAACTCGTGAATGCGTGGGGTTTCACCGAGCCAGACGACTTGCGGATCGATGCCCCACTGGTTTGTTCTCGCCTGAAGCCTGCAGAGCGCTTCGTCTGCTTGCCGGGTTTTCCGGCGGCAGGCCATCAAGAGCATCGAGTCCGGTTGGTTCCAGGCTGCAAAGCCTTCCAATGCGATCTCGGCGCCGCCGCCGAACTCCAAGTCCCCAGGGTAGATCCAGATGGTTGCAGCCTCGGGAAGCGCATGCTTCTTGCGGAGCTGGGCTCGTTCGAGCGAAGTCGGCTCTGCGAGAAGGGGCACCGACGGGGGAATCACGCGGAGGGCGCTCTCGCTGACCCCCTCTTGACGGAATTGCTCGTACGCGGACCGCGACAGTGCGACCGTCGCATCCGCAAAGACCAGCTTCCTCACGTCGACCCCATTGGCCGGCACACTGCAGACGGTGTGGACGCTCGGTACTCTTCGAACCGCCGTGGCGAGGCGGCCCGCGGCCGAGCTCCTCGGGTTGGGTGCGAAAAAGAAATGCCAAAGATCCACCGGACGCCCCAGCAGGAGGCGACGCAAAACGCCCAGGTTTTCTCTCGCGCTGGGCGCAAAGCCACCGGAGGACTGGGCGCGGTAGACCGGCTCGACTCGCCCCCGGTCGATGGGGTTCGTCTGGCCGGCCCGCCCCATCAGGACAGGGGAGTAGTGGCGGAGATGCCCTGCGATATCGCGGACCAGGTTCTTGCTGCTGTCGTTCCAAGGGGGGGCGACCGGCTTGGACACGAAGAGGACTTCAGCCATTCGGAGAGGTGGTACGCGGTGCTCCGCTGCCCCGCAAGCGCTTGACCTACGAAGCGGCAGGCGATAGCCCGTCGCTCCATGTCGAAGCCCCACGACCTCCCAGGAAGAGACGATGCTTGCCGGTAAGCGAATCGCCGTCGTGATGCCGGCGTACAATGAAGCGCGGCTGATCTCGGGGACGCTCGACGGAATTCCGGGCTTCGCGGATCACATAGTCGTGGTCGACGATGCGAGCCTCGACGCCACCCCCGAGATCGTCCGGGCGTTCCCCCGACCCGTCGAGCTTGCGGAGCACGCGACCAATCAGGGCGTGGGCGCAGCGATCGCGACCGGTTGCAGACGCGCACTCTCGCTTGGCGCAGACTTCACCGCTGTGATGGCCGCAGACGGGCAAATGGACCCGATGGATCTGCCCACGTTGTTGGCGCCTCTGATCGCGGGCGAGGCCGATTACACGCACGGCAATCGCCTCGGCTGGCCGGCGGCAAGAGAAGCGATGCCTTGGCACCGCTGGCTCGGGAACCATCTCTTTTCGCTGCTGACCCGATACGCCATTGGCATCGCGGTCCAGGACTCGCAGTGCGGCTATGCGGCGATGAATCGTCGTGCGCAACAAGCGCTCGATTGGGATGGGCTGTGGAAGGGCTACGGCTATCCGAACGATCTACTGAGCGCGTTGACGCTTTGCGGGCTGCGCGTGCAAGAAATTCCGGTGCGTCCGTTCTATGGGGCGGAGCAGAGCGGGATACGGCTTCGGCACGTGCTGTTCATCATTCCCTTCGTGATCGTGCGCGCGTGGGTTCGCAGACGCGCACGACGACGAGCGCTCGTCCCGCAGCCTCGTGCGGTTGCGCCGGACAATCTCACGAAGGCCGAGGCTGCGGCTTGTGTTTTGGGGCGGGGGAGTCTAGAAACCCCTCCGTGATGGGTGTGGGAGAGCGGGCTAGAGGAGCTCGCAAGACCTAGACAGTGAGCGAAGCGGGTTCAAGGCTAAAAAAGCTAGACGCGATCACGTCCGCCTTCGTGCGGTTCGGGATTCTCGCCGTCTGGCCCACGCTGGTCGCGATTGCGCTTGGCGCGACGCTTTTTGCAGCGACGCATGCCGACCTCCTTCCGCAGATGTTCGACAACAAGCTGACGCGAGAGCAACGCTTCGTCGGCCTCGGCTACTTCGCCGTTTCGTTGGTCGCGGTTGCCGCATTCTACCTGGTACTGCTCCGCTACTGGCGCCGCGCCCAGAGGTCGCTGGGTATCGATCGAGCCCTATGGCTCGATCCGTACCTTTCCTTCGTGTTGAGCGGGCCACCCATCGTCGCGCTCACCGAGCCGAAGATCGAGACCGCGCACCTATGGCTCACCTGGCTCTACATCGCGCTTGCAGTGCTCGCATGGTGGCCCACGTTCCGCGCCTGGAGCAGCCACCGGACAGCGCTGCGTCAACGGTCAATCCTCTCCGCGCGCCAACGTGACATCCTGAGCGTCGGCATCGTACTGGCATTGTGGGTCGCGTACTCGTACTTCTTCGCCAAGGTCGCAATCACCAGTCACCATGCCTTTCGCATGCGGACGATGGATCTCGGCGTCTACGACAACCTGTTCTTTCAATCGAGCCACGGGCGGCCGCTTGCTTGCACCCTCTGTCGTGGTGGCACCCACGCGTCGGCGCACTTCGATCCCCTCTTGGTGGTCCTCTCGCCCCTCTACCGACTCTGGCCACGCGCGGAGTTCTTGCTGACCTTGCAGGCCGTGTGGTGCGGCGCTGGGGTAGTCGCGGCCTATCTCATCGGTCGCAGTCAGCTCGGCTCGCGCGCGTGGGGCCTCATTTGGGCTGTTGTCTACGCGGTCCACCCGGCGCTGCACGGCGCCAACCTCTACGAGTTTCACTCCCTGACACTCCTGTTCACACCACTCCTGTTCGCACTGTACTTCCTCCTGTCCGGCAAGCTCCGTCTCTACTACGTCTCATTGGGGGCACTCCTGCTCGTACGAGAGGATGTGCCGCTGTTGATGTGCTTCGTTGGCTTGTTCGGCGTCATATCGGGTGAGCCCGGCTACAAGCGCGCCGGTTGGATCACGATCCTGGTCAGCGTGGTCTACTTCGTCGTGGTGAAGAGCGTATTCATGGCCGCGCCCGGCCTCTTCAACCAAGGCGCCGGGGCTCACGGGTATGCCTACTACTACGAGGAAATGATCCCGAACAAGCTAGGCGAGCTCGACATGTTCACGACACTGCTCACCAACCCGGCTTTCGTTGTCGACCTCGTCACCAAGGAGAAGAAGATCCACTACCTGCTCGTGATCTTCTTCCCTTTGTTGTTCCTTCCAGCGTGGTCAGGGCGAGCGCGGGTTATGCTGCTCTACGGGCTCACTTTCATTCTCCTCGCTTCGAGGACAGCGGTGTACAGCCCGCACTTCCAGTACTCTGCCGTCCTCCTGCCCGTCGCAATCGCGCTTGCACCCGTTGGGCTCCGCCGTCTACAAGAAGCACGTCCGAAGGACGCGAGCCTGACGACTGTGCTCATGGGGTGCGTGCTGGTCGCGAGCCTTCTGGTGAGCTGGAAGCATGGCGCGATCGCGGAGAACACCAGCTTCCGCGGCGGCTTCAGATCGGTGGCCCGCAGTTTGAACGTAGACGAGCAGGATCGTTACGACTCATTTGTGGAGCTCATCAGTCAGATCGAGCCGGATGCGTCCGTCTCGGTCACGGACCGCATCGGAGCGCATGTCACGAACCGCGCCAAGGTTCACGGCCTCGACCAGAACATCGACACCGACTACTACCTCGTCGAAGCGCACGATCTGCGTGGCCGGAATAAAAGGGTCCTCAACAAGCGCCAAGAAGAGGGCACGATCGAGTTGGTCGGGCGTGAGCGCCACTGGAGCCTCTACCGAGCGGTCGTTCCGGAATTCGCTCCACCCAAGGCCGAGTAGGGCTGATGGGCAGACCCCGCTTTCGACTCGCCATGCGCCTGCTTGGACCCTTGCTGATCGTCTGGGTGTCGTGGCGCTTCGCAGACTGGACGGTGTTGCTGGATACGTTCGCCCAAGCGGTAGCAGGCCCTCTGGTATTGGCGGTTCTGCTCGATGCCGTCGTGGTTCACGCAAAACTCTGGCGGTGGCGCAACTTGTTGCGCTCGGTAGATGTGCCGCTCTCGCTAGGAAGCGCCTACAGGGCATACCTTCCGTCGCTTTTCCTCGGCCTGGTGACGCCCGGTAGGGTCGGTGATGCGCTGCGGATCCAGTACCTCAAACGAGACCATGCCGTTGGCTACTCGGACGGCCTCGCGGTCTCCATCGTTGACCGGCTTTGCGATGTGTACATCCTCCTCGCCTTCGTGGCCCTCGGCGTCGTGCACTTGGCGAGCGTGGTTTCGGCGCCGCTCGCGCAGACGACCTGGATTGCGGTTGCGCTGATTGCAGTTGCACCCGCCTTCCTCTTCGTGCGCGGTGTCGCCGAGCCCGCCGCCCAATGGCTCTACGGTCGTTTCTCGAGTGGCGAGCCTCATGCAGGGCTGAGCGTTTTCTTCACAGCGCTCCGCCGCCAAGTGGGCCCGAGTCTCATCGTGCCGGTCGTGCTGACCGCCGTCGCGTTCGTCACCAATTACTTGCAAGCCTGGCTCGTTGCCATGGCGCTCGGGATCGACCTCACGTTCATCGACGTTGCAGCGCTGGTGGCGATCAGCTCGCTTCTGAGCCTGCTCCCGGTTTCGATCTCCGGAGTCGGAGTCCGTGAGTCTTTTTTCGCGCTGATCTTTCCGGCGTTCGGGCTTTCCGAAACGCTCGGCATTGCCTTTGGTCTGGGCGTGTTTGCGGTGATTTACCTGCCTGCGCTCCTCGCCGGATTCCTCGCCTGGCTGGCCTGGCCGCCGTCCAAGTAGCCGGCGCACGAGACTCGCTCGCTATGGTTGCGGGGAGAAGACAACGTGATAGCATCGCCGCGCGAGCACAGCCGGTATGCAGCATGAGAATGGGATTTCGGAGCTGGAGCGGCAGCAGGTTTCGCTTGCTCAGACGCAGGGCGTGGACTTCCGCTCCGATGCGATTCGTCGTCTCGTTGCCGATCGAATCAAGCCGGGAACGGTGTTGGATGTGGGCTGTGGAGCAGGCGGCCTGGTGGCCTGGATGTTAGAGCATGGCTACGACGCCCGTGGCATCGACCTGAGCGCGCCCATCGTCGAGGCTGCGCAGGAGAATCTACGCCTCTGCGGGCTCGACCCCACGCGGATCCGCAAGGCCTCGGTCGATAGCCTCGTCGAGCACGGGGAGCTCGCCGACAACATCGTGAGTATGGACTGCCTGGAGCACATCGAAAACGATTATGCTGCTTTCACAAGCCTCGTTTCAGCGATCCGTCCGGGCGGGAGACTGATCGTCACCGTTCCGGCGATGCCGAGTCTCTTCGGAGCCAAGGATCGGGCGATTGGTCACTATCGTCGTTACACGCCGGAGCGTTTGAAGGAGCTCGCCGATCGACACCCACTTCGCTTGGACGAGCTGAAGTACTGGAACCTTCTCGGGGTCGCGCCCACCTTCGTCGCCGTCCGCCTCTTCGACCGCGCGATCGACGAGTCTTTCCGTTACGATGAAGCAGGGGCGGGGAAGCAAGCTCTTCGACGCGGGCTATCGGCCTGGTTCCGTCACGTCGAGAATCGTCTCAGCCCTCCCGTCGGGCTCACGCTGCTCATGGTCGCGACGGTTCTCGGGGAAGGGGGGAACGAATGAGCGACTTCAGCGAGGGTCCGGACACCCCCGAGCGAGATTTGTCGGTCGTGCTCCCGGTGTTCAACGAGGAAGAGAGCATTCCCGAGGTGATTCGAGAAATCCACGAAGCGCTCGACTCGACCGAAATCAATTTCGAGATCGTTTGCGTGGATGACGGTTCTCGAGACCGAACGTTCGAGGTCTTGTGCAAGCTAGCAAGTGATGACCCCGGCCTGGTCGTGTGCCGATTCCGGCGAAACTTCGGGCAAACCGCTGCGATGCAGGCCGGTATCGACACTGCGCGCGGCGCGGTCATCGTCACGATGGACGCGGATCTTCAAAACGATCCACGCGACATTCCGGCGATGCTCGAGAAGCTGGATGAGGGCTTCGACATGGTCGCGGGATGGCGCCACGGCCGAAAGGACACCTTCATCAACCGCCGATTGCCTTCGATCGTGGCAAACCGGCTCATCGGCCAAACGACGGGGATTCGCCTCCACGACTATGGATGCACCCTCAAAGCCATGCGCCGTGACCTTGCCAGAGAGCTACGCCTGTACGGCGAGATGCACCGCTTCATTCCCGTGATGGCGTCCCTGGTCGGTGCGCGAATCACCGAACTGAAGGTCAACCACCGCGCCCGTCAGTTTGGCACCTCCAAGTACGGCATCGGCCGCACGACGCGCGTGATCCTAGACCTGGTCACGGTTCTGTTCCTACAGTCGTATCTCGTTCGACCGATGCAGGTGTTTGGCCTGTCTGGGCTGGTCCTCGGCTTCCTCGGTTTCGGCATCAGCGTCTACTTGGCCGTCGAGAAGCTCGCGTTCGGTGTTGAGCTCTCGAACCGTCCGCTATTGTTGCTCGGCGTGATTCTGATTCTGGTGGGCATTCAATTGGTTTCCCTCGGCCTGGTCGCCGACGTGCTCGGGCGCACCTATCACGAAGCACAGGGCAAGCGGCCCTACTACGTCAGGGAATGGGTAATCGGTGGGAGTGCCCTGCGTCCAGAGCGCTCCCACTCCGTTCGGCTCGGTTGAAAGGTCTCTCTCACATGCGGCGGCACATGCGTCGTTGTTAGCATCTATTCGACGTAGCCGAGCGCTCTTAGCTGCTCGATGAGCTCTGCGCTGGGCTCGACCGGCGACGGCTGAGAGACCCGAGGCGTCGACGAACGGTTGGGATATCGCCGTATGTTCAGCTCTTCGACGAGCGACTTCTCTTGCTGCTTGTCGGAGAGACGATAGAGCTGCTCTCCGTCGAGGTCTTCGATATACCAGAAGCGAGCGTCGATGCGCGCAGACGTCGTCGGCTCTTTGGAGGGCTTAGAAACCGCTCGGCGCTTGCCGGCTTCCCAGTAATAATGGTGCTCGCTCGCCATGATCGCGTCGCGACTCTCTTTCGATGGCTTCGCCGCAGGCTGCGCGAAGAACGAGACAAGCCGCGCGAAAAGCGAGCGTTCGTGAAGCTGCGCGACGAACGAGCGTCCATCGTGCTCGGCGTCGTCCGCTACGGATACTAGTTCCAGCAACGAAGGCCTGATGTCAACCAGCGACACGAGCTCTTCCGAGCGGCCCGGTTCAATACCCGGCCCAGCGACGAGCAGCGGCACCTGCAACTGGTCACGGTGGAGCCGGCCCCCGTGATGGATGCGGTTCCGTGCATGGTCGAAGCCCTCTCCGTGGTCCGACACCAAGATGACAAACGTATCGTTCGAGCCGAGCGTTCTCTCGACCAACTCAAGGAAGGAGCCCAAGTCCCGATCGAAGGCGTCGATGCCCGCCTCGTACATCGATTCAAGCTCGCGCCACTTCTGCGGCGAGCACGGGGTAGCGCCGACTAGGCATCGGAGCCTCTTCCTGGATTCTGGGGTAGCTGCGGCGGCCTTTCCAGGCTCCTTCGGCAACCAACTGCAAAAGTAGTCGTGCACAGCGAATGTATGGGCAAACAAGAACAGTGGCCTGTCACTGCTTCGCTCCCGCAAGAATGCGCTCGCCCGATCGAAGAGATGTTGCGTGGTGTCGAAGTTGCGCTTGCCGCCTCGTGGCAATGATATGGGACCTGAGGCGCTCGCGTCGTCACGCCAATCGTCGTAGACTTCGAAACCGCGCGAGAAGCCAAAGTCGGCGTTCAGGTATCCACCATCCCCGAAACCGACGGTCTGATAGCCGTTCGCTCGCAGCGTTTGAACGAAGCTAGAAACGCCCCTCATCGCATGTTTGCCATCGACCACGCCATGATGGCTTGGGTAGAGGCCGGTGAATAGCGAAACATGCGCGGGCAGCGTCCAGGGCGCTGTAGAGTAAGCGTGAACAAAGACCCGCCCTCGTTCTGCCAGCCCATCCATGACGGGACGCGGGGTTGCAGACGAGTTGTACGCCCGCAGACTATCGGACCTCAAAGTGTCTACGGAGATGACGACAACGTTGGGAGGCTTGGGGTTCTCCGCAGTTCGCGAGCAAGCGCTCGCACCAAACCACAGGACGAAGAGAACGAGTAGCGGGATTCGTTTCATGAGCCGACGAGTTCCTCCATAGCACGGAAGCCTAGTCTTCCTAGCGTGCGTTTCCAGCTGCGATGGCGCTGCACACCGAGATCGTCGATAGGCGAGACGCCGGTCAACAGCACTGCCCCTGACCCCGCGGTCGTACAGCAACTAAAGGCGCTCGGCTATCTCGAATAGCGGCGCGTTGCGATGATGATGGTGAGCGGTTACGATCGGCGCCAACGTGAATCCTCCAGACACAAGCCAAGCCGCCGAGAATCGCCCAGTGATCGAGGCGGTGCGGCGCAAGAAGATCGCGATTTTCATCGTGACCTACAACGCGGCCAAAACGCTACGTCAGGTGCTCGATCGCATCCCCGAGGACGTGTGGGATCGGGTCGACGAAGTCTTCGTCTTCGACGACTCGAGCCAGGACGATACCTTCCTCGTCGGCCTCGGCTACAAGCAGCTGCACGGCAAGGCCAAGCTGAGCATCTTCCGCAACGAGGAGAACCTTGGCTACGGCGGAAACCAGATCCGCGGCTACAAATACGCGATCGAACAGGGCCACGACATCGTCGCGCTGCTGCACGGCGACGGTCAGTACGCGCCCGAGGCGCTCGGAGAGCTGCTCGCGCCGCTCGATCGCGGCGAGGCCGACGCGGTGTTTGGCTCGCGCATGATGACGAAGGGCGCGGCGCTGAAGGGCGGCATGCCGCTGTATAAGTATGCCGGGAACAAGGTCCTGACGACCTTCGAAAACGCCATGCTAGGGACCCACTTGAGCGAATTCCACTCGGGCTACCGACTGTACTCCACTGATGCGCTCAAGAAGATCCCCTTCGAACGCAACACGGACGACTTCCATTTCGACACGCAGATCATCATCCAGTTCCACGCAGCGGGCCTGCGTATCGTCGAGCTCCCGATCCCGACGTACTATGGAGACGAGATCTGCCACGTGAACGGGATGAAGTACGCGGCCGACGTCGTGGCGTCGGTCCTGCGGTATGAGGCGCACGAGCTCGGACTGCAGCACTACCCTGAGTACGAGGTGCAGCCGAACTACACGCTGAAGAAGAGCCGTTTGTCGTCGCACAGCCAGCTGCTCGACATGGTGGGTCCTCCGAAGCAGCGCGTGCTCGACATCGGCTGTGGCAAGGGCGAGTTGGGACACGCGTTGTCACAGCGCGGCCACGACGTGGTGGGCTTGGATCAATACCCGCCTGCGCAGCGGCTCGACGTGTTCTACGCGGCGAACCTGTTCGACGGATTGCCCGACGAGGTGCTCGGCGAGCGCTTCGATACGATTCTGTTCGCCGATGTGCTCGAACACTTGCCCGATCCCGAGGTAATCCTGAGCGAAGCAGCCGCCTTGCTCAGCGACAACGGCAAGCTTCTCGTGTCACTGCCCAACGCCGTTCACTGGACCGTGCGCGCGCAGGTCGCCGCAGGCCGCTTTGACTACGCGAACAAAGGCATCATGGATCGAGGCCACTTGCGCTTCTTCACTCGGCGCTCGGCCCAGCGGCTGTTCGAGCAGGCTGGCCTTCGGGTGCGTGAGCACCGCACGACCCCCGTGCCCTGGGAAAACGTGCTGCCACGTGTCTTCGGCAAGTTCCTCAGCGAGAAGGTGGAACGCGCGGACTTCATGCTGTCGCGGATGCGGCCGAACGTCTTTGCCTACCAGCACCTGTTTGAGCTCAACTCGGCCCGTTGAGCTCGCGCAGGTCGATGATCGCGTAGTCGCCGCGGCGGTAGATGGCGTGGTTGTCGACGAGGTCCTGCAGAAAAGGCGGCTTGCCCGCTCGCCGCCGCTGCGCTTCGCCGATCCATTGGTCGAACGGCCTGAAGTACCTGAGGCGCCTGCCACGCAGATGAGGCAAGTACACGAGCATGTGCGTCACGCCGTGCTCATCTCGCAGCCGCAGGACTGGATCATTGGACGTCGCGAGCGTGGCGTCGATCAGCGCGCGCATGCGCGTGCGCATCACGTCGGCGTACTGCTTGTGAAACGCCTGGTGCGTTTCGAACGTAAGAAGAGCGGCGCGCCGTGACGCGTAGGGCACGTTCTCGATAGCGGTGTGCGGCCACCCGGCAATGACCGCGTCGACAGGTAGCTCGGCAATCACGTCGTACAGTGGCGCATTACCCGTATTGACACCGAGACCCGTCCTCTGGTTGCCGCGGCCCCCGAGCGTGACGAGGACGAACAGACAGAAGACGAAGGTGACGCCCGCGCGGAGCGCGACCTTGGTGCCGACGTGCTCCGCCACCAGCGCTCCCAGGCGCCCGCGCGACGCGACCCACTCCCTCACGCGAGCAAGAGGCGCGCATACTCGATTGCTCGCCGAGCCGAGCTTTCCACACACGGAAAAGAAGCCCGCGACCGACGTGCTCGCCATCAAAGTTGCAAGCAGCGGCATCGGATAGCTAGTGTAGCGCGTGGGAAGGTAGAGGTACGGCGCGACCCAGCGGGCGATCGAGTAGCCGATGAACGCGGCAAGACCGAGCATCAGCACGCGGCGCGGCCCGCTGCTCGTCGCCGCGAAAAGCAGCCATCCGGTCACCGTAAACATCGCGATGACACCCAGAATCATCTGCTGTCGGCTCGACAATCCCCTGCGCGGCTTGTCGGTGTTCACCCACCGGGAGACGGGTTCCACCAACGGCCCGCCCTCCCCGATCAACCCGGGCGCCATCGCATCCGGGGCTCTATCGAAGAAGCTCCCGTAGGGCGCGCGGTGGTGGCGCGAATAGCGGCCGCCAGGTCCCGCCTCGGGGTACTCCGTCAGGTCTTCGGGAGTAAGTAGAGGCGCGTATTTCGACGAAGTCATGACCGTCGGAAGCAATAGAACGATCGATACGCCCGCTACGATCGAGAGAAAGCGCAGACATCGCCACAGGCTCCAGTCGTGCGCGTCGCCGCGATCGGATGCGGGCAGCACAAGCAGAACGAGCGTCGTCGCCGTGCCGACGATGACGCCGGCCACCGGGTAGAACAAAGCACCCAACCATACGAGCGCGGCGAGCCATTTCGTGCGACCGTAGCTGAGCGCCGCAAGCGCGCACGCAAGGATGGGGAAGCCGAAGGCGCGCGGCAGACCGCCTCCCATCTGAACGATGTAGACGCGCGCGCCGAGTACGAGTGCCATCGCGCCCCACGCCGCGACCTTCCCGCCCAGCCGATTTGCTGCCACGCCCAGCGCCAGCACCGTGATCAACAGCATCAGGTATGCGACGATCTTACTCGACACAGACGGGTCGATGAGCGGCGCTGTCAGCGAGTACAACGCACGGAACCCCAGCGGCAGACAGTCCAGGTAGTAGTCGGCGACGTAGTCATTGGGAAACAGCGACGTGTCGGCGTAGCGAAAGAACGGATAGATCTGCTGCCGTGCGTCGTTGTTGAAGATGCTCGGGTCGAGGCCGCGTCTAATATGCGCTGCGCGCGCGGGCCCGTACACCAGCCCGAGCGCCCCAACTACCAGGACCCAGGGCCACCACCCCTTCAGACGTTTGACAGAGCCGCGCACGCGTGGGCAACCCTAGTGTCGGTTTGGTGGCCTGTGAAGGCGAGAATAGTGGGGGACGGTCGTCGGTCGAGCTTCCCAAACCGGCCAATCACCACTATATGTTTGCGGCAATCGTGACCAAGGACATCTCCTACGCGACCTCGACGCGACCCCTCTGGACTGACCCCACTCGCCGCGCCGCAACGCTTGGCCTCATCAGTGCAATACTGCTCTACATTTGCTTTGGGCTGATTCACGTCTTTGCGCTCCACATCTACAAACCGGGGGACGAAAAACGACACACGCAATACGTCGTCGTTCTCGAGTCGCAGGGCCGCTTGCCCACGATAGAAGAAACCCGGGCGGCTAGCCATCCACCGCTTTACTATGGGTTGATCGCAAAAACCGTAATGCGCGGCGTCGAGTCGACCGATGGAATTGGTCAGAAAGTACGTTGGGCGCGAATCATATCGCTTGCTTTCGGAGCCATCGCGCTCATCTACGCATTCCTTATCATTCGTCTTCTGCTGCCCGGCTACCCAGCGCTGGCGGTTCATGCGACCGCCATCATGGCGGTCATCCCTTCCTACGCGAATGTGTCTGCAGCGCTCGGAAACGACTCGCTGGCGCTCGCGTCTCAATTTGCGATGATCTATGCGGCGCTGGTCGTTCTGCTGCGTGGTCCCAATTGGTCCCGGTGTCTGCAGCTGGCTCTCTACCTGTCGATCGCTGCGCTGACACGGGTGTCCGGCGTGCTGGTCATTCCGACGGCACTCCTAGCTGTCGTTGCCGGTGCCTGGTGGCACCTCGAGGGCTCGCGCTCGCGCCGAGCTGGGCTGGCGCTGCTCATCGCCGGCACGCTACTCGCCTCCGTCGTCTTGTCGTCCGGGTGGTTCTACTTGCGCAATGTGTCGACTTCGGGTGATCCGACTGGCCAATCGGCCATCCTCGAGCAGGTTCGCTACCACCCGGTACGGTCGGCACTCGCGGTCATTTTCGACGGAAGCAAGTGGCTGAAGATTCACGACGAAACCTGGGGACGACTCGCGGGCTTGGTCAGCATCAAGGGAAGCTTACTCCAGTTCGCCAGGCTCCTCACCGTGATTTCAGTCGCCGGTGCAGTCGTATCGCTGTGGCGAGCACGGATCTGGCAGGGGCTTCGTGACTGGCGCACGCCACGTTTCTTCTCTTGGGTGATCCTTGCTGGAGTGTTTGCCAGCGTCTTCATTCCGGCGCTCGTGTATCACGCGCGGGGTGGCGGCCTACACCAGCGCTATCTGTTCGGGGCGCTATATGTCTGGACCCTTGTGTTCGCCGTCGGTTTCACATGGACCAAGCAGAACCTGGCGCCGATCGCCGGTTATTGCGCAACATTCATGCTTTGCTACTCGCTCCACGTGACCTACGCCGCGTTGATCGTGAAAAGGGTCAAGACTTTCCCGATTGAGCAGGCCCTCGGCAATGCCTTCAGACACCCCGGCGCATGGACGCTGTGGCTGATGGTGTGGCTGACCCTTGGCTTCGTTGGCGTCATCTACGCGCTCGCTCAGCTTCACCGCCCACTTGCCGACAACGTGTCGTCTGTGTCATGAACGTCCTCGCTGTGGCGTTTCTGGCACCGCGCTTGATGGTCGACCGCGAATGATGAAGGACGATAAGGGACAATGGGCCGATCAGCTTTCGGTGGTGATCCCGGCCTACAACGAGGAAGGCGGCATCGGTCGTACTCTGGTAGGGCTGCGTGAGGCGATGCCAACCTGCGAAGTCATCGTGGTCGACGACGGAAGCACTGATGGAACCGTCGAGGAGGCGAAAGCGGTCCCCGGCGTGAGGCTCTTCAAGCATCGATTCAATCGCGGCTACGGGGGCGCACTGAAAACCGGGATGAATGCTGCCACCCGGCCCTACGTGGCATGGTTCGACGCCGACAATGAGCATCGCGTCGAGGATCTCGAGCGGATGGTGGGTCGAATTGCCGGTGAGAATCTGGTCGCCGTCATTGGCCGAAGGCCCAAGCCTGGACCCTCGGTCGTTCGCAACTACGGCAAGTTTGCCATTCGCATGCTGGCGCGGACTCTCGGCGTGGACATCGGCAAAGACCTCAATTGCGGTCTGCGTGTGTTTCAGCGCTCCGTGATCCTGCGCTACTTACCCTTGCTGCCTGATTCGTTCAGCGCAAGCATGACCAGCACCATGATTCTGATCGAAGAGGGGTACCGTTTCGATTTCGAGGATATCCAGGTTAGCGAGCGCATTGGAACCAGCAAAGTGCAGCTCGAAGATGGGTTCTTCACGATGGCGCTGGTTCTTCGGATGGTGATGCTCTTCGCGCCACTGCGCATCTTTCTCAGCTTCGGCACCTTCTTTCTGCTCAGCGGAACCGTTTACGGCCTGTGGCGCGCTGTCTTGAGCGGCAGAGGGTTACCCGTGGCCGGCCTTCTCCTCATCGTGACCGGTGTTCTCCTGTTGATGTTTGGCCTGGTCGCCGACCAAATCAGCCTTCTTCGGCTGTCGCAAGTCAGTGGCCCTTCCGAAGACGATTACGAAGAGATCACCACGGGCGAACGTCCTCGAGCTTCGTGAGATTGTTACGACCCGCTGCCATCTAGCTCATCCCGGGTCGACTCCCCGGCTTCGAACGGTGGGGGAGCGACTTGCCAGGCGATGAATCCGGCGAGAACGATAGCGAGGTAGTTGCACACGAACACCAGTAGGCCGAACGCGACCCCCTGCGCCGCCGCAAGTCCGAGCGCCGGAAAGACGAGCGCGAGAAACAACTCCCGAACGCCGACGCCGGATACCGAGATGGGCAGCAGCCCCAGCAGGGCCGCGGTTGCAAGCAAAGCCGCAACGTCGATGTAACTCAGCTCAACGCCCATCGCTTGAGCGACGACCCAGCCCTGGGCGTAACCGATCACATAGGAGGCAACGGTGAGGGGGAGTGCGACGAGGACTGCCCTTCCAACCAGGGCGCGAAGCGCCTTGAGCAGCGAAGTCAGGCTGGTGTGCCAGCGCGCTGTCAGCCGACGCAGACCCCGGGCGAAAAGCTCAGCGGGGCGCCTCAGAAGGAACAGAGATGGTGCGAGGACGGCGACCGCCACAGCCACCCAACTCAGATATAACAAGTCGCTATTGAGCGCGGACCCAAAGTGGACCATGCCCAGTGCGACGACCGCCGCTAAGACGTACAAGTCGCAGAGTCGATCCATCAAGGTGGCGGCGAGGCCTTCGGCGTAGGGCACGTCGATTTCCTTCCGAACGTATTGAATGCGTAGTACGTCGCCCACGCGTCCCGGTGTCAGCATCCCTAGGTAGAGCGACGACAGCACGGCGGCATAGCTGCGGCCAAGCGGGTAATCATACCCGCGTGCAGCGAGCAGGCTACGCCATCGCTCCACCTTGAAATGCACGATGGGCAGGTTCAGGAGCACGGCTAAGGCCAACAGACGCCCATTGGCATTCTTGATGTTTAGCCACAGGACGTCCTTGTCGTCCAATCTCCAGATGACCGCCACCAAGAGGATGGGGCCGATTAGGCGGACCAACAGGCGCAACAAATCAGATCGACTCGCCATCTACGTGGAACCCGAGTATACACGCGCGCCGAGTCGCGGCGGAATAAGGCGCACTCGAAGCATAGTTCGAGTTCAACTCGGCCCGCCGAGCTCGCGCAGGTCGATGATCGCGTACTTCCCGTCGCGGTAGACCGCGTGGTTGTCCACGAGGTCCTGCAGCGAAAGTGGCTTGCCCGCGCGTCTCCGCTGCGCCTCAGCAACCCATTGGTCGAACGGCTTGAAGTACTTGAGGCGCTCGCCGCGTCGATGAGGTAGGTATACGAGCATGTGGGTCACGCCGTGCTCATCTCGCAGCCGGAGGATCGGATCGAGGGACGTCGCGAGGGTGGCGTCGATCAGCGCGCGCATGCGCTCGCGCATCACATCGGCATACTGCCTGTGAAAAACCTGGTGCGTCTCGAAGGTGACAAGCGCCGCCCGCCGGGACGCGTAGGGCACGTTCTCGATGGCTGTGTGCGGCCACCCAGCAATGACCGCGTCGACGGGTAGCTCGCCAACGGCGTCATAAAGCGGCTCGTTGCGCGCATCGATGCCCAATCCCTCCCAGTTACTGCCGCGGCCCCCGATCATGATGAGGACGAATAGAAGAAAGACGAGGGCAGCGCCCGCTCGGAACGCGGCTTTGGTGCCGACGCGCTCCGCTAGCACCGCTCCGAGGTGGCCGCGTGACGCCACCCACTCCTTCGCGCGGGCGAGAAACGCGCCCAGTCGACTGCTCTTCCAGCCGCGCTTCCCGCGCACCGACAAGAAGCCGGCAACCGATGTGCTCGCCATCAAGACAGCGAGCAGCGGGATCGCATAGTTCGTGTAGCGCGTGGGCAAGTAGAGGTACGGCGCGACCCAGCGGGCGATCGAGTAGCCGATGAACGCGGCGAGACCGAGCATCAGCACGCGGCGTGGCGCGCTGCTCGTCGCCGCGAAGAACATCCACCCGATCACAGTGAATGTGACGACGAGGTTCAGGATCGCCAGCTGTCGATTCGACCAGCCCCTGCGCGGCTTATCAGCGCGCACCCAGTTGGAAACGGCCTCTGCCCACGGCCTGCCGACCCCGATGAACCCGCGCTTGACGGCCTTCGAGGCGCTGCGGAAGAAGCTGGCGTACGGCGCGCGCGAGTTGGACACGTAGCGGCCGCCGGGTCCCACCTCCGGGTACTCCGTCACGTCATCGATGGTGAGCATCGGCGCGTACTTCGCCGCAGTCACGACCGTCGGCAACAACAGAGCGACCGCTACGCCAGCGACGATCGACAAGAAGCGAACACGTCGCCACAGCCCCCAGTCGTTAGCGTCGCCGCGATCAGATGCGGGCAACAGCAGCAGAACGAGCGCCGTAGTCATGCCGACGACGACGCCGGCGACCGGGTAGAACAAAGCACCCAACCACACGAGCGCGGCGAGCCACTTCGTCCGGCCGTAGCTGAGCGCCACGAGCGCGCACGAAAGAATGGGGAAGCTGAAGGCGCGAGGAAGACCTCCGCCCATCCGATGGAGGTAGAACTCGGCGCCAAGCACCAATGCCATCGCGCCCCACGCCGCGACCTTCCCGCCAAGCCGATTTGCTGCCACGCCTAACGCCACCACCGTGATCAACAGCATCAGGTACGTGACGATCTTGTTCGACACCGCCGGATCGATGAGCGGCGCTGACAGCGTGTAGAGCGCGCGGAACCCCAGTGGCAGACAGTCCAGGTAGTAGTCGGCGATGTAGTCATTGGGAAACAGCGACGAGTCGGCGTAGCGAAAGAACGGATAGATCTGCTGCCGAGCGTCGTCGCCGAAAATGCGCGGGTCGAAGCCGCGCGTGATGTGCGTTGATAGCGAGCGCCCGTAGACGAGACCGAGCGACCCAACTACCAGAACCCAGGGCCACCACCCCTTCAGACGTTGGACAGCGTCACGCACGTGCGGGCAAGCCTAGCGTTGGGTCGGTGGCATGGGAAGGCGAAAATACAGCAACCACTTGACCCTCCTGCGGGGGTTGACCAGTGGTCGCTTTGCGCCGAGGTCGAAACCGCCAGCTTTGATCTTAGACTGCGCCTCGCCACCGCATTTCGGGTCGATGACCGCATAGTCCGCTTGCTCGAGCAGCGAGCCCAGGCCTGTCATTTCGGCCGCGACCAAGGGCTTTGGAAACCGCTTGCGCTCGGGGCCGAACACAGGTGTCGTTAGCTGACCCAGGTCATAGAGGCCGGACTTGTACATGTTGTCGCAGCCAAAGAGCGCCACTTTGCCATACGGCGTGTCCATGGGCGGTTGGTCCGGCATCCTTGCGACCCAATGCCCGCCTACCTTGCGCCTGTCGCGAGAACGCCGAACTGCGAAATCAAAGAATACGAGGTCTCCGGCAAGCGAATCCCATCCTTTCGATGTGAGGTCTCGCCAAACGAGGTGCGTCACGCCCAGATCTCGATAGAGCTGAAATGCTTCCCGCGGAGAGCTGAGGCGCCCATAGCTGATTCCATATTGCCAGGTGCCCCAGTCCGAGGTCGTGCGTCGCGAAAGTCCCAGACTGCCGTGATTATCGTGTAGCAGGACGTGGGCGTCTTCGGGAACCGAGTCGCCAATCGCGACCCATCCCTTGGAAATATGGAGGCGCTCCTCGTACTTCTTCTCGTAGCCGGCAGAGAGAAGGTCGTTCACGCGCTTGATCGGGGCTCTGATCATTGCGTGGCTTTGAATGAAGTAGACGTCGGCGCCGATCAGGATCTGTGTTGCGATGAGCAGCGAAACCGCGGCCTTGGCCGCCGAGCCGCTGTGCCAGACGAGAATGATGATCGCTGCGCTGACCGCGGCCATCCACGGCACCAAGACTTGCAAGTAGCGGTCTTGGTGGTGGAGCATGTACCAGGTGAAGATCGCCACCAGATTCATCAGGACCAGACCCCAGATCCGTTTCGTGTTCTTGAAAAATGGCAAGCACAGCACAAGCAGAGTGAACAGGGAGCCGAAGACGGGCACCTTGCCGTGGTACCGAGGATAGTCGTGGGGAATGAAGGAGAAGGTGAACATTGCCTTCAACGCTTCTTTGATGCCGTTCCAATCTTGGTCGGGGCGCCAGAATTGGAACTCCTTGTATCCCCACTCGAAGAGGTTGGCCGAGTCTTGGGTCCACGGCCTCAGCGTGAAGTACTCGTGAAGTGAGGGGTAGAGTGGATCGCCGTACCAGATCCAGTTCCTCAGCCAGAAGCACGCGGTCGCGCTGAGGGCTGTAGCGGTTGCCGCAGCCGGGCCCTTCCAGAGAACACGCCGCTCGCGAATCGAACGCCAGACGAACACGGCGGCGACGACCAATGCAGCGGCCGGGACCAAGAGGATTCCTGCTGTGAGCTTTGGCATTGCAGCCCCTGCCATCATCAATCCGAGCAGCGCGCACCGCCCTGGCTGTAAGTCCGGCAAGGCCCGCAGCATGCAAATGAAGATGGGCAGCGCAAACAACGCAGCGATGTGATCCGCGCCGCAAGCTAGGCTCGAGTCGTACAGCAAGACACCTGGAAACAGGAATCGCGCGACCCATGAGGAGCTCGCACGCGCTCCAGGCACCAAAAGGCGCACCGCTGCCGGGATGGTGGCGAGCGTCCACAGAAGACACGTGAATTCCATGTGGGCAGAGAGCTCGACCTGATCGAAGAGCCTGGCCTTGGGCAAGAGAAAGGCCCAGGTGTAGAGCATGCTCGCAAGGTGCGGATTGGTCGCGACCGTCCAGCCTTCGCCGAAGCGCGGAATGAACCCCAGGTGTGCATACTGCTCGGCGAGCCCCAGGTGCTTCCAGCGCGCATCGAACTGGGCGTTTTCTGGCGTTAGGATCTTGAAGTAAATCATCGCCAAAACGAGCAGGCCGAAGATCCAGATGAGGGTCTGCAGCATGTTCCGCGGTTTGCGTTGGGACGTGCGATAGCGAACGTGTCGGATGTAGCGGCGCAGTAGGCGCCATAGAGGTCGGGCTCCGAACGCAATCATCACGGCCGGCAAGGCAAAAAACGTCGGTGCATGGAGCCCGTGGACGGCGCCCAAGGCATTCATTGCCAAGTAGAAAACCACCACACCGGCAGCGAAACTGAGACCGAGGGTTTCCAGAAGTGGCAGAGAAGTGCCGCGCAGGCGGCGAACGACGACGTAGCCAGTGCTGACACAGCCCAAGCTCCAAAGGACGCACGCCAACCAATAGATCGCGTAACGCCAGAAAAGCCATTCGTCGATCGGGTAGAACTTGCCGTAAAAGCGCGCGAAACCCAACGCAGCAAGCAAAAGCACGACGGGCAAGCCAACCTTGACGCCCCGCTGGCAGATGTTCGTTCGGTGATTTCCCTCGATAGGCGAGTTGCTGGATGACATCGTCGGTTGCTCAGTGGCCGAAGGCTAGTGGGGTGCTCGGCCAAGCGCAACAGAGAGAGGTCGAGGTTGAACCCCTCGCGGGCCTCGTAGGCTTGCAGGTCGCGATCCAAGCGACTAAACCCGCCTCGGCGCCGGTAGCGGAACAGGCGCCGGGAGGAGAATCGATGAGGAAGCAGACAATGGTGCGTGGTTTGATCTTGATGTCCGTGTTGCTCGCGCTGAGCAGTTGCAAGAAGGACGGTTCGTCGGCGACGGCCGCCGATGCCAATGCCGATCCGGTGCTTCTTCTCGACGCGGGCGCCGAACCGCAGGCGGTTCTTCGTTACAAGATCGCGGAAGGGACCACGACCAAGTCGAATATGGACTTCACGATCGCGACCCTGGCAAAGACCTCCGAATCCGCAGCGCTTACGGTCGTGCCGGGCGTTAGGCTTCACATCGTTTCGGGTCCTGCCATGGCGACTGAGCGAGGGGTGAAGTTCGAAGTCAAAATCGCGAAGGCCGAGGCTGCCATTCCACAAGGCCTCGATCCGAAGGTCGCCAAGGAGCTGCAGCAGAGCGCGGCCATCCTCGACGACGTCGGTGGCACGGTCGAGATGAACGACCGCGGCGTTTCTTTGGCGACGGAGCTCAACGACCGGGCCAAGAGCCCCGACATTCCGCTGCGCCTCTTGATGATGATCGTCAACGCTCGCACCACGCTATCCCGTGTCGTTTTGCCAGCCGGGCCCGTGGGCCTCGGGGCGCGCTGGGAGGCACGAAAGGAGCTCGAGCTGTACGGCTTCAAGGTCCAGCAGGTCGACACGTACACGCTGGTCGAGCGCGTGGGTGACGAAATCAAGCTAAAGGTCGCGGTCACGCAGAACGCGTTGCCGCAGAGTGTCGACTTCCCGGACGAAGGGATTGCGATCTCCGTCGAGCAGATGTCGGCGAACGCAAACGGCGAAATCATTCTCAATTTGAATGCCCTCGAGTCGGATGCGGCTGCGTCGGGCGCCGCCACCGACAAGCTCTCGGTGACCGCGCCGGAAGGCACCGAGAAAATCTCGGTCGACGAGGCCTTCGAGATTCGGATGACGAACACGACCGCCTTCGAGTAGAACAGTGATGCGGTGAGTGAGCACCGAGAGACGTTCGACGCGGTGGTGATTGGCTCGGGCCCGAACGGCCTGAGCGCTGCCGTGGCTCTGGCGCAGGCTGGTGCGTCGGTCTTGGTGCTCGAGGCGACCGAACAGATTGGCGGCGGGACGCGTACGGCCGAGCTGACCCTGCCCGGGTTTCAACACGATGTTTGCTCGGCGGTGCACACCACGGGGATTCTTTCGCCTTTCTTTCGGTCTCTCCCGCTCGGAGACCACGGCCTTCGCTGGGTCTCGCCAGAGGCTTCTGTTGCGCATCCGCTCGACGATCAGCCTGCCGTCATCATGTGGCGCTCCCTCGAGGAGACCGCCTCGGGCCTCGGCGCTGACGCACGCAGCTACCGCGACCTCGTCGCGCCCTTTCTCGAGAACGCGCACGGGTTCTTCGGCGATGCGCTCGGGCCGCTCGCTGTGCCTCGTCACCCGGGGCCTTTCGTGCGGTTTGGGCTCAATGCGATGTGGCCGGCGATCGCGTTTGCCAATTGGCGGTTTCAGCAGTCGCGGGCCAAGGCGCTATTCGCAGGTTGTGCGGGCCACAGCATCCTGCCGCTCGACAAGATGTTCACGGCGGCCCTCGGGCTCATCTTTTCGATCGCAGGCCATGTCGAGCCCTGGCCGATCGCGTCCGGAGGCTCGCAGGCGATCCCGCGCGCGCTTGGCAGTCTCTTGAGGCAGCTCGGCGGCGAGATCCGCACGGGCGTGCATGTGACGTCGCCCGCAGAGCTTCCGGCCGCTCGGATCTACCTCTTTGACACGAGCCCGGATCAGCTCGCATCGATCGCCGAGGCTGTGCTTCCGAGCGGCTACCGGCGGCGATTGGGTCGCTATCGGTATGGCCCCGGCGCGTTCAAGCTCGACTGGGCGCTCGACGGGCCGATCCCATGGCGCGATCCGACTTGTCTCGAAGCCTCCACGGTCCATCTCGGGGGCACACTCGAAGAAATCGCTGCAGGGGAGGCGGCGACCTTCGCCGGCGAACATCCGAAGCGTCCGTACGTGTTGCTGTGCCAACAAAGCCAGTTCGACCCGAGCCGAGCGCCCGAAGGGAAGCACACCGGATACGCATACTGCCACGTACCCGCTGGCTCCACGGTTGACATGACCGAAGCGATCGAGCGCCAAGTCGAGCGATTCGCTCCCGGCTTCAAAGATCGAATTCTCAGCCGTCACGTCATGAACACGCACGACTTTCATCGGTACAATCCGAACTTCGTCGGGGGCGCGATCACCGGCGGCGTCGCCGACGCGTTCCAGCTCTTCACGAGGCCTGTCGCGAGGATCGATCCCTACACCACACCCCATCCGCGTGTGTACATCTGCTCCGCATCGACGCC
>Ga0316198_10000295_pt1 | contig 24781 bp, 21 predicted proteins | sample OudBieAanoxic_MG_FD_204935 | JGI IMG/M metagenome (GOLD analysis project Ga0316198, IMG submission 204935) | Coastal sediment microbial communities from Oude Bieten Haven, Netherlands - site A anoxic | ecosystem: Environmental > Aquatic > Marine > Coastal > Sediment | place: Netherlands... | reverse complement strand
CGTGATCGCGTCGGACTACCAAGATGATTTTGCAGTGCGTCTTCAGCCCGACGATCCCGTACGTCACGTGAATGCCGGCCTGTTCGAGCTTGCTCGCCCAGTTGATGTTGGCCTCTTCGTCGAAACGCGCCTTGAGCTCGACAGCCACGGCAACCTGCTTGCCGTTGAGCGCCGCGTTGATGAGATGCTGAATGACGCGGGATTTCGAGGAGGTGCGATAGAGCGTCATCTTGATCGCGCGGACTTTGGGATCTTCGCTCGCTTCGCGGAGGAAGCGCTCCACCGATGTGCCGAACGCCTCGTAAGGATGGTGCAACAAGAGCGCGCCCTGCTCTCGGATGGCGTGAAAAATGTTGCTTCGACCAACGAGGCTCGCAGGGTCTACCGGCCGGTGATCGGGATCCCGGTGCTCCGGGATGTCGAGGACCGCGAGCTGGAACAAATCGCCGATCCCTAGGAAGCCGTCCACCTCGAAGACGTCAGCCTGCTCGTCGAGCCCGAGCTCTGCCGCCAAGCGGCCGCGGTGCGTCGAGTCCATGCCGCGGGCGATTTGGATGCGAACGATGGGGGCGAATTTTCGCTCTTGGAGCTCCGATTCGATCAGGGCCAGCAGGTCGTCCGCTTTGTCCTCGTCGCTTTCGACGTCGGCGTTGCGGGTGACCCGGAATAGCTCGGTGCGTTCGATGACCATTCCGGGAAACAGAAGGTCGAGGTTGTTGGCCATGATCTCTTCGAGTGCGACGAAGGTCATCGAATCGCGCACTTGAATGAACCGCGGAACCCCGGAGCCGAGCGGCACCTTCACACGCGCCATCAAGGGCGTCGGATCGTTCGGGTAGTGGAGCGACACCAACAGGTTCAGGGAAAGATTCGAAACGAACGGGAACGGATGCGCCGGGTCCATCGCCTGCGGCGTGACCAGCGGAAAGATGTTTTCCAAGTAGTCGTCTCGAAGCCAAGTCCGATCGGCCTCGGGGAGGGTTTCATAGGAGGCGACCTGTACGCCGATCTCACCAAGCTTTTCCTGAAGCTGCACCCACAGACCCTGTTGCTCGGTGGTCAGGGCGCGGATCAACTCGTGCGACTCCTTGATCTGTTGAATCGGGGTCCGGCCGTCGACCGTGAGCTTGTGAACGCCGGCTGCCACCTGCTGCTTGAGGCCGCCGATGCGCTTCATGAAAAACTCGTCGAGAATCGACCCGGTGATAGCGATGAACTTCATACGCTCGAGCAACGGAGTTCGGTGGTCGTCGGCTTCGTGAAGGACGCGCTTGACGAATGCGAGCCAGGTCAGCTCTCGGTTGAGGTACTGCTCCGGAGCATCGAGATCGATGTCGGTCGATGCCGGCTTCGGTTCTGCGGTCGAAGCGCCGGTCGACGGGTGTCCGTTGGTCGTGGAAGGAGTGCTCATGGCAGCTAATCGGTGAATTCCCAGTGTAGCGCGCGATCGTCGCTGCGATCTAGGTGCGAAAATGCGCAGGGTCTGGTCACTCCCTGGTTTTTCCGCTAATTCCGGCCCCAGGGGCCCTAGACCGATGGCGAACAAATTGACCGATCAGCTCACGCCGCGCCGGAGGCCCAGTCAGGAACGTTCGCGCGATCGCGTGGAGCGCATCTTGGACGCGACCTCCGCGCTTCTCGGCCGTACGCCGGTAGACAAGATCACGACGGCAGCGATTGCGGAGAAGGCGGGCGTGCCGATCGGCTCGGTGTATCAATACTTCCCCAACAAGCTCGCCGTGCTTGCGGAGCTTGCGCGGCGCGTAATGGAGGAAGTCGATCTGAAGACGGCGAGCCTGATCGCCGAGGATTTCGGCGTGCTCCCCTGGGATCAGGCGATCGATCGGGCCATCGACGCGACGATCGAGGGGTTCTCAGCGCAGCCGGGCTATCTCCAGTTGCTCCTCAGCATCCGCCCGACGCCTGAGTTCCGCGCAATCACCGACGAATCGAACGAACGCGTGGCTGCCATGCTCGCGTTTCACCCTGCCATGCAAAAATTGATTCCGGCGGATCGAATTCAGCTCGTGACCCGTGCAGCCATCCAGGCCGCGAACGCTTTGCAGGACTGGGCCCTCTCCGAGGACGACCAGGAGTTGAGGAATCGAATCATCATCGAGATGAAAACCCTGCTGAAGGGATACCTCGCGGTTTACATGGATGAGCCGAGCCCGTACGGCGGCTAAACTCCACCGATCTCAAACCCTTAGCGAAAAGACAAGAATTGTGAGAATCACTCACTTTTCAATTTTGTGTTAGAACAGCCGGAATCTCCGGAGGAGGAGACCCGTTTATGAAAGTCAAAGTACGTATCAGCGCAAATTTGCGTCCATGATCGCTGTCGCAGGTTGCAGCGACGATAGCGCAACCATAGGCACCGGCGGCTTGGTCAAAAACAACATCGTCAACGAGAACGTGGCCGGCCTCGAAGTCTAGAACCGCGTCGACGTCGATGCCTCGAACAACACGGCCTTTGACAATGTGGGCGGCCTATTCGCTCTGCAGCAGGATATCTCGGGGGACATGCAGTCCAACACCAACGTGCGCCTGTTTGACAACGAGACCTACTGCAACAACCACCCGAACTTCGCAAAGCCTAATAGCGCGGTTGCAGGCATTCCGGTCGGCACCGGCGTGCTCAGCTTCGCAGGCGACGGCGTCGAGATCTTCGGCAACCTGATCACCGACAACCAGACGCTTGGCATCGGTATGGCGAGCAACCTTCTCAACTGCCAGGTCGCGGGCTCGGACTGTCCGCCGTACACCGCAGGCTATGATCCCTACGTGAAGCAACACTACATTCACGATAACGTGTTCACCAACAACGGAACCCTTCCGCAGGGCGATTTCGGGACGCTTTTCCAGGTCCTCGGCTTCGGCACTGCGGACGGCCCACCGGTGCCAAACGTCGTCTGGGATGGGTAGCTCGAAAACCCGACAGACGTAGGGCTGTGCCTGGGCACGGACGCCGCAGCTGCGGCAACCGTTCTGATCATCAGGGGATGCCTGCGAGGACCCGATCAATCAGTCCATTGGGGACTACATCGCCTGCGCACTGGCGAACACCTCGACCGATCAAACCCCGTTCCTCTGCGTCCCTTAGGTCAAGCAGATCAAGCTCAAAAGGAAAAGCTCAATGAAGAAGCTTAGCGTTGGTTTCCTCCTCCTCCTTCTCTCGATCGCCGTCGGCTGCGGGAGCGACAGCAGCAGCACGGCCGCTAGCTTGCGCTGGCTACGCGTTCAATCGACCAGCAACCGGCTCTCGCTCATGAAGTCATCGTCCTCGATGAGGTCGATGCGGCTCCGGGCGAAGCGACGCGCCGCAGCCAAGGCGCGCTCGCCCTTCCCTCGATCGAGACACCACTGCGCGTGGTGGCCGAGCAGCGCGAGCTCGGTCGCACGACCGAGCGTCATCGCGAAGCGTCGGGCACCGGCTTCGAGGAGGTCGCGTTCCGACAGGGTTGCTTCGAGCCAGCGGCCTGCATGCTGAACGGCAGCGTGACCGCGTTCCACGGCGGCCTGCAAGCGCGGATCGGTCGTCGCGTCGAATCGGTCGTGAATCTCGCCGAGGTACGCGTCCCAAACACCATCTTGTTTGAGGGCGCGAAGCGTATCGAGCGACAGGACATTGGTCGTCCCTTCCCAGATTGCAAGCACCTGCGCGTCGGCGAGGAGCTTGGGGAGGCCGGTGTCGTTGACGTAGCCGGCGCCGCCAAAGGATTCGAGCGCCTCGGACGCCACGGCAACGGCTTGTTTTCCGGTCGTGAGCTTTCCGATGGGCGTGAGCAGGCGGCTCAGGAGTTGCTCGGCTTTGCTCGCGTCGCCGGACTCGATGCGGCCGAGGAGCTCGACGACACGAAACGCGAGGAGAAACGCACCCTGTGTCTCCGCGATCATGTCCGCCATCGTGTCGACGTGAAGTGGCTTGTCGATCAGGAAAGCGCCAAACGCCTCACGTTTGTTCGCGTAGTCGCGGGTCAGCGCAACGGCGCGCTGCATACCAAGGACCGCCCCGACGGCGTTCCAAGTGCGGGTGACGTTTAGCATCGGCGTGATGTTGCGAACTCCGCTTTCAAGCCCGGCGACCGGAATCGCTTCGACTCCGTCGAGCGTGAGCTCGGCGGTCGGGAGCTTGCGCGTCCCGAACTTGTCTTTGAGCCGATTGATATGGAGGTTCTGGAGCTTCCCGTGTTCGTCGCGAAGCTCGAGGTAGAACATCGCCAAGCCGCGACCGCCCGGCGGGTTTCCTTCCGGCCGCGCCAGGGTCAGCGCCATGTCGGCTGTCGTCGCCGAGGTGAACCATTTGGTGCCGTAGAGGCGCCAGCGGTCGCCGTCGCGCCGCGCAATCGTTTCGGTCTGCCCGACATCGGAGCCGCCGATGCGCTCGGTCATCCATTGACCGGAGGTCCACATCTTGGCCGGGTCGCGCGACAACAGCCGCGGAAGCGCGCGATCGATGAGCGCCTGGTTGCCCGAATCGAGCAGCGTGCGGGCCGCGCCGTCGGTCATGGCCAACGGGCAATTGTAGGTGTCGAGCGAGGCCTGCGCGACGTAGTTCAAGATGTGCTGGTGGACGCGCGCGTAGGGCCCGAGCTCCGCGTCATAACCAGCGGCCACCAGGCCGTGTTCGGCGCAGAGCACCTGCGCCCGCTTCCAGACCTCGGTGACTTCAACCTCGTCGACCCGATTGCCCCAGGCATCCCAAACCCGGTGAACCGGTTCGTTTTCGAGATCGGCCAAGGACAGTCGATAGAGCTCGCCGCCGTTGAGCGCGGCGAGCTCGCGGTACTCTGGCTCGAACCGCTCGAGAAGCTCGGCTGGGAGGGTTCGCTCCAGGTACTCGCGGAGAAGCGAGTCAGAATCGTATTGATTTCCAAGGCTTGGGGGCTCTTGCTGAAAGGTCATACATTACTCGACTTAGCATAAAGTGACGCTCGTTGAAATCATCATACGCCGCCTCTCCTGGCCGGTCAATCCTCAAACAGGCTCGCGAGGGCGGAGCGGTGCTAGAGAAGGTGCATGATCCCGATCAAGGTCGCGACCGCGTCGTTGAATCAGACGCCACTCGACTGGGGCGCCAACCAGCGGCGCATCGAGGCGGTCTTGCGGCAAGCACACCTCGAAGGCGCGGCGCTGCTCGTGCTGCCCGAGCTGTGCACGACGGGTTACGGCTGCGAAGATGCTTTTCTTGGTCCGGATGTTGCGAACCGCGCCTGGTCGATGCTGATGGAGCTGCTGCCGCAAACCAAGGGCATAGTGGTGAGCATCGGGATGCCCCTGCGTCGCAGAGGGGGTCTTTACAACACCGCCTGCGTCGTGGCGGACGGTCACATTGCGGGCTTTGCTGCCAAAGAACATTTGGCTGGCGAAGGCCTTCACTACGAGCCGCGCTGGTTCAAGCCTTGGCCCAATCATCAAGTGGTCGAGCTCGAGCGCGACGGGAAGAGCTACCCGTTTGGCGACATCTTCTTCGATTTCTCGGGCGTGCGCGTTGGCTTCGAGATTTGCGAAGACGCCTGGGTTGCGCAACGCCGAGGAGCGACCGACGGTCATGCGATGGACATCATCGTGAACCCGAGCGCGAGTCACTTCGCCTTTGGCAAGCACGAGGTCCGCGAACGGCTCGTGCTCGAAGGCTCACGCTCGATGGCGGTGAGCTATCTCTACGCCAACCTGCTTGGCAACGAGGCCGGCCGGGTGATCTACGACGGCGGCTGCTACATCGCACAGAACGGCAAGATGTTGGCCCGATCGCACCGGCTCACGTTCGATGATTCGGTCTTGACGACTGCGGTCATCGACGTCGAAGCGTCTCAAACCGAGCAGGTCCGGACCACCAGCTTCGAGGCGGATCAGACCGACCCGGGGGAGAAGAGAATCAGCGTCGACTTCGAGTTTCCTCGCGCGAAGATGGAGCGCAGTGCGCCGAGCTCACCCGCGTGGGAAGCTAGCGAAGACCACAAAGAAGAGGAATTCACCCGCGCACTCACACTCGCCCTCTTCGACTATCTTCGGAAGAGCCACTCGCGGGGTTTCGTCCTAAGCATCAGCGGAGGCGCCGACTCCGCCGCGGCTGCTTGCCTCGTCTCGCTCATGGTGGACCGGGCGATCGCAGAGCTGGGCGCCGAGCGGTTCGCGGAAAAGATTGGCATGAACCCCGAGGCGAGCGCCCGCGACTGGGTCCGAAAACTTCTCTGCTGCGCCTACCAGCCCACCGAAAACAGCGGAGAGGTCACGCGCAACGCCGCCACGGCCGTGGCCGAGGCCATCGGCGCCACATTTTACATTCTCGACGTGCAGCACATCGTCGACGCCTACGAGAGCCTCATTTCCGAAGCGGTCGCGCGTCCCCTGACCTGGGAAGAAGACGACATTACGCTCCAAAACATCCAGGCACGCGCGCGTGGTCCGAGCGTCTGGATGTTGGCGAACATGCGGGGCGCACTGCTTCTGGCGACGAGCAACCGATCTGAAGCTGCAGTCGGCTACGCGACGATGGACGGCGACACCTGTGGAGGCCTCAGTCCGATTGCCGGAATCGACAAGGCGTTCCTCCGTCGGTGGCTTCTTTGGCTCGAGCGGAAAGGCCCCGAGGGCGGGCAGCCGATTCCGGCTCTCCATGCGGTCAATGTGCAAACGCCGACTGCCGAGCTCCGCCCCAAGGGAAGCGAGCAGACCGATGAAGGCGATCTGATGCCCTACCCGGTGCTCGACGTCATCGAACGGCTCGCGATCGGAGACAAGCTGCCGCCCGCCGACTGCCTGGAGATTCTGCAAAGCGAATTTTCGGACTACGACGAGGATACCCTCCGCGGCTGGGTGACGCGATTCTTCCAGCTCTGGTCGCGAAATCAATGGAAGCGGGAGCGCTACGCGCCTTCGTTTCATGTCGACGACAAGAACCTCGACCCAAAGACCTGGTGCCGCTTTCCAATCCTATCGGGCGGCTTCGAGCGCGAGCTATCCGAGCTCTAAGCGCACCAGCTCCGCCATGCGCTCAATTTCGTCGACCACGATGTCGGGGCGCTCCATCGCCATGAAGTGTGTGACGTCGTCGAGGACCAAGAGCCGCGTCTCGGGCCGGCATCGCATGAACGCCTCGCGCGACTCTCGGGTGAACGGCGGGCCGCTGTGCTCGCGCGCAAACAAGGTGATCGGGCAGCGCACCTTCCGGAGCGCGCGATACGGATTGACGGTCGCCATTGCAAAGGTCTTGCTCTCCCAGGCCCGGTCACAGCTCAGGCGAACCGTCCCATCGTCGTTGTCGATCGTTCCGCCTTCGACGTAGTGTTCAATCCATTCACGAGGCCAGGTTCGAAATGGACCTTTGCCGACGTAGTTCTCGACAGCAGCAGCCCTAGACGGAAACTCGATCCGCCGACGCGCGGCCATCTGCGCGATGGGAACGATGCGTTCCGCCAGCCCGAAGGTGCGAGCCAGGGCCAGCGTCGGGATCTGCGCTGGGGGCACGATGACCGGGTCGATCAGCACTAAGCCACGGACGAGATCGGGTCGCGTCGCAGCAAGCTCCATGCTGACGGTCGCGCCCATCGAATGTCCGGCGAGAATCAGAGGCTGCGGGAGGGTGCTCGCAAACGCTTCGAGGTCTTTCCGATAGGGCAGCCAGGATCGAAGCTTCTTCGGATCTGCGCTCGCTTCGGACCGGCCGTGTCCTCGCGCATCCATCAGATACAGGCCGATCGCCGGGTCGACGTCTGTCAGCAGACTGCTGTAGGTCTCGGCGTTGAACCCCGTCGCGTGCGCGAAGTGAACGGTGACGGTTTCCGCACCGCTCGGCTCACGGCGGAGCACGCCGAACTCTCCGAAACGTTCGCGTCGCACGGCCGCCACGGCTACCGCGGGGAGATCCTCTTGAACACGCGGGCGACGATCCCGTCGGCCGTTGCAGGCATCAGACGCTTCAACGCATCCGCCACCCGCGCTTCCTTGGTGATCAACACCCGGGGCGAGTTGTGCTCGATGGCCTTAACGATCCGTACGCCGACGACATCGGGCGTCGTGCCAAGTCGATCAAAAAGCTCCTGCGTCGTGTTCCGGAGCTCCTGGTGCGTGTCGGTCACCAAGCGAGCGTTCTGAATGATGTTGGTCTTGATCGCGCCAGGATGGACCGAGGTGACGCCTACGTGGTCGTCGGCCAACTCCGCTCGCAACGACTCGCTGAAACCTCGGACCGCAAACTTGCTTGCCACGTAGCTCGTCTGAAGCGGGGGTGCGATGATGCCGAACACGCTCGACAGGTTGACGATGTGGCCCTCACCGCCCGCCTTGAGGTGAGGCAGGAAGAACTTGCAGCCGTAGATCACGCCCCAAAGGTTCACGCCGAGGATCCATTCGAGGTCTTCCACGCTGTGCTCTTCGAAGGAAGCGTAGACGGTGACCCCGGCGTTGTTGATCAAGATGTTGGCTGCGCCGTGGGCACGAACGACGTCGTCCGCGAAAGCCTCCATTTGTGCCTTGTCGGAGACGTCGACGCGATGCGCGGTGACGGTAGCACCGCCGACCTCGAGCTCGTGACGCACACCTTCGAGTGCGGCCTCGTTCACGTCGCAAATCGCAAGTCGGCACCGTTTGGCGGCCAGGGCGAGCGCCGTCTCACGGCCAATGCCGTGTCCAGCACCTGTCACTACTGCAACTTTTCCATCGAGCTCGCGCATCTACCCTCCGAGCCGGACCGTACAAGGCCGTTGCCCGCACGCAAGCCCCGACGACACGAGCGTAGACGGCGGAAAAAACGCCCGCAGAAGCTCCCTTTTTTAGAACCGTCTATCTGTTATGCTCGCGCGTCTTCAATGCCTGGAAGGAGCAAATACAGTGCAGAGGTCGTCGTCATCGGCGCGGGCCTCGCAGGGATGGTGACGGCACTCGAGCTGCTCGATGCGGGCAAGCGTGTGGTCATGTTGGACGCTGCGTCGCGCGATCGGATCGGTGGGCTCGCGGTTTGGTCTTTCGGCGGCATCTTCTTCGTCGACTCGCCCGAACAACGAAAGAACGGGATCAAGGATTCCGTCGACCTAGCCATGCGCGATTGGGTTCGCTACGGTGAGCTCGATCCCAACGACATCTGGCCATATCGCTGGGCGGAAGCGTACGTCCATCGCTGCACCGAAGAGGTGCGTGGCTGGCTCGCCGAACGCGACGTGAGCTTCTTCCGCGCGGTGAACTGGACCGAACGTGGCTATTTCGTACCGGGGAACTCGGTGCCACGGTTTCACATTGTCTGGGGTACGGGCGAAGGGATCGTCCTGCCGCTAATTCCAAGGCTCGAGGCGCACGAGAAGGCCGGGCGGCTCGAGCTGCACTTCGACCACAAGGTCGACGGCCTGACTCGGGAGCGCGGCCAAGTCGTGGGCTGCCATGGCACGCACGGCGCAGGCTCGTTCGAGGCGCTGGGCGACGCCATCGTCATCGCCGCGGGCGGCATCGCCGGCAACCATGACAAGGTGCGGGAGGTTTGGCCGAGAGATCAATGGGGCGAACCGCCTGAGCCAATGCTCAACGGCTCGATTCCCGAAGCCGATGGAAAGCTCCTCGAGCGCGTCGAGGAGCTTGGCGCCAATGTCACGCACCTCGAAAAGATGTGGAACTACGCTGCGGGCGTCCGGCACTGGGAACCGCTCTTCCCCAACCAAGGCTTGAGCATGGTGCCAGGGAAGTCTGCCCTCTGGCTCAACCACGAGGGCCGCCGTTTCGTCGATCCGCCATTGGTCGGCTCGTACGACACGCTTCTACTGGTCGACCGCATCTGCCGCGAAAAGAAGAAATACTCCTGGCAGGTGATGAACCGCAAGATCGCCAACAAAGAGTTCGCGATTTCCGGCGCAGAGTTCAACCAAGCCGTTCGCGAAAAGAAGATGATGGCCTTCGTCGTGCGGCTCTTGCAGGGCAACGGCGAACAGGTCCAGGAGTTCATCGACCACTGCCCGGACTTCGTCACCGCGGGGAGCGTAGCGGAGCTGGCCAACCAGATGAACACCCTGGCCGGCAGCAGTGACGTCGATGCCCAATTGCTGGAACGGGAAATCTCCGAGTACGACGCCAACATCGCGCGCGGTTCCAAATTGCAGAACGACGACCAACTTCGCCGAATCGCACACGTCCGTCAGTACCTCGGTGACCGCCTTCGGACCTGCAACATGGCGCCGATCCTCGACCGCGACTCCATGCCCTTGATCGCCATTCGAACGCAGATTCTCACGCGCAAGAGCCTGGGCGGCATTCAAGTCGACCTCGACGCGAACGTTCTCGACACGCACGGCAACGCCATCCCCAATCTGTTCGCGGTCGGCGAGGCCTGCGGCTTCGGCGGTGGTGGCATGCACGGAAAACGCGCGCTCGAGGGAACTTTCCTCGGGAGCTGTGTGTACTCGGGGCGCGTTGCGGCACGCGCGATCCACAGCGGCAAAGGTGTGAGGTAACGGATGAAGCAAAGCGGAGCATGGCTGACGGCGCGGGCCCTCGAGAACATCGGTGTGAAGTACACGTTCGGCATCCCCGGCGTTCACAACACCGAGATCTACGACCAGCTGAACCGCAGCGAGCTGATCACACCCGTACTGGTAACCCATGAGCAGGGGGCGAGCTTCATGGGCGAGGCGTTCAGCCGTGTGAGCGACAGCATCGGCTGCCTGCTCGTCGTTCCCGCGGCAGGCATGACGCACGCGATGAGCGGGATCGGCGAAGCCTACCTCGACGGAATACCGCTACTCGTGATCTCCGGCGGCATTCGGCGAGACTCGGGGCGCCATTACCAGCTTCATCAGCTCGACCAGCAGCGCGTCCTCGACGGCATCACCAAGGCCGCTTTCCTGGTCGACAAGCACGAAAACGTCGTGTCGACGATCTACCAAGCGTATGAAATCGCAACGTCGGGCCTGCCGGGCCCGGTCTTCATCGAAATCGCAGGTGACGTTCAGATGTTCACCGCCGAGGTCAGCGAAGTCCCAAAGTTCGTGCCGACGTACCGACCTCCTGCACCGGCCCCCGCGCTGATCGAGCGCACGGTCGAGCTACTGCGCGCTTCGGAAAAGCCAGGCCTCTATCTCGGCTGGGGTGCGCGCGAAGCGACGAAGTGGAGCATCGAGGTCGCCGAGTTCTTGGGCACGCCCGTCTCGACCACGCTTCAGGGGATCAGTGTCTTCCCGCACGATCACCCTCTGCACGCGGGCTTTGGCTTCGGGCCATCGGCTGTGCCAGCGGCGCGCAAGGCCTTCGAGGGCGTCGATTGCCTCCTCGCGGTCGGGGTTCGTTTCGCAGAGCTCGCCACCGGCAGCTACGGCATGCCGATTCCGGAGAAACTCATCCACGCCGACATCGATCCCGAAGTCTTCAGCAAGAACTACCCGGCCACCGTCGCGATCGAATCGGACGGAGAACTATTCATGATGGCTCTGCTCGAGGCGTTGAAAAAAGAGCAGCTTCGCCCTCCGGATCGGAGCGAGCTCACGCGGCAAATCAAAGAAGAGAAGGAAGCCTTCTTCGGAAGCTGGACGAGCAAAGTCAGCGAAGACAGGGTCAGTCCCGGGATCTTCTTTCGGCAGCTCCGAAAAAAACTCGATCGCGACGCCTACGTCGTGGTCGACGATGGGAATCACACCTTTCTGACCGCTGAGCAGTTTCCGGTCTACGAGTCGAAGCACCTGATCTCCCCGACCGATTTCAACTGCATGGGCTACTGCGTGCCTGGCACCATCGGCGTGAAGCTCTCCCACCCGGACAAACAGGTCTGCGCCATCGTCGGCGACGGCGCCTTCATGATGACCGCGCTCGAGATCTTGACCGCCACGATGAACGAGCTCGGAGCGATCTTTTTCGTCTTTCACGACGGAGAGCTCGCTCAGATCTCGCAGTTTCAGGCGATTCCTTTGAAGGACAAGACCTGCACGATCACGGGCGATTTGCAGATCGAAGGCGTAGCAATTGCCACCGGTGCGGCATACGTGAAGATGGAGAATGACATGGCGGTCGATCGAGCCCTCGGCGAGGCGCTCGCGACCGCTGCAACAGGACGACCTGTGATCGTCGACGTGAACATCGATTACTCGCGAAAGAGCGTCTTCACGCAGGGTGTGGTCAAGGTCAACCTCGGCCGCTTTCCCTTGCGTCAGAAAGTTCGGTACATCGGGCGCGCGCTCAAGCGCCATACCATCGGATGAGGGGTCCCATGCTGAATCGTGCAATTCCAATCATTTCTTTGATCGTGCTGAGCGGTCTTCTGGGTGTCCTGCCGCAGGCGTTGGCGGACGGCGAGCCCGAGAAACCAAGCTCTCCCAAGAACATCGACCAAACGCCACCGCTGGTTCCGATCCCCAATGCTCGCGTCACCAAGAACGGCCTGCTGATTGGAGGCCAGCCCTCCCCCGATCAGCTAAAAGCGATCCAAGAAGCCGGGTACCGCACCGTCATCACGCTGCGTGCAGAGAGCGAGCCGGGCGATGAAGGCGAGCAGGCTACCGTGGAGCGCCTCGGCATGAAATTCATATCGATTCCTGTCCCGGGCCCGGCCGGTCTCACCGAAGCCAACGCGCACTCGCTCGCCAAGGCCCTCGGGGAGCAGGACGCACTACCCGCGGTCGTGCACTGCAAATCGGGGCAACGGGTGAGCGCCTTGCTCGGCTTGAAAGCCTTCGTGGTCGACCGCGTCAGCGCGGCGGCCGCCATGGACCTCGCCAAGAGCCTCGGTCTCACCAAGCTCGAGGCGGCACTCCGTGAACGAATCGCGGAGATCTGCAAGGCCGACAAGTCGCGAAGCTGCGAGGATCTGCGATGAGCGAAAAGCCAACGGCCCTAGTACTCCTCGCACAGGGCAGCGAGGAAATGGAAGCGGTCATCAGCATCGACGTGCTGCGCCGCGGCGGGATCGAGGTCACGGTCGCGGGGGTCGAGGGGGCCGCGCCGATTCGGTGCAGCCGCGGCGTCGTGATCACCCCGGATGTCGCGCTCGAAAGTGTCGACGGTGAATTCGATGTGCTGGTTCTTCCAGGCGGGGCCGAAGGCGCGAAACGCTTGGCGGCCTCTTCCAAGGTTGGAGAGCTTCTTCGTCAGCAAGAACAAAGTGGGCGCTGGGTCGCGGCGATTTGCGCGGCGCCGATTGCGCTTCAGGCACACGGTGCCTTCCGGGATTATCAGCTCACCAGCCATCCGAGCGTCAAGAGTCAGCTCGAAGCCTGGGGGGACTACAGCGAGCACCCGGTCGTCGCCGATCGCAAGCTGATCACAAGCCGAGGCCCAGGCACGGCGTTCCCGTTTGCCCTGCGGATCGTAGGCACACTCACCAACGCACAGCGCATGGTCGAAGTGCGCGCGCCGCTGATGTTCCCAGTTCAGGTTTCCTAGCCAGGTGGTTGGGGCGGCTTGGTCACCCGGGGCCGAACCGAGACCTTGGCTCGCGCCACGTAGGAGAAGAGCTTATGGATCGGCGTTCCATCGAAAAAGCCGGGGGCCGTTGGCGTTCGGTCGGGTTCGGGAACAGGCAGGGTGGCGACCAAGGCGCCGTCTCCTGAATGGCGAAATTTCACGTCGGGGCTCAACGATTCGATCATGCCTTTCGATGCCTTGTTTTCCGCCAGCAGCTCGCTCACGAACCAGCGTACGTCTCGCTCCCAGGCGGCTTCGATCAGGCGCTGCAGGAGGATCGAGCCGAGACCTTTGCCATGGAACTCGTCGAGGACTGTCACCGCAGGCTCGGCTGTGTCCGGCTGATCCAGCAAGCGCACGAACCGCGCGCTGCCGATGCCTTCGTCGGTGGACACGAAGCGACGGCGAATGGCGCCCATCGCAAAATGGTTCACGCCGTCCACGTTGGTCAGGTACTCGAGCTCCGTCTCGGTCAGCCTCGATTTCGGCGACATGAAACGCGCGTAGCGGGAATCGGGAGACAAGTGCTCGAAACCTTCGCGAAGCATCTCTTTGTCCGACGGGCGCATGAGACGCAGATGGACTCGCTGCCCATCGGTGAGATGAACGGTTTCTTCGTACGAGCGATCGTACCGATAGTCTTGCCGTTGACCCCCCATGGCAGGGGAAGCCTAGGCACGATCGAGGGCGCGGACAACCGCATCCATCGCCGCAGCGGCCCCGGTGCGAAGTCGGTAGTTGACGATGTGTGAAACTTGGCTCGTACCGGGGTTAATTTCGACGGTCAGCGCGCCGCGGCGCCGGGCATCGATGACCGGCTCGGCGATGTATGGAAACACGCTGGTGGTCCCGATCGAAAACACGGCATCGAATCCGCGCATCAACTGCTCCTGTAGGGTGCGCGCGCGATCCAAGGGCAGCATTTCGCCGAACAAGACCACCTCGGGCCGAACCAAAGACGCGCACTCGGGGCAGGACGGTGGGATGTCGAGTCCTAGGTAGCTGCGTACCCGCCAACGGTGACCGCAGCGGGTACACAATAAGCGATGCACGTCGCCGTGGATGTCGATGACCTGCGCACTGCCGGCGGCACGATGCAAACCGTCGACATTTTGGGTCAGCGTCCAGACCCGGTCGAATCGCTGCTCGAGCTCGGCGATGACGTGATGCGCCCGATTCGGGCCTGCATCGCGGCACGAGCTTTCGATTTGATGGATGTACTTCCAGGTGAGCGCAGGATCACGCTGGAACATCGCCCCAGAAAGCGCCGACTCGATGGGAATGCCGTCGTCGGTGTCGTCCTGTTCGTAGAGCCCTCCGATCCCGCGATACGTGGGCAATCCCGAGTCGGCCGAAATGCCTGCTCCGGTGATGAACAAGACGCTCCGGCTGCCGCGAAGCCGCTTGGCGATCTCGGAGATCTGCCGCTCGTCCATCGAGCTTGGTTATCGTATTATCGTCTGATCGCCAAGCGGAGAGGCCTAAGCACTGGCGGTGCGGCACTAGTTCTCTATGTAAAGAGCCATGTTCTTCAATTCCAAGAAGAAGCTTCGAATGCCCACGCCCGAGCAGGCCCTGCCGGGGCGGGACACGAAAATGCCGGTCGCGGCGCGTCACTTCGTCCTAGGCGCGCCGCTCGAAGGGCCCTTCCCCGAGGACACGCAGAAGGCGGTGTTCGGCCTTGGATGCTTTTGGGGAGCCGAGCGAAAGTTTTGGGAAACCAAAGGGGTCTACACGACCGCGGTAGGCTACGCCGGGGGCCAAACTCCGAATCCCAGCTACGAAGAGGTCTGCTCCGGCCTCACCGGTCACAATGAGGTCGTCCTGCTCGTCTATCGACCGGCGGAAGTGAGCTACGAAGATCTTCTCAAGCTGTTCTGGGAGAGCCACGACCCGACACAGGGCATGCGACAGGGCGGCGACCGCGGAACGCAATATCGTTCCGGAGTCTACTGCTTTGACGACGTGCAGCGCCGAACGGCGACGGAATCGATGCAGCGCTACCAGCGCGCGCTCGACGATGCGGGATACGGGCGCATCACGACCGAGATCATCGACGCGCCGCCCTTCTACTATGCGGAGGACTACCACCAGCAGTACCTCGCAAAGAACCCGGCCGGATACTGCGGCCTCGGCGGCACCGGCGTAGGATGCCCCACGAAGCTCGCGGCGATTTGAGACCCGCACGCTAAAATACGGATTTCACCTGGTTATTTGTGCATCTCCCAGGTGTTTTTTGGTTGACCCATCAGCGGGCTTTCCATGTATCCTGCGCCGACCCCCCGGGCCACGAGTTGGGTGGAGGAGCCCCCGTAATGAAGCACAAACTACTGACGGCATGCCTCGTGACGGGCATGCTCACTCCGGCGCTCGCCAGCGCCAACCCCGAACCCACCGCCTACGACAGCCGAAGCATCGGCATGGGGCTCACCGGGGTAACCTACCTCGACCGACCCGCCGCGCTCGTGCTCAATCCCGCTAACTTGGACGGCATCGAAAAGCTCGGCTTCACCGTCAACTTCACCGCCTTGTTCACCAACCAGCGTGCGCCGGTCGCCGGCCCCAACACGGTGGTCGACTCCGGCGTCGGTTTGGGTCCGATTCCGGCCGGGTTCATCGCGGGAAGAATCGCTCCCCGCGTGGTTTTCGCCGGCGGCATCTACATCGAAACCGGCTACGGCTCCTCGTTCAGCAACGTGAGGTGCGTGGACGGCGATCCGGTCGGGCCCGGTCCCCCGCCTGAGCCTGGATACGCTCCGTCGACCCCTCCAGGCTGCACCAGCCCAGAGCCACAAAACCTCGATGTGACCTTCTTCGTTGGGGAGTTCTCCGCGGGGTTCTCGTTTCGCGTCCACGAAAAGTTTCTGCTGGGCATGGCGCTGCGCTTGCCATTCTCTAAGCAGGTCTCCGATCTTTATCAGAACGTCGGCGCCGTCTTCGATACGGTCAGTTACCAGAACGTGAAGAACAACATCGGCGGTGTAGGCTTCCCCTCGCCTCGATTCGGCTTCACCATCAAACCGCACCGCAAAGTCAGGATCAGCGCGATGTACCGCATGTACTCGAAGATCAAGCTGACGGGCAGCACGGAAACCATCCTCGGCGGCAGTTCGCTCGACCTCGACGCGAGCGCGGACTGGTTCATCCCCCACGCGATCCACTTTGGGGTCTCGTACCAGGCGAACAGTCATTTGTTGCTGGCTTTCGAAGTGCGAGCTCAGTTTCACGGGGCGGACAAGACTGGAAACAAGAACCAAACCGTCACCACCGATGGCACTGGTTTGGATCCGATCGTGGTGCCGTTCGGCTGGCAAAACAGCTGGAGCCTCAAGATCGGGTTCGAATATCGCTTCAAGAAGGACTTCATCGCGCTCCGATTGGGCACCAACATCGCAAACAGCGCGACGACGGGAGAGTTCGCACAGTATTTCACGCCACCACCGACCGCTTTCAATTTTTCCACGGGCAGCGCCGGTCTGGGATTCTATTGGAAGGACCGAAACGACCCGAGCATCAAGGATAAGTACCAGCTCGACTTGGCGGGCCTGTTCTCCTCGACAGGCAAGACCTTTGGCAACGAGTACATCGGCACCACCGCACAGGTTCCTGGAACAAACCCACCGCAGGAGGTGGTGCTTTGCTCTGACGGACAGGTTGTGCGCACCGGCTGTCCGGGAAAGTACCGGGTGAGAAGCTACTGGGCGTCCGTATCGTTCACTCTGCAGTACTAGGCGACTCGATTTCGACACCTAGGATCGGCGCGTAGAGCGTACGGTCGCCGCGCTTCCACCAGTTGCCTGTGGCTTGGCGTTCGTCGCGGTCGGTGAGCTCGTATCGATAAATGACGGCGCGTATCTGCTTTGGCGGCGCTTCTTCGAATGGATTCTCGTCGAGGAGCCGAAGGACGCTCGGCTCGCCCTGCAATAACCGCCGCATCAAGTTGCCGAGCCAGACGTTTCGGCGATAGTCCCCAAGCGCGGCGAACCACATTTGCCAGTCGAGCCGCGGCTGGTGCGGGCTGTTCCAGACCGGCGCTCTGTCGAGCGGGCCCGGCTTGTAGCGGAAACGGTATGGCTTCCAGATCTGGCCGTCGACGGTGCCTTCCATTTCGATCTCGGGGCGCTCGGTCGTCATCACGGCAAAGAGGCCGTAATTGTTGAAGGTGCTGAACGGGTAGACCGGCCCCAACCATCGGGGCGCGCCCCGGCCGAACGTGCCGGACACGAACATTGCGCCGGACAGCACGATGACGAGCGCGGGCGCGACACCCGGCCAAGCGTTCCATTTCGTTTTCTGGTCGGGCGAGGGGCTGACATCGAATCTTTCTCGAGCGAAGCGCGTGAGAAGTCGATCGTCCAGCAGCGGAATGCAGAGCGCGATCGTGCACAAATTGAAGAACCCGTAGTTCCCCGTGAGTCCGATTAGGATCATCAGAGCGACGATCGCGGCGGCGGCGGTGCGGCGCGCCCAGGCCCAGGGCAACCAAAGAAGGATGGGCGCCCCAAACTCGACTACGAACATCAGGGCGCAGGAGAACATCTGAAACCAGTCCGGGAGCAGATTGGCGTACCATGCGAGCGCAGTCGGCAAAGGCTGCGTCCAATAGTGGTAGCTGAGCGCGCTCAGGTCCGCCCAGGCGGCGTCACCACTGGCGAGCTTCACCCAAGCCGAACGGAACACGAGTCGAAACAGAAGCCACCACAGCGCCCATCGTGCGATTGGATGCGGCGAAGGATGTTCGCTCGGTCGATCCCACAAACGCAAGGGCACGAAGAAGAAGGCGGTGAACGACGCCTCGAGCAAGAGCACGTCCCATTGAAAGGACATGAACGGCCAGCCGAGGCTGACAAACGAGAGATAGGCGAACCAAGAAACCGCAAGAGCAAGCTTCGGCACGAAGCCGAGGAGAAGCGCGAGCGATGCGATCATGCCCACGACCCAGACCACGCCGATCATCGTGTCGCCGCTTCCCCACCAAAGCGCGCTCGGGTGCTGCCAAAAACTGTGACCCGCGCCCTTGGCCTGCTCGACGAGCATCGAGATCGGCATCACGCCGTTGACGCCGAAGAGCCCCTTGGCCTGTACCCCCAAAGACACGAAGGCGATGAGAAGCACGCCCCCAAGCAGACGCGCAAAGAGCCAAGATGAAACGACATAGGTCTGACGCGTACCGGAGAGGGTCACGATTGCCGTGCTTATCACAGCGACAGTGTCAGTGGCAGCGACAAGTAGGTACGGCTACAGCTACAGGAGCTCAGCACATTACGATCGGAGACCGGCTCGCGGCGTACCGGGGCGCGGCGGAACGCGACACGGGGGTTCAACGGACGGGGTGGAGTCGAAGGGCTTGTGCTCCCGCGGGTGTTGGGGGGCGGGTCTTGGGTGGGTTGGCTGGTACGGTTTGTTTGCACCGCCCCACCCACCCCCACCCGTAATCCTCCCTGGCGCGGCATGCGCTTCGCTTTGCCTTGCCGGCGCATTCGCGCCGGGCTTCGCCCTTCGGGCTCGCGCTGCCGCCTGCTGTTTGGGAAGGTTGTCGTTCATGTCTCCGCGTCCCGGTCCGTTACGTCCATGCGTCGCGATTGCGTTCGACGAATTCCGATAGGCTCGTTGCCGGTCTGCCAATGATTTGGGTCAGCGTCGGATCGACGGCGGCCTCGCCGCCCGCCTTGGCATGCGCGAAGACCGCGAGCCCGGCCTCGACCAACCAGGGAGGCGTTCCGGCTTGCAGCATCATGTCCCTGGCCTGCGCTTCCTCGACGTCGATGTAGGTCAGCGGTTTGTGGATTATCCGTCCGATCTCGGCCGCTACGCCTTTGACGCCGTAGGCCCTGCCCCCGGTCAGAACATAGGTTTGGCCCTGGTGGTCGACTGGGCTCATCAGACACTCGGAGGCGGCCTCCCCGATGTCCAGGGCGTCGATGTACGGAATCAAACCATCACCTTGCGGAACGATGATCGACGACATCGTCCGGATTGCCTCGGCCTGGTAGTGGATGAAGTTTTGCAAGAAAGAGCACGGCCGCAGGATCGTCCAGCCCGCACCGGACTCCCTCACCGCGTCGTCGACCTCGCGCTGCCAGTCCCGGAGCTTCGAACGCTCATCCCAGCCCGCTGCGCGTGAGGATAAGCGCACGATGTGCGGGACGCCCGCTTCGATGGCGGCGTTCAGCACGCGGAGAGCCGCGGAGACTTGGGTCTCGATCAGAGGTGTCATGAAAAAGAAGGCATCGACTTCCTCGAACTGGGTCGGCGAAATTGATGGGGCTCCGAAGTCGAACGTCACCACGTCGCTCGCGCCGGGAAGAACGTCCGCCACCGCGCGCGACTTCCGTGCCGCAATGCGAACCTCCACACCTCGGCCGCGCAGCGCGCGATAAACCTCTCGACCGACACTCCCTGTCGCACCTGTCAAAAACGCTCGCACGATTGCGACCCGCAGAGATCATCGCTGATCCGGGGCAAATCCGCACGATCCCCGCGACTGAACCCCTCACAGCTGGGTTTGAAGTGCTAAGGAGACGCTTCGATGCCCACGGAGCCTAAGCCGCTAGCCCCGGACCAGGATTCGCGCCTCTTGTCGCGCGAGTTTCTTCGTCTGCTGGCCGCGGTTTCGTTGTTTGGGTTCTCTTGGTCTTTCTATTTGATCCTTCCCAAGTTTTTCGCGACCGAGCTCGGCATGGACGCCGCAGGAATCGGGCGCGCAGTCGCGATAGAAGGTCTCACGGCGGTTGCGGCCACGCCCTTGGTCGGCTGGCTGGTCGATCGCTACGGTCGGCGGCGTTGGCTGACCCTTGGCAACTTCATGCTGGCGATCACCGGGGCAATCTATGTATTCGTCGATCATGAGGGGCCTCTGCTCTACCTCGCGCAGATGTGCTGGGGCCTGGGAATGGTGATGGGGTTCAACGCGGCCGGGACCATGACAGCCGACATCGCGCCTAGCGGTCGGATGGCACAAGCACTTGGCCTCTTCGGCGCGGCGAACCTCGGCATGAACGCGGTCTCGCCAACCATTGGGGAGGTCCTGGCCGACTCCGTCGGCTGGCAACGTGTGTTCATGCTGAGCGCCGGCGCCGGCCTTGTCGCTGCGCTCCTCAGTACGCAATTGAAGGAGTCGCCTCGGCATCAGCCGCAGGAACATCAAGTGCGCCGACCGATCTTCGGCGGCTCTCTCATGCGCGTCTACGGCGCGACTTTCGTGATGACCGCCGCATTCACCGCGCTCTTCACCCTGCACCAGCCGTTTGCGCTCGAGCTCGGCGTCACCGAGGTTCGGAGCTTCTTCATCGGCTTTGCGATCGTGGCGCTCACGGTTCGGCTGGGCGGGGGACGCCTCATCGATCGCTTCGGTGTGCTTCGCTCCTCAGTGATCGCGTTCTGCCTGTACTCTGCGGTGCCGCCCATGCTCGGCATCCTCGGCCCCGACCATCTCTTTGCGATCGGCGCCATGATGGGGTTCGGGCACGGAATCGCCTATCCCGCTGTTACAGCTCTTGGCATCGAGCGTGCGGACGGATCCTCGCGGGGCATGGTGGTCTCGATCATCCACGGCGCATTCAATGGGGGTCACGCATTTTTTGCGTATGGCCTGGGCCTGGTCGCCGCAGCATGGAGTTACGGCACCGCTTTCTGGCTAGCCGGAGCAGTAACGTTGAGTGGTGCGTTCATTTTGAGCTTCCGAAGGCGAGCGAAAGTCGTTTAACGCCGACACCCGAGGCTCCCCTTCTGGTATTTTGCAAGGCAGTAGTTGGATATGGCAGCAAAGCGAAAGGACGATGGCGAGAACGCCGACGCCAAGAGCAAGCTGAGCCGCCTTCTCGAAACGGAAGTCGAGCTCGAGGCGATGCTCAAGGAGGCGAGAGACGAAGCCAAGCGGCTCGTCGAATTGGCCGAGTCCGCGGCGGAGGATCATGTCCGACAGTTCGAGTTACAACTCGAAGCAGAGGAAGCGATTGTCCGCGATCGAATCGCGCGCAAACGAGACCAGGCTATCGCCTCGATTCGAGAAGAAGCTCGGCGCGAAACCGACCAGCTCGACGCGCTCGACGACGCGACGGTCAACGACCTAGCCTCGTACGTGCTGGACCTTCTATTGGGCCGACCTGGATCGCGGGGTTCCGATTGATTCTGAAAATGTCCCGCATCCGAATGCTCGGGCCAAAAGAACAGTTGCAGTCTTGCTTGGGCTGTGTCCAGGACGTCGGCCTGGTTCAACTGATCGAACCTGCCGAGACCGAATCCTTGAGGCCCCTGGGGCTTACCATCGAGCAGGCTCATCACGTGCGCAGCGTGCGCAACGTCGTCGAAGACGTGGACACCGCGCTCGAGCTTCTAGGGGTGACACCGGAGCCGCTGAAAGCAGCCGAGGCATTGCCGCTACCCAAGGCCGCCCTGATTGCGGGCAGAAGCAGAAGGCAGCTCGAGGCCTTGGCCGAGCAGCGTCAAGGGCTCGAAGAAGAGCGCGCCCTCATCCTGAAGTTTCGACCGTTCTTCTCGGCATTTCGAAAAATCGGTGACTCGGGTCTAGACCTCGACGGGATTCGAGTCTTCTACCTGGTGTTGAGAGAAGACGGGGAACAGGAGCTCCAGCGCATGCGGGCCGCGCTTCGCCAAGCCCTCGGAGACGGGTTCGAGCTCCTGAGCCAGCCGTCCGAGTCCGGCGAATCCGCGATGCTACTGGCCGTGCCGACAGCAGACGCCGCGAAAGCCGAGCAACTGCTCAGTGAAGCGGGTGTCCAGTCCCTCTCTCTTCCCGACCAGTTCGAAGAGGAAGGCGTGAGTGCGACGATTCGACGCATGCAGACTCGGCTGGACGAGCTGCCCGAGGCGCTTGCAGCGCTGGAGCGGGAGCGCGCCCGAATCGCTCGTGAGCGCGGACGGGAGCTCGCATGGATCCAAGCGAACGTTCGCGATCACCTCGCCACGGTCGAAGCCATGGAGAAAGCCGTCGTGACGCCACGGGCGTTCGTTCTGGAAGGTTGGGTTCCCAAGGCGGTGCAGCCCGAGCTGGAACGCCGGCTCGGCTCGACTTGCGGTCCGGGGTTCGAAATCGAGACGGTCTCCTCCGAAGAGTGGTCCGGCGACACCGTCCCGGTCGTTCTCAACAACCCGCGTCTGTTTCGCCCGTTCGAAGCCATCACGAGAATGATGCCGCTGCCGAAGTACGGGACGGTCGATCCCACGCCGTTCGTCGCGGTCTTCTTCCCAATGTTCTTTGGGGTCGTGCTCGGGGACATTGGATACGGGACGATTCTAGCGGCGGTATCCCTCATCTTGAGAATCAGGTCGCAAGCCAACACGACCCTGCGATCGGTATCCGAGATCGGCCTTGCCTGCTCCTTGTTCACGGTCATTTTCGGCTTTCTGTACGGCGAGCTCTTCGGGGACCTCGGGCACCGGATCGGTCTTCACCCCCTCATCTTCAACCGCGAGGAGGCGTTTTTCCCTTTCCTGGGTTTTGCCATCGCGCTGGGCCTGGTTCACATCGTGGTGGGCTTGCTAGTGGGCGCCGTAAAGATGTTTCGCGGAGACAAGCGGCGCGCAATCGGCAAGGGCATGGCAGCCGTGATGGTCGTCCTCATCGCGCTGGCCCTCATGGCGGCGTTCGAGATGCTTCCCGAGCGGTTCTTCACGCCCTTGGTGATCACCACGCTGGTCGCCCTCCCGGTTTTGATCATTGGCGAAGGCGTTCTTGCACCCATCGAATTCGTGTCCACCCTAGGCAACGTGCTTTCGTACGCGCGCATCATGGCCGTCGGTACCGCGTCGGTCATGATGGCGGTCGTGGCGAACCGAATGGTCGGAGCTTTCGGATCCGTTGTCGTGGGTATCCTGTTCGCTCTCGTCTTTCATCTCATCAATTTTGTCTTGGGCGTGTTCAGCCCGACGATTCATGTGTTGCGACTTCACTACGTGGAGTTCTTTGGAAAATTCTACAGCCCGGGCGGTGCGCAGTACCGACCCTTTCGACATTGGTCCGCGCGCGAAAGCGTTTCCGACGAGAGGAGCGAATGAGATGGAGTTAGAGATGGTTTTCCTGTACCTGAGTGCGGCTTTGGCGGTGGGCATTCCAGCCCTCGCCACGGGTTGGGCTCAATCGCGCATCGGCCCAGCGGCCGCGGCGGCGCTTGCTGAGAAGCCGGAGCTCACCGTGACGGTCGTGCTGTTGATCGCCATTCCGGAGACGCTCGCAATCCTCGGATTCGTGATCGCGGTCTTGATCCTCATGCAAGGAGGAGCCTGAGGCGGTTATGGCCGGTTCCGACCTCGACGCCGAATTGCGCCGCGCCGCCAATGAGACGGCCGAGTCCATTTTGGACGCGGCGCGGGGTGACTCCGAACGAGTTGCGTCCCAATCTGAACGGGCGATCGAGGGCAGGCGAAGGGATCTCATGGAGCGCAAAGAGGCGGAGTACGGCGCCGACGCGCGCCGTGCGATCGCCACCGAAAGGCACGCTGCCATGCGCGCCGTGCTCATGGCGCGGACAAAGCTCGTCGATCGAGTGCTCGAGCGGGCCAGGAGCCTTCTTCCAGAAGCTGCGGTGCACGAGCGCTACCTCGAGGCCCTCGGCGCCGAGCTGGCCGAGGCGTGGAAGTTCGTCGAGGGCGACGACGCTGTGGTGCGCTGTTCCCCGGCCCTCGAACCGGCCGTCCGAAAGGCGCTCTCCGAAAGGCCGGCCGTCCGCGTCCAGCCGGACCAAGAGATGGGCACGGGGTTCATCGTCGTGGGCGCCGGAGCGTCAGTCGTCGTGGACGGCCAGCTCGAAACTCGGATCGACCGCTTGGCATCGACGTTGGCGATCGAAATCCATGCACGCCTGCGGGATCTCTAGCGATGACGAGGTACTTCGGCGACATCAATACGCGCGCTCGGGGGCTTCGTACGCATTTGCTTCCACCCTCGGAATTGGAGCGACTCGCACGGGCTGCGAGCTTGCCCGCGCTTCAACGAGAGCTCAGCTCGCTTGGGTTCGTGCGATCCGATGCGCCAGCGACCCCTGCAAGCCTGGAGAAGTCGATTCGGCATCATGCTGGACGCCAAATGAGGGTGCTGGATCGCTGGTGTGGCGAACGCCGTCGGCTGGCCCTGTCCGTGCTTTTCGAAGATGAGGATCGTCGATCCATTCAGAGCATTTTGCGGGGCGCAGAGCAAGGGGTGGCGTCCGAAGCACGTATGGCGGGCTTGGTTCCAACCGCAAGCCTCTCGGAGCGCGCTCTGCTCACCCTCGCCAGTCAGCCAACCCCGGCAGACGTGGTTCGAATGCTGCTGCTGTGGAACCACCCTTTCGGCCCTCCTCTCGTCGAGGCCGCGAGCCGAGCCCATCCTTCGCTCTTCGAGCTCGAAGTTGCGCTTCAACGTGCGTTTGCCCGAAGAGCGTCGATACGCGCACGCGAAGGTGGGCCG
>Ga0316198_10000294_pt1 | contig 24797 bp, 22 predicted proteins | sample OudBieAanoxic_MG_FD_204935 | JGI IMG/M metagenome (GOLD analysis project Ga0316198, IMG submission 204935) | Coastal sediment microbial communities from Oude Bieten Haven, Netherlands - site A anoxic | ecosystem: Environmental > Aquatic > Marine > Coastal > Sediment | place: Netherlands... | reverse complement strand
CTCGCGTCGATCAAGTCCGACGGAGATATCGAGTCCGGCAGGATCGAAGGCGCGTTCGAGGTGGCCGGTTTGGACGTTCAAGAGGCGGGCTTGTCGGAGTTCAAGATGGTCTTCTCGAGTGCGTTCAATGCAGCCACGGGTGATAGCTCGTTCTTGATGGACATGTCGTCGATGGCGGTTGCGTTGGAGGCAGACCAGGACGATCCCTTCGCCGAATTCGGAGCTGCGATGCTCGGAGAGACGGAGTTCCGTCAGGTCGGAGATCGAGCGTTCGTACGAGCCGGATTCTTCAGCCTGATGTTCGGAAACGAGACGCCGTGGGTCTCGATGCCGGCGGAAGAGGGCGCGGATTTCGCAGCTGACCTTGATTCGGGCCCAACCGATCCGCACGACGTGCTTGGCAGCTACGAAGGCGCGGCCGCCACCGTTGAAGACCTTGGTGTTGAATCCGTGAATGGCACCACAGCAACGCACTATCGAATCTCGGTCGACGCGGCGAAGCTTGCCGAGGAGTTGTCGCCGGAAGAGCGTGCTGAGCTCGAGGCGTCGGGCCTGACTGCGATTGGTGTCCAGCCGATCGACCTGTGGATCACCGATGGTGGATACCTTGTTCGGATGATTCTCGAGATCGACGGTTCAGAAGTCGCATCATCCGAGGGCGAATTCGAAACGATGAAGCTCGCGTTCGATATGTATGACATCAACGGCCCGGTTGTGATCGAGGAGCCTCCGGCCAATGAAGTGACTGCGGTTGAGGACCTCGACTTCGGCGGATTCGACTTCGGCGACTTCGACCTCGAACCTACCGCAGACGAGCTCTGAGTCCGGGATTTGTCCTACTCCGGTTCGTACAACCCGACTCGTCGCACACGCAGGAAGGTGTCGACGGCGAATGCGCGAAGACTGCGCTGCTCATTCGGCGGAACGTTGTCAATCGCGTCGGCTGTGAGAACGACCTCTGGTTGATCGACCGAGTAGGCCACACCTTCGTGGACGATGACAGCAGACCCGGCGGCGACGACGTTCTTCAACCAGTCCGGGCTAGACCCGTACGGCAATGCGATGTCGAACCCGTAGTCGGTGGGGTAGGGGCCAATCGGTGTTTCGTAGGCAGTGCCGGAGGTGCGACCAACGTGGCGAACCACGCCGGCGTATGCCCCGGGTTGCCCAGCCGTCTTCATGGCCTGCGGGTTCATCACGGCACGGTTCATCCGGCGGACGGCCTTGAGCACCGGCGGGTACTTCATTCGCATCCCGACCATGAATGCAATCCCTGCGAAGGCAAGGATGAGGAGCAGCCCCCCGATACCCTTTGCGAGCCCTTTGAACATGGCGGCCTCCTCAGTGCTGGTTGCCCTCCATCCTCGGCTCGATGCGGCAGTTCGTCAAACGATGACCGACTGGTCGCGGATTGCAGCCATCTGCATCCGGGCTAGCGAGGGACCAAACACCCTGGCGGCAGACCCGGGCTGGTGGGACGATGGAGGGGATCGTCCAGCGAAGGGAGTCAGCATGGTTTCGACCAAGACTGCAGCGCTCGATTTCCTCAACCAGAACCGCATCGCTGTCGCAGGTGTGTCGCGTTCGACCGGAGGCGAACACGGCGGCAACATCGTGTACCAAAGGCTCCGGGATCGCGGTTTCGACGTGTTCGCCGTCAACCCGAACGCGGACGAGGTTGAGGGTGACCCGTGCTTCGATCGCGTCACGGACATACCAGACGGTGTCGACGCGGTGGTGATCGCCACGAGCCCGAACGATTCCACGCAGGTGATGCAGGACTGCGTCGATGCGGGTATCACGAGGGTCTGGATGCATCGGTCGATGGGCGCCGGGAGTGTTTCGGCCGATGCAACGGAGCTCGGGCGGAAGAATGGCGTGACCGTCATCGACGGCGGCTGTCCGTTGATGTACGGAAAGGCATCGGACGTCGGACATCGGGTGATGGGCACCGTCCTACGGATAGCAGGCACGGTTCCCCGGCAGGTGTAGGAGTTGAGCCGAGGAGGCGGCGTCCCTCCCCTGATAGGCTCCGATGATGGATATCGGACGGGTCGGCTTGTGGACGTTCCTCCTCGATGAACACCCGACGTCTCGAGTGCGGGACGTCGTCCAGGAGATCGAGGAGATGGGGTGGCCGACTCTGTGGCGACCCGAGTCGGCCGGTCGCGATGTGTTGGTCGCTTCGAGTGTCATGTTGGATGCCACGTCCCGGTTGATCGTGGCGTCGGGCATCGCACAGATCTACGCGAGGCATCCGGTGACGACGGCCGCGGCCCAGAAGACACTGTTCGAGGCCCACGACGGCCGGTTCCTACTCGGACTCGGTGTTGCGCACGCCTCGTCCGTGGAAGGAATCCGCAAGCTCGAGTATCGGACTCCATACTCGGACATGGTGGCCTACCTCGAGGCCATGAAGGAAGCTCCCTACAACGCCGTGGAGCCGGCAACCAAACCGCCCACAGTGCTCGCGGCACTCGGTCCGCGGATGCTGAAGCTGAGCGCCGAGGCTGCCGATGGAGCCCACCCGTATTTCACTCCGCCGGAGCACACCGCGATGGCCCGCGAGATTCTCGGGAAGGGCCCGCTTCTTGCTCCCGAACAGATGGTCGTGATTGACACCGATCTCGACCGGGCCAGGGGAGTGGCCCGGTCAGCCATGGCCCGATACCTCCGACTTCCGAACTACTCGAACAACTTGCTGCGGTGTGGCTTTACCCAGGCCGACATCGACGACGTGACGAACCGTTTGGTCGATGGGATCGTTGCGTGCGGGGACATAGGCTCCACCATCGATCGTGTCCAGCAGCATCTCGACGCCGGTGCCGACCACGTATGCATTCAGGTTCTTGTTGAGGACAATGATCTGGATGCCACGACGGCTCTCTGGCGCGAGTTGGCCAACGCCTTCGACCTCTAGGCCGGCACCTATCGCGTGGGTTCGTCCTTCACCGTGAGGTACTTGCCGGCGACGCTGACCCCGAACGACGCCAGAACAACGCTTCCCGATACGCCCCAGAGGGCGAAGACTGCCTGGCTCAACGTCGACTCCGCGTCGCCGTTCACGAGCGTGATGAAGAACGCCGACCCGATGATGCCGAACGCGACCGAAGCAATGATGAAGACCCATGTTGCGGTTCTCTGCATGAACGAAGCGTACTGAGCGCTCGAAGATGCGCGGACGAGCGTTGGTCTATTCGGATGGACGTGCCCGTTGATTCCGACGAACGACACCTCACGCAGTGGTGACTACGCGAGTCCCACCGGCGAATGTGTCATGCCAGCCCGTGTGGGTTGGAGACTGGCTGATCGTGACTGCGATGTAGATCGCTGCAGCGAGTTCGGCCAAGCCGCCGATGAGGGGAATGACGCCGAGAGCTATCCAGAGGTTGCGCTTGATCGCCATCTCGAGCGAGGGATTCCCACCGTCGGGGCCTTCCGTCTTGAGCTTCATCACCATCTTGCCGATCGTCTGGCCACGAGACGACTCCATAACGGCGAAGTAACCGACGACAATCGCCGCCAGCAAGACGCCCGCCACGAATCCACCGATTCCGAAGCCTCCGATGGCGCTGCCGTAACTCCCACTGAAAATGGCGATGACGACGATCGGCACGACAACCACCATATAGACGGCCCACAGCAGCGCGAAATCGATCAGGCGCGCGAGGAACCGCGGTCCAAGATCTGCTGCGGTACCGCCTCCGGGGGTTCCTTCTACCGCGTCACCCTGCTCGCCTGAACCCTGATTGGTCACAACGCACTCCCCTGGAAATCGATACCTCGCCTTATGAACGATAGTGGTCGAGCACGGGGTTGGCTGTGGAAGCTGCGATCGATCCGGAGAAGGGTTGTCCGCCGATCGATGCGGCAGTCGGGAAGACATAGGTCTGGCGCGCGTGGTCGCGAGAAACCCTGAAAGTCGCCGACTACGACTGCTGGAGAGATCGCTGGAGCCGTCAGATCGCGAGGGCGTCGCTGCTCGGTTCCATCGCCTGCTGCTTCAGGCCGCGCCCGGCGATGAGATAGAGCGGCGCCGCCGCGCTCAGGATGACAGCTCCAACAACCATCGCAACGGTCAGGCTGGTCGCGTCGGCAAGCATTCCGAGGGCGATGCCGCCGAGCATGGCTCCTGCCTGACCGGTGAGGCTGTTGACCGAAACCACGGTCGCTCGGCTCTTGCCGTTGGAAACTCCACGGTGGAGCATCCCTTGATGGATGGGGTTCGATGCGCCGTTGACCCCGATCGCCAGGACGTAGGCCGCGACAACACCAACGGGCCCAATCGCGAAGGCAATGCCAAGCACGGTGATGCCTTGGGCGATTCTGAGACAGGCGCCTGCACCCGCCGGGCTCAAGCGACGTGTGAGTATTGGAACGAGAGCCGCTCCCGCGGCTGCGACGAGCCACGCCACCGTGTTGGCCGGGCCCAGAATTGCGGCCGCTTGGTCGGCGGTGTCCACCACGTTTCCGAGCTTCACGGGTGTGAAGCTCTCGTATGAGTGGACTCCGACTCCCCACAGGAACTCCACCGAGACGAGAGCGACGAGGGCTGCACTGCGCTTGACGGTCCGCATGGCCGTGGTGACGATCGTCGGAACTTCAGATACCGAGCGCCTGAAGGCGGCGAGGTTCCGCGCTTGTGGCGGTTCGGTCATCAGCAGCGCGATCGCAATCCACTCCAGCACGAGCAAGACCAGCGCAACGATCACTGGTGTCAAGAGCGGGTCGATGTTTGGCAGCGGATTGAGTGCAACGAGGGCGCTGGCTGCGAGTGCCCCCAGCCCGATGGCGAGACCGGTGACGATGCCGGCTTGCGAGAGGCCGCGCTCGATGTCGGCGTCGGCGTCGACGGCTTGGGCAGTGTCGACGTACCAGGAGTCGAGAGGGCCACTCTCCAGAGCGCGATACACACCCATGAGACCGGCAGCCAGCACGAGCAGCGGAACCGACCGAGCACCGATCAAGAGCACAAACGCAGCCACCTCGAAGACGGTTGCTACGAGCAGAACGGTGCGGCGGCCGATGGCATCAGCCAGGCCACCCGTCGGCAACTCAAGGATGAGCACCATCAGCCCTTGGCCGGCGAACACGAGACCCAGCTGAGCGAGACTCAGACCGCGATTGAGGAGCACAAGCACCAGCACCGGAATGAGCAGGCCGGAGGGCAGCCACCGCAAACCGCGCAGCAGCAAGAAACGTCTGCGGACATCTTGAGTGGAGGCTGGTGCGGGTGTCATACGTGTGGATCAAACGAGGGGAGCGGATTGAACGGTAGGACACGGAGCCCCGCAGCGCCGTTGGTCCTCGTGTGGAAACCCGCTCGACCGCTGGTGATCGGCGGGTGGTGGTTGATTTGTGATTTCATCTGATTACCAATCTTGGCTGACAGCACTATGATGTCATAATAATGTCAGATTGTCAACTCGTTCGATCACGCAGCTTCATCGGATCCGCGGATTGTGGGATCGGCTCTCCGATGTCGATGGCTGTTGTTCCTGCCGTTTTCCTCTACGACAACGAAGTGCGCTCGTTTCATGATGGTCTGGAGCGCTGTGGAGGAGGACGCCGTGACTGGACGTCTGGTTGAAGTGGGGCTTCTCGTCTTCACCGGTGAGGGGCTGCGGCCGACTCATCTCGAGCCGGACCTGTCGGCTGTGGATGCAGGGAAGTTGGCTGAGCAGGTCGGCTTTGACTCGGTCGGTGTGATCGACCACCTGCGTTGGAACATCTCGTCGGGGCCCCACGGGTTCTGGGAGTGCACGGCCGTTGTTGCGGCGTTGGCAGCTACGACCGAGCGCGTCCGGCTGTTCACGGCTGTCCTGGCGTCCCCATTCCGCAATCCGGCGCTTGTTGCGAAGATCGCCGAGACGATCGACATGATCAGCGGCGGCCGATTGGTCCTCGGTTTGGGCGCGAGCAGTGGGCCCCCTGAAGAATACGAGTCGTTCGGCATCCCTCAGGATCATCTGTATTCCCGATTCGCAGAAGCCATCGAGATCATCAGCGACCTGCTCCGCGAGGGGGAATGTGACTTCGACGGCACCTTCTACCAGGCACGGGACTGCGTGTTGCGGCCACGCGGGCCACGACCCGCGGGTCTACCCATCGCCATCGGAGCAAGCGGACCGAAGATGATGCGGCTGGCAGCTCGCTTCGCCGATGAATGGAACGGACTCACGTTTGGCACACCGACGATCGAGCATTTCGCTCCCATGATCGAAGAGGTTGATGCGGCGTGTCGTGAGGTGGGGCGCGACCCGGCGACCCTCCGGCGTTCTATTGACATCATCGTTGCTCCGACCTCTGTGACCGACACCGGTATCCCCGGCTTCGGGACCCCGATCCACGGAACTTCCGCCGAGATCGCTGAGCAACTTGCGGAGTTCTCGAACATCGGTATTGCCGAAGTCCACGCCTATCTATGGCCGCAGTCAACGGCCGCCGTCGAGGCGATGGGGCCAGTGCTCGAAGCCCTCGACGCCGATTAGCGACGTTCGCTCATGTCGGGCGCCGCGGATCGCCTTCAGGTGCCGTCGCCTCAGGCGACCGCGAACTCCAACAACGAGGCGTTATCAACCCACCTCGGAAGGCATGAGTTCGTTCGCCTCCTCGAGATTCTCGAACCCTTCGCGTGCAGCTGCAACGGCGACGAGCAAGGCGGCGACCGGATCAGCCCACCACCATCCGAACAGTGCATTCGCTGCAAGGCCGATCAATACTCCGAGAGCGAGGGCAGCGTCGATGATCGACATACGCGCTTCGGCTTCCAGGGGTTCGCTCTCGAGACGGCGGCCGGTCGCGCGTTTCGCAGCGCCGAGCGAGAGCATCACGACAGCCGTCAACGCCAGGTAGGCGATGCCAATCGGAGATTCATCCGGGGCTGCGCTGCTCACCAACGCCCACACCGCGCCGACCGACACCACGACTGCGAGGACGAAGAACGCCCCGGCAACGAGGCGCAGCGCCTGTGCGGTGACGCGATCGCTGTCGCGGCCCGGGTGACGCAGGTGCCAGACCACCACTCCGGAGGCGAAGAGTTCAACCATTGTGTCGAGTCCGAACGCCACGAGCGCAAGTGATCGTGCAGCGATGCCGAGTCCAATGGCAATCACCATCTCGACGGCGTTCCACGCGATGGTCGCGTATTCGAGGCGGAGGCCATGTGCTTCCAGTCCCTCGCGCGTGTCGTCTTCGTTCACCCTGCCTGCCTCGTTGATGACGTGCGAAGCGTAGGGGCGGCGAGGCGATGAGCGCTCGTCGCAGCCACATGGTCGGGTTCGCGGCGGGCCATGCCGCTGCTACGTTGGTTCCCGACCGACGGGAGGGCCATGGCTGCACCGGATACTGCCGTGAATCTGGACGAGAAGTTCGATGTCATCACCGATCACTGGTCGCCAAGGATCGTGGGGCAGATCAACGACATGCATATCAAGGCCGTCAAGCTCGAGGGCGAATTCGTCTGGCACGTACACGACGACACCGACGAGTTCTTCCTCGTCCGCTCCGGGCGCATGACCATCCAGATGAGGGGCCGCCGCGACGTGGAGTTGGGACCCAACGAGTTCTTCGTTGTCCCGATGGGTGTCGAGCACTGTCCGCTGGCAGACGCTGAATGCGAAGTCCTGTTGCTAGAGCCCGCCGGAGTGGTCAATACCGGGAATGCTCCGGTCAGTGACCACACCGCTCCGAACGGCGATTGGATCTGAGCGAGACTGGGCACCCGCGGTGTTTCGGGCGGCGCAACGTCCGGTCGGCTAGGCGCTCTGCCGCTCGCTCGACGCAGCCTCGTCGACGATGAAGTCGACGAAGTTCACGAACGGGTCGAATCCGATGAGGTTGGGGGCGTCGGCGACGAAGTTCGACAACGCGTTGACGTCGTAGAAGCTCGGCTCCCCGGTCCTCGCGTTGATCAGGTATTCGACTCCTCCGAGCCGGGCACCGGTGGCATCGAGCAGCCGACCGGCTTCTTCGATGATCGATGGTGGCGGTGTGTAGGCCTTGATCGGGAGCCCGCGACCGGATACACCATCGGCGATGCCGGGCAGGTCGCAGTAGTCGGCAGGGCAGAGATTGAAGGAGTTCGGCATGAGCGACAACCGGATCGCGTAGAGATACTCGCCGTTGAGGAACTCGACCCTGACGATGGCTTCGCCCTCGGCTGGAAGGTGCTCTTGGACCAGAGCGGTGTGATCGGGCCCGAACTCGAGCTTGCCGTTGTCGGCGGCAATGCGAAGGTCGTCCGGTGTGTCGAAAGAGACGATGCCGGCGCCACTGCCTCCCACGTTGGGCTTCACGAGCACGGGATAGGTCAATCCTTCAGCGGCCGCAGGGGCCTCCTCGGGATGGTTGATGACGCGAGCCCTCGGATGGGCCACATTGAGCTGTTCGAGAAGCCGCAATTGCCGTGCCTTCGAAATCTCGTACAGGTAGGACTCAGTGCCGTTGATGACCGGCACGCCGACGTCATCGAGGTAGGAGAGGAAGTTGAGCGTCGAGAAGATCGCCGCTCCGCTCTCCCGTAGCCACGACGACGGGCTCATGCGATTCACGACCAGGCTGTAGTCGAGTTCGGTGACGGCCGGGTCGTACCGCAAACGGTCCGCGCGGATTGACTCGTAGGGCACCCCGCGGCGGTCAAGTTCGGCGAAGAGGGGAGTGAACCATTCGGGATGTTCGTACAGGATCCCGATTGGGTGGCGAAGTGTGGGCTGATTGTCTGTGGATGGCATGGTGGTGCTCCTGAGAGTTCGTGCAATGGGTGGAACCAACGACGCGTGCGGGGTGTTCCGGAGGATGCTCGGGTGATTGCGCCGTCAGGAGCGCCGGCAGCGGGCTGCGGCGTGCTCCGGGGTGGCCACCCGAGAGCTCGTACACACGCAGCGAGACAGTGCCGAGTCGAACATGGCGGCAACCCTACCCGCGCTGGCGCAGGCACATGAGGGGTAAATTCGCTGCGGACGAGCACCGGTAATCTGACCGGGCATGACAAAACCTCCAGCCGCAGGACGGGAGAACTGGCCTGCAGGAGGCCAAAGCCGTCGCGAGTTCCTCGTGTTGATGGCTGCCGCGTCGGCGACCGTAGCGATCTCGATCGATGCGATGTTGCCGGCCTTCGGTAATGTCCGTGAGTACCTCGGCCTGTCGTCCGACTCATCGTCGGCTGCGCTCATCGTGACGGTGTTCTTCGCAGGCCTCGGTATCGGCCAGTTCGTCTATGGGCCGCTCGCCGACCGATTCGGACGCAAGCCGGTGTTCATGGCCGGACTGCTGCTCTACGTGGTAGCTGGGTTTGCCACGACGCTGGCTACCTCGCTCGGCTGGATGCTTGTGGGGCGCTTCTTCTGGGGACTCGGCGCTGCGGGACCGCGGATCGTTTCGCAAGCGCTCCTCCGGGACCGATTCCGCGGGGATGCCCTGGCGCGAGCCATGGCGATCATCGTGACGGTGTTCCTGATTGTGCCGACACTTGCGCCGGTACTCGGCCAGGCGCTGCTTCAGTTCGGGTCCTGGCGGTACACGTTCGCCGTCGGTCCGGTGTTTGGTGTGATCGTGGCCCTGTGGTCGACGAGGCTCACGGAGTCACTCGAACCGAGCGATCGCCGTCCCATCAACCTGAGATCGTTGGCGAGAACCGTTGGTGCGATCCTGATGACCCGAAGAACGCTCGGGAACGCGCTCGCGCTGATGTTCATGAGCGCCGCATTCCTTCCCTATCTGGGTTCGTCCGAGAGGATGTATGGGGAGATCTACGGGCACGAGGACACGTTCTTTTTGTGGTTTGCGATCAGTTCGATCGTGATGGCGGGATTCACGTTGCTCTCTGCTCGGGTCGTACGGCGCATCGGCGCCCGTCGCACTACGGCCGGTATCTTCATTCTGCTTCTGGCGGTGGCCACCGCGAATCTGGCGATCACCGTTGGTTCAGATGGCGTGCCCGCCTTTGCCTTCTTTGTTGTCGGGACGATCCTGATGATCTCGTTGCAGACGGCGCTCTCACCATTGCTGACATCGGGTGCCCTTGACGAGGTCGGCCACGTTGCAGGAACTGCCGCCTCCACGATCGGGGTCATCAGTCTCTTGGGCGGTGCGATGCTGTCGCCACTCGTCGATGGTGCGATCGGGCTGACGGTGACGCCGTTCGCCGTCGGTTTCCTGGTCTTCAGTTTCACTGCTGCCCTTGCCGCGAGATGGGCGAACAAGCGGAGTGTTCCCGTTCCGACCGCCTGACGGCGGGTGGGTGGAGACGATCCGCGTCAGACGACGTCGAGATCGCGCCCGTACACGAGGGGCCCCTTGTAGGCGACGGCCACCTCACTGATGAGGTCATCTTCGGTCGCATGCCATAGGAGCTGGTGGTTGAGCACAAGGACACCAGGGTCCGCTTCGGTCGCGACACCACCGAGGTGGGTGCCCGACGTGTGGGACCGGGCGTGGTAGGCCCGCCACTCCCGTGCGCGGGCCGCGAGGCCGGCCGAGGAGTACACCTCGTGAACGAGGACGTCACAATCGGCGTACGTACTCGCCATGTCGGGGAATGGACCGGTGTCGCCGGAGATCACCACAATTCGGTCTGGAGTGGTGACGCGGTAGCCCATGGCAGGGAACGGCCCATGAAGATCCGTGTTCCACTCTCCGTGTTGCACCTCGAACGCTTCGATGTCGACGAGGTCATCCGTGTAGACGACGCCGGGCGTCACGTCTCGCCCGATGATCTCATGCCCCCGGCGGGTGTGCGGTTCGTTCAGCGTTCGTTTGGCAACATCCAATGAGTAGGCCGCTGTGATTGCTTGTGTCATCGCAGCCGTGCCGTGTGGGCCGTAGATCTCGAGCGGCTCTTCTCTGCCGAACATCCATGGGGTCAGCATCAGCTCACCGAGACCCATCGTGTGGTCCGAATGCATGTGCGTGAGGAACGCCCTGGTCACGCCGGACATCACAAGTCCTGCGATACCCATCTCGTGACCTTCCGACAGGCGGAGACCCACGCCCGGCCCGAAGTCAAAGATGTAGGGACGGTCGTCAACCACGACGGCTGTTGACGTCCCGGCTCGGCCGACCTCCGTACGGGGAGTGCCGGTGCCGAGCAGGACGACGTGTGTACGTGTTTCGGTCATCGCCCGGATGGTATGCCACGGAGATCCGGTGCGCAGGAGTTCGCAGGTCTGTCGTTGTCGGATGCGGTCTGAGTGGAGGTCATCGTGTACGGTTTGCCAATGCCCACCGATCTCACCCCGGACCAGATCAATAGGTTCTTGTTGGCTCATCCCGAGTGGGCCCGGGACGGCGAGACGATCTCCCGTACCTACGTCTTCGCCGATTTCAACGAGGCCATGGGTTTCGTCGTCCGAGCCGGGATGGCGTCAGAGGTCGCCGACCATCACCCCGACATCGATGTTCGGTGGAACAAGGTGACATGTGTGCTCTCGACTCACGACCAGAGTGCCCTCACCAGCAAGGATCTTGACCTGGCTTCGACGTTCGACATGTTCGTCGGCTGATGCCGAACGCCTGGCGATTGGGTGGTGGCAGCCGGCTGTACGCTCAGACCGGAGAGACCCTGTTGTTGAGGAACGACGGCGTGAGGATTCAGTTGACAGTGGGATTTGGCATTGTGTTCCTTGTCGGTGCGTGCACAGCCACATCCGCTCCCGAGACCACCACGAGCACGACGCTCGCCGTCGGGACGTCAGCGGCGCCTGAGCCTCCCGCCTCCACATCAGCGATCGCCGATCAACCCGCCCTTCCTCGTTTCGAGCCTGGGGAGTGTGTGGGCGACGATCTCCAATCACTCGCCCGATCTGGCAGACACAACATCGAGTGCGGCCACGTCATCGTGCTCGAAGACAGGGATGATGAGAGCGGATCGACGGTGTCGCTTCCGGTGGCGGTCGCTCGGAGTGCCAACCCCACACCTGAACCCGATCCGGTGATCTACCTCGCTGGTGGTGGCGGGCACGCCCACCTCGACTACGCCCGCTACTTCATCGACGCCGTTGGCGATGCCGTTCTGGTAGATCGCGACTTCATCCAGTACAACCAACGCGGCGCACCCGACACTCGCCCGGAACTCTCTTGTCCCGGTTACACCAACTTTCTCTTCGATCTTGCGGTCGACCCAGCCCTGGGGTCGCTGTGGACTGAGGAGCACATGGACTATCTGGCCGGGTGCGAGGCGGCTCTTGTCGAGAGTGGCGTTGATCTCACGCAGTACAACAGCGCGATCAACGCCGCCGACGCGAGGGATGTTCGGATGGCACTCGGGTATGGCGAGGCCAACTACTACGGGACGTCGTATGGGACGCGCCTTGGTCTTGACCTCATCCGCGACTATCCGGAGGGTGTGCGGTCGATCATCCTCGACTCCGCGTACCCGCCGGAGGTCGGGTACTACTCGGAGTACGCGACCACGATGCACCGGGCGTTCACGGCGGTATTCGAAGGCTGCGCGAACGACCCTTCGTGCTCCGCTCGGTACCCCGACCTGGAGTCCGACTTCTATGCGTCGGTTGACCGACTCAACGCAGAACCGCAGGTGGTGAACTCGCCGTTCGGTCCGGTTTCCGCAGACGGCGGAGTGTTCATGGACGCGATGGCCGTCTATCTGTACTCGCCCGAGTGGATCCCACTGGCGCCGCAGGCAATGAACGGAGTTGCACAGGGTGATCTTCGGCCGGTGGAAGATGTTGTGGCTGGTGCCGTGACTGCTCCCGACATCAACTGGAGCATGTTCTACGCAATGCAATGCCGGGAGGAGATCCCATTCGAGGACTTCGGGCAAGCTGTTGCCCGAGGGGAGATTCTCCCCACCCAGATCACTGAGCACTACACCGAAGGATTCGCCAGATTCCACTTCGAGATGTGTGAGCGCTCGGCATCGGGAACTGCTCCGGCAATTGAGAGCGTGGCTGTCGAGAGCTCCGTGCCGGCGCTGGTGTTCGCGGGCAGGTACGACCCAGCGACGCCTCCCTACTGGAGCGAGGCTGCGGCCAGCAGCCTTGGCAATGCTGTGTATGTGGAGTTCCCCACGATGGGACACGGAATCATGCGGTCCAACAGTTGCGGACTCGAGATAGGCCTCGCCTTCATCGACGATCCCACCACCCGTCCCGACACAAGTTGTGTGGATGGTCTTCCGCCCGTCCGTTTCGTTGTGGACTAGTCGGGTGGGACGACGCCCCGCTCGGGACCGTCGCCGAGCGCTCGCTGTCGCCGCGTGTCACACGTTTCGTGTATACCTATCCCTAGGTCATCAGCAGCAGCTTGTGGCCGGGCCGCGGACGACGAGAGGAGCTTCGTATGCGCTACCAGGTACCCGATCCGATTGATCCGCGGGATGCTTTCACCGTCACGCCGGAAGTCGATTCAGAGTCGACCCAGCCGGCGGCGGCCTCGCAGTCGGCGCTGCTTCTCTCGGCGCGTGCCGGCGTGTTGGGGGTGAGTGAAGAGACAAAAGAGTGGCAGAAGAAGGGCGGCTCCAGATTCGCTCTTCCCGACCTCGGCGCCCTCCAGCGGACACGACGACTCACCGTCGACGTGGCCACCCAAGGCCTCGGCGTGTCGACCAAGGATCTCGAGTCGGGACCGGCCCCCCGGTTGCAGGACGAGATGTCGAAGACGGTCGACGAGTTGTATGAGCATCCGTCGGTGGAGGGCGCAGCGGCGCTCTTCGAAGCCGCTATGTACAGCCCTCACCCGTTGGTTCGGGTTTCTGCGGCTGCGGGGGCGAGAGAGACCACCCGCCTGCGCAAGCGGATCCGCGAAATACTGGAGACAGAGTGCGAGTCGGGCGATCCCCTCGTTGCTCGCCTCGCGCAGACGGCGCTCGCCAACATCGATCCCAAGGATTCAGAGGTCACGAAGTGGGTAGTTCCGCAGCCAGAATTCGAGAAGCGGGACCGCGAGTCCAACACGGCCGCGATCACGCACGGCACATTCGCCTCGGACGCCGCCTGGTACCAACCGGGCGGGGACTTCTATGCCGCTCTTGCTGCCAATCGGCCCGATCTCGATGTGCACGACGAGAGCTTTACATGGACCGGCGCCTATTCCGATGCGGCCAGGCGAGCCGATGCGCTCCTACTGAAAAAATGGATCGACAACCAGGGCCTGGCCTCTCCCGACTTCTTCGCCCACAGCCACGGGGGGACCGTCGCCCATCACGCGACGAAGAAGGGTGTCGCCTTCAACCGGCTCGTCTTGATGGGGTGGCCGGTTCACAAACGCTGGTTCCCAGACTTCTCGATGGTCCAGGACATATTCGACGTGCGAGTGAACTTCGATCTCGTGATCCTGCTGGACCGTGGAGGCCAGCGTTTCCGAACGAAGGAATTCAGTATCAGGGAGGAGCGCCACGGTTGGTTCGACCATTCGTCGACCCACGAACCGGCGTACTGGGATCAACACGACCTCTGGGACAAGCTGTAGCTCGTAGGCTGAGACTATGAACTTTGGGCGATCTGCCAACTTGATCCGCGCCGGACTCACCTGGCGCGCATTCGGGTCGTCGGGGGCCGGTGCCGCCCTGCTCGACGCGATGGCCGGCGGCGACGAACAGGGGCGGATGCTGGCCGGCATGTCACTGGTGAAGGCGGGGGATCGGTCACTCGACCTCATCAGCGAGGCGTACACCTCGGGAACCGCAACTCCTCAGATGGTTCGAGTGGTCGCCGACATCGGTGGACCCCGGGCACGCCCGATGCTCATCGAGATGGCTGCAGAGCCGGGACCGCTCGCCGACGCGGCCTCGGATTCCCTGGACCTCCTCGATCGGATCGACAATCTAGACGAGTCGGACTGATCATGAGGACCGTCGTGGCCGGCGGAGCGCTGCTTCGCCTCGTGGCGAACCTCCCGCGAGAGCGACATGGAACAATCCAGCCACGGTTGCGCGGCGGAAGTCGGATTGGTTTCGTATTGCTGCGCAGCCGGTGTCCCCCCGGAAGCGGCATCTATGGACTGACTAGGGGGAGTTTCTCCGGATGCCGCTTTCTCGAGAGAGACGTGCCGTGGGACTTTCGTCCCTAGCCCGTTTCAATCGCGAGGTGCAGTGTTGGAGGGCTGGCGCGACTCTGGGCACGCGTCGGCGCGCGCTGGACTCGACACGAACAGCGAGAGAAAAGGAAGGTGTTCGTGATGCTGAGGAAACGGAGTGCGCTACTGGTATTGATCATGGTGATTGCCTTGATCATCCCAACGGCGGCACTGGCGGGGAACAAGAAGGGCGGCGGAGCCGCCAACGGTGGGGGAGATGCAATTGCCGAGGTGACCCTCCTCCACACCAACGACTTCCATGGCCGACTCGAGACCGACTACAAGGGCCGTGGCGGCTCGGCGTATATGGCGTCGATCATCAACGGCATCCGCGGTTCGGTCGGTGAAGAAAACGTGGCGCTGCTCGACGCAGGTGATGTGTACTTCGCTGCGCCTGCGATCTCGCAGCTCCTGATGGGCGAGAGCACCATCGATGTCTACAACATGATGGGCTACGACGCCGCTGCGTTTGGAAACCACGAATTCGACAAGGGTCAGGAAGAGCTCGCAGATCGGGTCGCTCAATCGGACTTCCCGTGGCTCGGAGCCAATGTCGTTCTCGAGGGGACGGATTGGGATCTTCCAGCATGGGCAAAGCCGTACGAGATTCTCGAACTCGGTGAGGGTGCGAACGCTGTGAAGCTTGGCGTTCTGGGTCTCGCTGGCGAGGAGACGCCTGAGGTCACCCTGATCGGCACGACAGAGGGCTTGGTTTTCAAGGACCTGACGACGACGATCCAGCACTACTACGACGAGGTGCTCGACCAGGCCGACGCGATGGTTGTGCTCGTTCACATGGGCACTGCAGACAGTGGCCCGTACCACGGACTCGAGACCGTTGCTCAGAACCTGATCGACGCGGGCCAGCCGGTCGATTTGATGATCGGCGGTCACCAGCATCAGGCGCTGTACGAACCTGTGATGGTCGGAGACACCGCGATCGTGTCCGCCGGATACTACGGACGCTATCTCGGTCAAGTCGATGTGTCGATTGACAAGGCAGCCAAGAAGTTGACGGTGGAGAACTACCAGTTGAACACCGTGACGGGTGCCGTGACCGTCGAGGGCCTTCTCTCTGAAGTAGAGCAGATGTACGAGGACGGGCTGATTTCCAGCCGCGGCGTCTACAACAGCCTCGTGAAGAAGCTGGAAGGTGTGCTCGACGCGCTTGCAGGAGACAACGGGAAGAACGCCGGCAACAAGCTCAAGGCATTCATGAACTCCGTTGCGGCTCAGGCCGGCAAGAAGATCGATGCTGCCGCCGCACAAACGCTGCTCGATGACGCCGCGTGGTATCTGGCGAACACTGATCTGGACGTTGCCGCACGGGTCGCCTACTGGGCCGAGGTTGTCGCTCCAATCGTGAACGTCGAGGTGGCCAAGACCAACATCAATCTGGCTCGTGACTACAACGACGAATCGGTTGTGGGCGACATCGTCACCGATTCGATGCTGTGGAGCGCCGACCTATACGACGACGGCGAGCTGAACGGATCCGTTGATGTGGCGTTCACGAACCCGGGCGGGTTGCGAGCCGACATCCTCATCCCTGACGGTGCTTCGCTGCCCTACCCGGTGACGTGGGGCGATACGTTCAACGTGCTGCCCTTCGGCAACACGTTGTACATGATGGATCTCACCGGTGCGCAGATCCAGGATCTCTTGGATCAGTCGGCCAAGCTGTACAAGGGCATCCTGCAGACGTCGGGTTCCAGCTACTACTGGTACAACAACGCCGGCGACGACACGGCTACCACATGGGGCGCCTATGGCGTCGAGATCGGTGGTGAGCCACTGGAACGCGACGAGGTGTACCGGATTGTGACCAACGACTTCCTGGCCGGCGGTCAGGATGGTTGGACGACATTCGCCGACGGCACCGACCGTTGGAACACGTACTACGACATGCAGGAAGGCTTCGTCGAATACGTCAAGATGCTCGAGGTGATCGACGCCGAGGACATCCCGATGGAGCGAATCGTTCGCCTGGACGACGTGGTGACGATGCTGCACACGAACGACACCCATGGTCGTTGGAGCGCCGACTACTACGGCGGCGGGTTTGTGTACCTGGCTTCGCTGATCGAAGCGGAGCGGGCTCACAATCCAAACGCACTCCTGCTCGATGCCGGGGATACGTTCCAGGGCAACTCGTTTGCGTCCTTCTTCAGGGATCGTCCCGACAACCCGATTGCGGGTGGGATGAAACTGTTGGATTTCGACGCGATGGTCCTCGGGAACCACGAGTTCAACTTCGGACCGACGACGTTCGCCACGATGCTTGAGCAGCTCGACTTCCCGATTCTCGGGAAGGCGAACCTCGACGACGATGGCTCGTATGGGTTCATCAACGACAACGTTGAGGAATACATCAACCTGGATGTGAACGGCAAGAAGGTGACGATCCTCGGGTTGACCAATCCGCGCGTCTATCGGTATGAGTTGCCGACGAACATTCCGGGTTTGACGTTCTATCCGGCGTTGGACACGGCTGAGTCGATGGTACCTGCGATCATCGCTGCGGAGAACCCGGACCTATTCGTCGGATTGACCCACGTCGGGTATCAGCCATACGGGGGTGAGATCGACAGTGACGAGCTGATTGCTCAGAACGTCGCCGGCATCGATGTGATCATCGGAGGTCACAGCCATACGTACTTGAACCCGGCGGTGATGGTCGGTGATCCGACCAACAATCCGGACGGCACGCTGATCGCCCACGCCCGACGTTACGCCGGATACTTGGGGCAGGTCAACGTTGGATTCATCGGGGATGAGATCGTGTTGCGCGAGGGGTTCCTGATTCCGTCAACGGAGGCCGCTGTCAACGCGGAGCTCGAGACGTACCTTGCGCCGTATGCCGCAGAGATCGACGCGTACAACGCGACGGTCATCGGCGAAACCGAGGTGCCGATCGACGCCCTCGAGGCCTACACCGAGGAGACCAACGGCGCCAATCTGCAGGCCGACGCCGCGGTGTTCGAACTATTCACCCAAGAAGGGGTGGCGGTGGATATGCACCTCTCCGGTGCGATGTCGAACCGCCTTGTGGCGGCTGATGCCACGCCGGCTACGCCGGAGGTCCTGACCAAGGGTGACATGTTCGATTTGATGCCGTACGAGAACTCGCTCGTAGTGATCGAGATGAACGGCCCCCAGATCAAGGAGGTCCTCGAGCGTAGTTACCGCAATTGGTGGTGGTTCAACCAGGGCGCTCCGTGGGGTGGCTACTCCCACTACACGACCTGCATGCTGGCAACCGACTCAGGAAACGTGATCACCTACACCGGTGACCTTGCAACAGAGCCAAACGGCAACAACGTCCAGTCCCTGACGCTCGAGGGATCTGGGGTGGACTTCAGCGACGCCGGGACGTTCTACAACGTCTCGACGGTGAACTACGTCGCTGCGGGTTCGTGCAACTTCAACAACGACGGTGAGACCATCTGGCCACTCGATCAGATCGCCTATGACACGCAGTACTACGTGCGTGACTCGGTCATCAACTACGTCGACGCCCAGACCGCTCCGATTTCCCCGGCAGTCGAAGGGAGGTTGGTCTTTCCCTAGCCGACCCCCTAGGTCCTAGCAACCGCCGGTAGTCACCGGCTTGGTCAATACCACCTCCCGCAGGGCATCGTCCCGGCGGGAGGTGGCTCGTTGAGGACGGGGAGAGCATCGTCGGGATTGCCCCTATCCCATTGCAGGGATCGCGACGACAATGGGGGCGACACACTGCGACCTGTGCCTCGCTGGAGGTGATTCGATGTCTCTGGTCGCTTGTCCGAACTGCCAACGCGAGACCACCGAGTTCGGTTCCGAGTGCCCCATGTGCGGCCCGACAGGGTCGGACGGTGCATCCGAACCGTCCTCGGACTCGACTGAGTCCCGTGGCTACAACTTCGACGCGGTTGCCGCCCTCTTGCTCGCGATCGCGGCGCTGTTCATCTGGCCATTGGCGATCCTTGCCGTGGTCTACGGCCTCGCCGCTCTGCGCACGCTTCGCGAACAGAAGGATCGCTATGACGCCGCTGAGAAGGGCCGGTGGATGGCTGGCACCGCCGTCATCTCGGCGGCCGTCATCGTTCCGCTCGTGATCTACGGCGTTGTCTTCGTGTGAGCATGTCGAAACAGCACCACACATCTGCGACGAAGCGTGGCGCAGCCATGGAGACCGTTGAACTCGATGGGGTTCTGACCGAAATCGGCTGCCTCTTCGTTTCACCCGAGATGACCACCGCGAGGACTCCGGGGAACGATTGAGCCACGGTCTTCGTTGGTTGTGTCATAGGCGACCCACGGTGCTCGAGGCGGGACGGGTGTTGTGCAAGGAGGCCAAGCATGCTGGCGCAGGCCGCCGTCGTGAGCACAACCCATGACGCGAGCGTTCGGAGTTGTGTCTGAACCGGCCGGGCACCGCCCTCGCGGAGCGTTCCGCCTCAGATTCTTCGGTCGCGTCTGATCCTCCGGCGGAGCCGTATTCGTCGCTGCTCGGCGGGCTCGTGATTCTCCCCTGGGCCGGCATCAAACGTCTCTGGCGCGGGCGCGCGCCGCTCCAGGACGCCGAGCGTCGGGAAGTCATCGACCAGTTGTTCCCGCGCGGGATGCCACGCCGGCAGTTCTTCACCCGTTTTGTGTCGCTGATGATGCTGTCAACGGCGATCGCCGTCTTCGGCATCCTTGGGGACTCCACGGCTGTGGTCATCGGAGCGATGCTCGTTGCACCCCTCATGTTCCCGGTCCTCGGTGTAGCCGCGGCGGTCGTGATGGGTTGGCCACGCAGAGTTGTGAGTCGCTTCCTGCTCGTCGCTGCCGGTTCGCTCCTTGCGGTGCTGCTCGCTGCAGCGATCTCCTTTCTCGTTCCCGGTAGGGCAACGCCCCTCCCCGCAGAGCTAATGGCTCGAACCTCCCCCAACCTTCTCGACCTTGGCATCGCCCTCGCTGCCGGGGCCGCAGGTGCGTATGGCCAGGTCAGGCGTCACGCCTCCGATGTGCTCACCGGGGTTGCGGTCGCCGTTGCTCTCGTTCCGCCGCTCGCCGTTGTGGGTATCACCCTGCAACTCACGGAGTGGCAACTCGCGCTCGGAGCGACGCTGCTCTTCCTTGCCAACGTGGTGGGCATCGTCATCGCTGCTTCGGCGACTTTACTCGCGGCCGGCTTCGTGCCCGGGAGGAACCCTCTGAAGGGTCACACGCAGATCCTGCGTGGCGTGAGCTGGGCTGCCATCGCCACGATCATCGTGGTGCTCCCCATGCAGTTCGGCCGAGGAGCAGTTCTCCCGGTGTCTGACCCAACGGAGGAGGTCACGGCCGTCGTCGAGGAGTACGTGACCGAAGGAGGGTCCGCGACGGAAGTAGTCGACGTCGAAGTAGAGGTCGACGATGGATTCACGATGGTCGATGTTGTCGTAGCCAGCTCGATTGACACAGTCGCCGTCGAATCGCTTGCCGAGGACCTCGCCGATCACCTGTCATCGCCCGTGCAGCTGCGCCTCCTCCTCGTTTCGGCGGAGACGGACCGCGCCACCGTCGTGCCATAGGCGGCGAGGCACCGCCCTCGGCACAGCAGTGTTCCTACCAACTGCGGCGTGCCCGTTCGAAGCTCCGTCGCGGCTCAGGTCTGGGCGCAGACTTCGGCGCTTGACATCCTCTTGACATCGCGTTCCCCAGTTTTGACCGGCTCTGGACGCGCTTGGGAGATGGTGGGGTCGTCAGCAAATACCGACCCCCACCGACCCGACGCAGAAGGCACCGGGCGGCAGGTCGGACAGAAGGGAGAAAGACCATGACCCTCACATCCACAGGACCCAGCGGGTTCCACATCAGGCCCATCGTCACGGTGCTCGCCGTCGTTGCGTTCGTGGCTGGCGTTTATGCGATCAGCCAGCAGATTCTGACCGGCAATCAGCCGAGCGCTTCCGAATCAACCGAGGCTGTGGCCGAGACCGCTGAGCCGTATGCCGGTCCGAGCGGATTGTCCGAGGCCTACGCAAACGGCAAGCTCGACGCAGGATTGAACCCAGCCTCGAGCGAGCCGTATGCCGGGAGCACCCCGGCCCCTGAGATTGTTGTGATCGAGGGGCAGGGCAGCCTCTACGACGCACTGGTCGAGGGCAAGTACGACGTGGACTTCCTTTCTGGAGCGTCCGGGGCGCACTACGTTCTCGTCCCTGAGGCGGCATCCGGTACGAGCGGATCGTCCGAAGCGCTCGCAGCCGGCAAGTTCGACGCCGGGCTGGTCCCGGAGCCGGGCCAGACGTTTGCTGCGAGTGAGCCTGCTCCTGAGATTGTTGTGATCGAGGGGGAAGGCAGCCTGTACAACGCCTTGATCGAGGGCAAGTACGACGTGGATTCCCTCTCGGGAGCGTCGGGAGTGCAATACGTCCTCGACTCTGATGCGGAGGCTGGTGTAGGCAGTCAGCTCGTTGAAGGGTTTGGGGACGGGACGTTTGCGGAACGGCCCACCGCTGCAAGCGCTGCAGGCAACACGCCGACCGTTTCGGGAGGACATCAGGAGTAGCAGCCACCGTACGTTGAGGGCTCCCGGCAACACCCGGGAGCCCTCAACGCGTGGCGGGGCGTCTGTGTGGCTCGGTTGTGGGATACTCGACCGATGTCGATTGTCGGATTGCACCACGTTCAGCTGGCGATGCCGCCGGGACGCGAAGAGGATGCCACTGCTTTCTATGAAGGTCTCCTCGGGATTCCGCGAGTGGAGAAGCCACCGAACCTCGAAGCGCGCGGTGGGTGTTGGTTTGAGTCCGACTCAACGCGTGTTCACCTCGGCGTAGCGGAGGACTTCTCCCCGGCGCTCAAGGCGCACCCTGCCCTCCTTGTGGTTGACTTGGAGCCCCTACGTCGACGGTTGGAGGGCGCGGGCGTCGTGGTGGTGGATGACGAACCACTGCCGGGATTCGATCGGTTCTACGCCTACGACCCGTTCGGCAATCGCTTGGAGCTGCTCTCCGTCAGCTCGATTGTGGTAGCGGAGGACGCTCCTCGATGATGTCTGAATGATCGACGCTGAGATCCAAAGCCGGTTTCCCGGCGCAGCGGGCTACTTCAACACGGCGAGCCTCGGTCTGCCGTGTGTGGGGACCGTCGCAGCGATGAATGCGGCGATCGCCGATTGGCAGGCCGGTCGGGCCGAGCCGCCGGACTATGACGAAGACGTGGCAGAAGCTCGGCGGCTGTTTGCCCGGCTTGTGTTGACCCCGGTCGAGTGGGTGGCTGTCGGGAGCCAGGTTTCTGCGCTCGGCGGTCTCGCAGCAACGGTTCTGTCTTCCGGGGCGCGTGTGCTCTCTCCCGAGGGCGAGTTCACGTCCGTCACATTCCCGTTCCTCGCTCGGACCGACCTGAACCTGAACGTAGAGACCGTTCCGCTGGAACAGCTTGCTTCGATGATCAAACCAGACACCGATCTGGTCGCCTTCAGCGCCGTGCAGTCATCGGACGGTCGAGTTGCCGACCTTGCAGCGATCCGAGATGCCGCCGCCGCAAACGGCGCTCTCACCCTGGTGGACGCAACCCAGGCCGTGGGATGGCTTCCGCTCGACGCTACCGATTTCGACTTCACGGTCACCGGCGCCTACAAGTGGCTGCTCAGCCCACGAGGCACCGCGTTCATGACGGTACGCCCCGAGGTGCTGGAGCAGGTCGTGCCGCTGTATGCGGGCTGGTATGCCGGTGACTCGCCGTGGGACAGCATCTACGGAATGCCGCTCCGCCTCGCCCCAGACGCTCGTCGCCTTGACTTGTCTCCTGGATGGCTGAATTGGGTGGGCACTGTTCCAGGGCTTCGGTTGGTAGACGAGATCGGAACCGACGCAATCCACGCCTACGATCTCCGTCTCGCCAACTCACTGCTGACTCAATTGGGTCTGAAGCCGGGTGAGTCGGCGATCGTTTCGATCGACCTGGGGGAGGGGTTCGATGCAAGGAAGTTCGATGGGTTCAGAGTTGCATTCCGGTCCGGCCGCCTGCGAGTCGGATTCCATCTCTACAACACCGACGATGACGTAGCCCGCCTCGTCGAAGCTATCCGGCGCTAGCCATCCGGCGGTTATGAGGTCGTTTGGCGGTCGACGCGCGACTTCGTAAACACCTGCTCAGAGCAGAGGTGCCGCTGGTACCGTCTCTGGAGGGAGGCAGGCATCGATGACTTCGACAATTGAGTCCGTCGCGTCGTTCGACCGATATGTGCCCCGCATCGCCACGAATTGGGATGTGGATGCTCCCGGCCGGCGATGGCAGGAACTCGATGCCACGTTGTGCTTCGTCGACATCTCCGGATTCACCAATCTCTCAGAGAAGCTCGCCCAGCGCGGCCGTATCGGAGCAGAGGAACTCACCGCGGTCCTCAACCTCGTGTTCGCCAACATGCTCGAAATCGCCTACCTCCAGGGCGGCAGCCTGCTCAAGTTCGGTGGTGATGCGCTGCTGCTCATGTTCACGGGGTACGACCACGCGACGAGAGCTGCCAGCGCTGCGGTCGAGATGCGGACGGCGTTGCGTTCATCAACCGAGAAGGCGACCGCTGCTGGTCGTGTTCGTCTGCGAATGTCGGTCGGCATCCACAGCGGTCCCATCCACATCTTCCGAGCCGGATCGATGCATCAAGAACTGGTCATTGCTGGCGTCGGCGGAACGACAACGACGGCGATGGAGAAGGTGGCCGGCCCCGGAGAGATCCTCGTGAGCTCGGGAACGCGTGAACGGCTGCCGGCGGATGCGATCGGCAGCTCCAAGGGTGCGGGGTGGCTCCTGCGGTGGCGGAAGGCGCACTGCACTGCTCCCGGAGCAATCTCGCGCGACGCTCGCGACCCTGAGAGCCTCAAGACGTGGGTGCCTGTCGAGCTGCGGGAGTACCTGGGAGCGGGAGACACGGAGCCCGAGCATCGGATCGCGAGCGTCGGCTTCGTTCGCTTCTGCGGTGTTGATCAGCGGTTGGCGGACGAGGGCGCCGACTGGGTCGCTGAGGCAATCGACGACACGATGGGGCTCATTCAGTCCGCCGCCGCAGAAGAGGACGTTGCGTTCCTCGGAACCGACATCAACGAGGACGGGGGGAAGGCGATTCTCGTGGCCGGGGCTCCGGTTGCCCGGGACGGTGATGAGGCGCGTCTCCTGCGAGCGGTCCGTGCGATGGCAGATGCTCCCTCACCGCTTGACCTTCATTTCGGAGTGAACCGCGGCCATGTGTTCACCGGCGAAGTTGGGACCGAGTTCCGAGCTACCTATACGGTGATGGGCGACACGGTCAATGTTGCCGCCCGGCTCATGGCCGCCGCTCATGCGCGTTCGATCTACGCCACACCCGGCGTCCTGGATCAATCCGGCACGCTCTTCGCTGCAACCGCCCTTCCTCCGCTCCAAGTCAAAGGAAAGGCCGAACCCCTTACGGCCTACTCCGTCGGAGAGGAACTCGGCGATCGTTCGTTCGAAGCCGATGATGAGCTGCCCTTCGTAGGACGGAGCGTTGAGTTGGTGGACCTGTGTGCCGCCATCCGGATGGCCGGCGGCGGTTCCGGATCGGTCGTGAAAGTGATCGGCGATGCGGGCAGCGGCAAGAGCAGGCTGGTGCGACAGGCGTTGGCCGAGTTCCCGGATATGCCGGCGATCACCATTCGTGCGGAGCCGTACGGTTCGGCAACGCCGTACCGGCCGTGGCGCGACCCGATCCGCGGGATCCTCGGCATCGAGCGATCCTCGAACGGGGAGATGGCGCGTGCCCTTGAGCGTCGGGTTGCCGACGTCGCCCCGGA
>Ga0316198_10000293_pt1 | contig 24854 bp, 28 predicted proteins | sample OudBieAanoxic_MG_FD_204935 | JGI IMG/M metagenome (GOLD analysis project Ga0316198, IMG submission 204935) | Coastal sediment microbial communities from Oude Bieten Haven, Netherlands - site A anoxic | ecosystem: Environmental > Aquatic > Marine > Coastal > Sediment | place: Netherlands... | reverse complement strand
TACTCCAAGTCGATAATAAAAACACCCACAGTAATAAAGAGCCTTCATGTGCGCCCCACACCGCAGATAAACGGTAATACCAAGGTAATGCAGAATTAGAGTTAGTCGCAATATAACCAATAGTAAAATCATTGATTAAAAAAGAGTAACTTAAAATAACAAAGGAAGTGGCGACGGCAACAAATTGTAAAATAGTGAATATTTTTGCACTACGAATAGCACCTTGGTGCCCGGTATGAACACCGTAAAGTGGATACACAGTTTGTAGCAATGACAGTATACATGCCAAGATTAAGGAAAATTGGCCAATTTCAGGAAGCATTAATCTAACCCTTTAGTTTGATTGTTGTGTTTTTAAATGATCCATACCCTTCAGCGCATCAGCAACTTCAGGTGGCATGTATTCCTCATCGTGCTTAGCTAATACTTCAAAAGCTTCAATAGCATTACCTGATTTTAACACTCCCTGTGCCACGATCCCCTGACCTTCACGGAAAAGATCCGGTAAAATACCATCAAAATAAACGGTGACTTGACCTGCTTTATTATCAATCAGATCAAAACTCACTTTTAAGCTTTCAGGATCTCGTTGTACCGAACCATTTAAAACCATACCACCAACGCGTAAACGCTGACCGATTTCTGGCTTTATACCTGTTTCGTTTTTACCATTAATAATTTCATCGGGCGTATAAAACAGATCAATATTTTGCTGTAGTGCAAATAACGTCAAACCAATTGCGACAGACAACCCGACAATTAATGAAGAGGTGATTAATAAGCGTTTTTTACGTCTTGGATTCATAGGGTGCCTTCTCTATTTTCAGCTGCTTTAATACGTTGTTCACGCAGTAGGCGTTGTTCAACATGCTTGAATATTTTTTTACGTTTGGTCACTGTGCTGATAACTAATAACAAAACACTGAGTAGTGACACGCCATAAGCTAACCAAACATAAAAACTATAACCGCCCATGGCGATAAAATCGGACCAGGATGCAAATGCCATATTAACCTCGTTTATTAACTGAAGAGCTGGATTGTTGTACTAATGCAATCACCCAGGGGCGATGGCTTTCTCTTTGCAAGATTTCGTTACGGAAACGGTATAACACCATAAATCCTAAAAAGGCAGCAAAGCTGACGATCATGATCAATAATGGAATCAACATGTCTGTTGCCATCGAAGGCTGATCGAACTTAGTGATGGTTGCGCCTTGATGCAAGGTATTCCACCATACCACTGAGAAATGAATAATAGGCAAATTAATCACACCTACCAAGGTTAAAATAGAGGCAGCACGTCCCGCTAACACTTTGTCTGAAAAAGCATTGTATAAAGCAATAATGCCTAGATATACAAATAATAAAATCAATTCTGAGGTTAATCGTGCATCCCAAACCCACCAAGCCCCCCACATAGGTTTACCCCATGCAGCACCAGTAAATAAAGCGATAAAAGTATAAACAGCGCCAATCGGAGCGGTTGCTGCAACGGTCATTTCCGCTAAACGAATTTGCCATACTAAGCCGATAAAAGCGGCAATCGCCATCGTCGAGTATGCGCCCATCGCCATCATCGCTGCGGGTACATGTATGTAGATAATTCTAAAACTATCACCCTGTTGATAATCTGCAGGTGCAAATGCTAAGCCCCATATCATACCCACTATAAAAGTAGGCAATGCAACGGCCAAAAACCACGGCATTAACTTACCTGATAATGCATAACTTTTTTCCGCTTTCGCATAGGGGTGTAACCATTTCCACATAATCGAATCTCTATCTTGATATTTACATTAATAAAAAGTTTCAATAATACCTGATATTGAGTTATCAGTATTGTTCATTAACAAACACAACAGTCTATACGCTGACACTTAGTCAATAGATTAACTGACACTAACCCGAAGTGAAGCAGCGATAGCAAAAGGTGCTAAGGTAATTGCCCCGACTAACATGGCTCCTAATAATGCCAATAAACCGATATACGATTGTCCAAATGTTGCAGCATCAATCGCCATCGTTGAAAAAATTAAAATAGGAATACTCAAAGGCAGCATAATCAAACTTAACAACACACCTCCTTTACGTAAGCCAATTGTTAACGCAACGCCAATTGAGCCCAGTAAACTCAAAATTGGGGTGCCGATCAGCAGGGTTAAAAATAATGCCCAGAAAGTGTTTTCCTGTAGTGATAAAAACACTGCTAATAAGGGAGAAACTAATAATATCGGCAATCCTGTTAGTAGCCAGTGTGCAAACACTTTGGCACTAACTAACCAGCTTAAAGGTTGTGGTGCTAGCATCATCTGCTCTAGTGAACCGTCGATAAAATCATCTTTGAATAAACGCTCAAAGGACAGTAACGCCGCTAGCAAGGCAGCAACCCAGATGATTCCAGGTGCAATACGAGCGAGTAAAGCCGGATCGGTACCAATCCCTAATGGAAATAAAGTAACGACAATAACAAAAAACCAAATCGGGTTTAAAATATCACTTTGTTGGCGGAAAGCCCCTAATAATTCTTTACGTACAATTTGCAAAAAAGCATCAAACATATTGCTCTCCTGCCGCTGGCTTTTGTAAGGTTAATTTTTTATATAATTGTGGTGGTAATAATAAATCTTGGTGAGTAGTTAATATCACCATGCCACCCTTTTCAGCATGTTTGATTAATAATTTTTCAATTACTTGTACGCCATTTTTATCGATTGCCGTAAACGGCTCATCTAAAATCCATAACGGACAATCACTAAACCACATTCTGGCTAATGCCACACGCCGCTGCTGACCAGCTGATAGTTGTGCCGTTGCTACATTCTCGTATCCAGCCAAACCGACTAAGGTTAAAATTTCCCATGCATCAAATTCAACCTTTGGGTTAAATAAGTGATGGAAATAATGTAGATTTTCAAGTGCCGTTAATTCGGGTTTAACACCAGACTTATGGCCGAGATAAAGCATGTTTTGATAATAAGTATCGCGGTCTAGCATAATATTTTGCTGTTGCCAGTGTACTTCACCAGCATAGGGAGTCGATAACCCAACCAGTAAACGGAATAAGCTGGTTTTTCCCACGCCATTAGGTCCCTCGACCTGTAATATTTCGCCGGGAGCCAGGGTAAAATTTAGATTATTGAACAAAACTCGCTCTTCACGCACACAAGTTAAGTTTTTACACTGAAGCATTCAGACTTACCCTTATACCAATCATAATAATTAAGCACTGCACTTTATTTGACTACATCGCTTATTTTTCTTACATCGTCTTTTTTCGAGACTTTACCTGCGTCTTTTCTAAGTCGTCTTGCCTAGATAACTTTCTTACGTATTCGGTTAACACGCATGGATATAACATTGATCGCGATAACATAATGAATATTATTGTTTTTACATCAAAAATGATGAACTAAAGAGTATGACCAAAAAGTTATACTTTAAAAAGTACAATCGTCATAATATGCCATTTAATGTCATAATAAAATGTTAGCGGATCCTAACATAGAAAAAGCAGGTGGGTAACTATCTGAGATCAGGTAAAATACGAAATAATGGGGAAGATAAGGTTAACAGTCTATTATTTTAAAAATGCAAAGTATTCATCTCTTTCTTAGCCGTCTATGCAGGTTGATCAATTGATGGATAACAGTATAGAAATGTATCACTGTTGATTAGATAATAAAGTTTAATAACGATATTTTTCAGCTTATGCTCACTCTCAGCATCAATAAATAATCATCAATATTGTTTAAACTTAACGAAGAGATAACAGACGACACTCGCATTTTAAAGTTCATTTACAGAGTGCGCCGGTGTTTTATTATTACCAGTCTTTTTTTCTTATCGCTAGCAGAGTTGTTGTTATAACTAATAGCGCTTATGTCGCTCAAGTTATTTACGATGTAGATTAACTAACAATTCAGCTTCAGCACGAGGTAATTCACAATCTGTCATTAACTCTTCAACACTTGCTCCAAGCTCAACCATTTTCATAGCACGTGTATAAAGTCTATTTTCTGGGGCAGATGCCACTAAGTTAACTTGGTTTTCCTGGGTTTTTCTCACCACTACATCTAACTGTTGCAGCTTTTTCCCCATGCCTACGGCACCAGAATGAATCTCTATAAATTGTTTTTTATTAGCCTCTTGCTGCGCAAGTAAAGACTTTACTAACACTTCTAAAGAATGTGCTTTTTTACTCATTTTTTTAAATAAAAAAAGCATAGTAATAAAAAAAATAATGGCTAACAAAAGTGCTAGCCAAGGAATATATTGTAAAAACATGTGTTACTCGATACAGGTCATTAAAGTAGGTTTAATTCGTCCCACTCATCATCACTGAGTAATTTGTTTAAATCAACTAAAATTAACAAACCATTGTCACGGTTACACACACCTTGAATAAATTGCGAGCTTTCTTCAGTACCAACATGAGGAGCTGGTTCCATCTCTGATTTTTTCAAATAAACGACTTCAGCAACACTATCGACTAAAATACCAATCACTTGCTTTTCTGCTTCGATGATAACAATACGGCTATTATCAGTGATCTCAGCAGGCATTAATCCAAAGCGAGAGCGAGTATCAATAACAGTAACCACATTACCGCGCAGGTTGATAATCCCTACTACATAATCGGGTGCACCCGGTACAGCTGCGATTTCGCTGTAACGCAAAATTTCTTGCACCTGCATTACATTGATACCATATGTTTCGTTGTCTAAAAGAAACGTTACACGTTGAAAAATTTCATCATCTGATGTTTTATCAGACAGTTTAGATTCTATATTCATTTTGCCTCTGCTTAAATGTTGTGAATTTTAATTTAGCTTAGTAGCAAATATTTAAATTTCCATGCTAACCTAGCCTCGAATGTCCATTCCTTGATTCAATAGCTTAATTAATTCTTGTACGTGGATCAAAGCGCACATTTTATTCTTCACCATACCCGCTAACCAAGGACGAGATCCTTTTTTGTCGCGCCACCTAACTTGATCTTTGCTCAGATTTTCTGTGCCTAATAATTTCTCACAGGATAACCCCCACGATGTACTACCCAATAAAATATAATGACTATACTTAAGATCCTTAGCGCTGCAACCAAGCTGCAACCATAATGATGTATCGACGATATTATAGAGTTTATTATTATGTTTTGTGACACCAGAAAACCAAACAGGCTTACCCATCAAGAAATTAAGTTCTTTATCAAGGTGATAGATACCACCTAAATCAGTTAAAGGCACCGCAAACGTAACATGATTAAGCTCAAAAAATAACACTTGAAACTCATTCTCTACATCAATATTTTTCCATTCATCCACAGCTGAAGGTTGTTTTTGTATTTCAGCCTCTGCTGATACTTGTGAATGCAGTTGTTCTTTAGTGCTTGAATTTGAAAACACCAACTCTTCAGGTAATGTTGGTAACTCTGCAAATTCAGTCGAGGCCTTTTTTTCTGATTTATCTGATTTTTCTGGGGCTGGCGTCGTTTTTTCATTATGAAGCATAGAATCAAAATAGTTTTTCATGGCTTCGTCATTGTTGTTTTTCATTTAGTTATGCTCAGTTTGTAGCAAATAATTTAATAACGTTTCATAGGCAAAAGAACCGCGGCAGCTTTTTATAAAATGTGAAATAGGCAAATGAGCTAAGCTTGCATCTCTAAATTTGGTATCTATCGGAATAACGCCATTCCACACTTTTCCTTGATAGGTCTTTTTTAATTCATCTAAGGTTTTGATTGAAGCACTGGTACGCCTATCAAACATAGTAGGAATAATGCAATAGTTAAAATCTTTGCCTCTCGACTGTTGCATTATAGCTAAGGTTTGTATCATGCGTTGTAGACCTTTAGATGCTAAAAACTCAGTTTGTACCGGGATCAAGATCCGTTCACACGCCGCTAATGCGTTGACCATCATAACACCTAATACAGGCGGGCAATCAATAAGCACAAAATCGTAATCATCTTCGACTAATTTTAATTGTTTATAAAGAAATAACCCCATGCCTTGTTGATTTCCCAATACTCTATCCAGGGTCGCTAATGACATTGATGCAGGAATCAATGATAAATTGTCTATTTCAGTGGGTAATATGAGTTTTTCTAATTCCGCCTTGGTAGTCGCAGGATCTTGAAACAAATCGTATAAACTCACCGGCAATTGGTCCGAATCATATTGTAAATAACTGGTTAATGATGCGTGTGGATCAGTATCAATTAATAAAACACGAAACCCACGATCCACTAAAATCCCAGCAAGAGACGCGACGGTTGTGGTTTTCCCAACCCCACCTTTTTGATTTGCAATCGTCCAGACTCTCAACGTTATTCCTGCCTTGTGGTAATAATTAGTCGTCCATTAGGAAGGTAAACTTCACGTATTTCTTCACTATCTGGCTTAGGGGTACGTAATATTTTTTGTTGTTCTTTATCCGCTGATTTCATATTGTCTTTGCCAAAGGAATTATCTGTATATAATGCAAATTTTGAGATCGCAATAACTACTCGACGACTATTTAATGGATCCACTTTTCCGTTACTATCAATGATCGGCTGGAATTTACCATAACCTTCAATCACCATTCTTTCTCCAACGATACCACGCGCATTAAAAGCATGTAACACACTGATCGCGCGTAATGCAGATAATTCCCAGTTTGACTGGTATAGTTCGTTGGAAACGTTTGTTAAATCAGTATAACCACGTAATCTAATCATATTAGTAGCCGGCGCTAAAACAGCAGCAATAAGCTCAATTTTCTGCTCAGCTGCATTTAAAATGGTATGACTTTCAGCTGCAAATAATAACGGACCTTTCATTTCAATGGTCAGCCAGTCACCGTTTAAATCAACGCTTAGATCACCCGCTTCTAGCTCTGTCTCTAATTCAGCTTGTAACGACAATTGCAGTTCACTTAAGGCATTGCCAGTATAATAACCTTGTGGCGTTGATAACTGTTCGGCAGGTATTTGTCGTGTGGAAAGTTGCTCAACGGGCAAATCGCTGACATAACCCTGTGCATAATTATCACCGTCGCTGATTAATGCAGGGCCAGTATTATCTTTCATATCATTACTATTTTTAGTTAATATCCCCGTCGCATTTGAACCACTATTAGTAGGTTGTACAAATTTACTGGCACTTTGAATCGCACTAATAATTTCTTGATACTTTTCTTCTTTATTCAAAGAAACAGCATACAACACAACAAATAAAGCAAACATTAAGGTCATATAGTCTGCGTAAGACACGGTCCAACGGTGAATGTGATTGTTTTGCTTTTGATGTAAACGAGGTCTGCGTCTAGACATTAGAAAGCTGCTCTAGCGATATACCCATGTAATCGACGCTCTAACAATAGGCTATTTTCACCATCGGCAATCGCAATTAATCCAACCATCGACATTTCTTGAAATAACGCACGATGTTGATAGTTTAAACGGATTTTATTGGCAATAGGCAGGAATATAAAATTAGCAAAGGCAACCCCATAGATAGTCGCAACAAAAGCAACTGCAATACCTTGTCCCAATAACTCAGGCTGATCTAGAAATGCCATTGCTTGAATCAAGCCTAGCACTGCGCCAATAATACCGATGGTCGGACTGTAACCACCCATCGCATCAAAAACCTGTGCACTTCGCTCGTGCTGATCCATCTCTAATTCAATTTCTTGTTGTAAAACATCTTGTAATGCGGCCTTATCACAGCCATCCACTAACATAGCAATACCTATCTGAGTAAAGCTATCGTTATGTTCAAAGCTTTCCTTTTCGAGGCTTAAAAATCCTTCCTGTCGGGATAACACGGACCAACGCTTGAGTTTTTGTATTTGCTCATCGAGGGAGTAACTAGGAGGCGTAAATAAGGTGAATAACTGTGTACTAGCATCTTTTAATTGCTTTGAAGATGATTGAATTAAAATAGTACCAACAGTACCACCAAACACAATTAAAAAAGCGGCGAGATCAAATAATCCACTCAGCGGCGCATTATGATAAAGCTGTGCTAATAGCACACTAGATACGATGACAATAAAGCCAACAATACCCATTCTATTCATGCTTTAATTCCACTAAAATTCGTTTTGCCACTTGCTCCAATGCAATTGACTCGGTCGCTATTCCCGCTTTCGTGACCGCTTGTGGCATACCATAAACAACACAACTTGCTTCATCTTGAGCCCAAATTTCAGCACCTTTATCTTTTAATAAACGCGCCCCATCTCGGCCATCTGCGCCCATGCCGGTTAACACAATTGCCAATACTTTATCTGCATATGACTTTGATAGAGAAGCAAAAGTAATATCAACACTGGGCTTATAGTTAAGCGCCGCACTACCATCTAATATTTTTATTTGTCCGTTTGGAGCAACCATCATTTGCTTACCACCGGGTGCCAAATAAGCACAGCCAGCTCTCAATATGTCACCATTTTCAGCTTCTTTTACAGCAATCCGACAGTTACTATTTAAACGATCTGCAAATGCTTTTGTGAATGTACCCGGCATATGCTGTATTAACACAATGGGTAATTTAAAATCACTAGGTAATGCCGTTAATATTTTTTGTAATGCAACAGGTCCCCCCGTTGAAGTACCAATCGCCAACACTTTATATGATTTACCCGATGCTTTAGCGCGCATAGGTTTTGCCGCTGCCACTGAGGCATTGGACAGATTTGAATTTAACCCACTTTTAGCGGAGATCTGCTGACGTTCATTAGCTCTTTGTAATGCCGTTAACGCAGGTGAAGCCACAGTAGTATTAGATTTACTAGGACTTGACATACTAGCGCTAGGTTTATTGGCACTAGGTTTATTGGCACTATGAGAAGTCGATGTCTGTAAAGATTCAGTGCTTTTCTCTGCTACCCGGTAAACCCTTCTTCTGGCTATCGTTTGAATACGTTGTTGTAATAATGTGGTTGCTTCTTCTTTATCTCTGGCAATATCTTCAAACTTTTTCGGCAGAAAATCACAAGCACCCGCTTCTAATGCATCTAACGTTGCAGTCGCACCTTGGTGTGTTAACGATGAAAACATTAAAATAGGCACTGGTGTCGATGCCATAATTTTTTGCACTGCCGTGATGCCATTCATCACTGGCATTTCAATATCCATAGTAACAACATCTGGTTTATGTTTAATCACCATCTCAATGGCTTCTTGGCCATTATTAGCTGTCGCAATCACTTCTAATGCGGGCGATGCATTGATAATTTCACTAACTCGTCGACGGAAAAAACTAGAATCATCAACTACTAACACTTTAATCGTCATTCATTTTCCTTTACGTGTAGTGTTTTAGTAAACTTGGCAAGTCTAGGATTAAGGCTATTCCACCATCACTTGTAATAGTTGCACCGGCCATACCTGGCGTACCAGACAACAGTTTATCCAAGGCCTTGATAACCACTTCTTCTTGCCCTAACAGCCCATCCACTACAAAAGCAACCAATTGGGTGCCAAGCTGTACAATAACGACATGGCCTAAACCTTTACCTTTTTCAGCGCGTGGGGCTTTAGGCGCTAACCAATCACGTAAATAGAATAAAGGGATAGCACGGTCTCGAATAACGATAGTGAGTTGGCCATTCACGACATTGGTTTTAGCTAAATCAAGGTGGAATATTTCATTAACGTTAGTTAGTGGCAAAGCGAATGTTTGCTCTGCAACAACTATCATCAACGTAGGTAAAATAGCCAAAGTGAGTGGCACTTTAATTTCTAAACGAGTGCCTTTACCAATCGCTGAATCAATAGAAATTGTCCCATTCAAGCGACTGATGCTGGTTTTAACTACATCCATGCCCACACCACGACCAGAAATGTCTGAAATTTCAGCTTTTGTTGAAAAGCCTGGAGCAAAAATCAAAGAATACGCTTCTTTATCGCTCATGCGATCCGCACCATCTTGATCTAAGATGCCTTTATTAATCGCTATCTGTTTTAATCTTTCAGCATCCATTCCTGCGCCATCATCTTCGATAACTAACAGGATATGGTCACCTTCTTGGGCGGCTGATAATAAAATTCGCCCCTGTGTTTCTTTGCCCGACTGCATTCGAATATCTGGCATTTCAATACCGTGGTCTACGGAATTACGCACCAAATGCACTAAGGGATCGGCCAAAGCTTCTACTAAATTTTTATCAAGATCTGTTTCTTCACCTACTAATTCTAAATGAATATTTTTACCTAATTGACGAGCAAGATCTCGTACCACGCGAGGAAACTTACCAAATACCTTCTTGATAGGTTGCATACGCGTCTTCATCACCGAACCTTGTAAATCGCCAGTGACTATCGCTAAATTAGCAATCGCACGCGACATCTCTTCATTGTCAGATGTGGACTCTAAACTCACCAAACGGTTACGCACTAATACCAGCTCACCGACCATGTTCATGATTTCATCTAGCGTACTGGTGTCAACTCGCACTGTAGGCTCTGCTTGAGCTACTTTATTGGCAGGTGTTTTTGCTGCGGCAGCTTTTTCTTTAACTACAGCCACTTTTACAGGCTCAGGTTTGGTAACGGGTGTTTGCGGTGTCGCTTGGGTTTCGGGCTTGGCTGTAGGCTGTATTGCTTCAGGCGGCTTTGATTCTGATTGTGTATTTTTTACTGAAGCAGTTTTTGCCGAGCCATTTAGCTCATCAAGTAATGATTCAAACTCATCATCAGTGATCTCATCTGAAGGATCACTCTCAATCGCAGGTATACCACTATGTGCGCCTTTGCCATGTAATTCATCGAGTAAATTTTCGAATTCATCATCACTAATTTGATCGCTATCATTATCAACAATAGCCGCTGCTGTGGTAGCTGATAAAGAATGTTTACCCACACCATGCAATTCATCTAACAATGACTCGAATTCGTCATCACTAATATCTGAATCGTCGGCAGCACCTTGTTTAGGAGTTTCATTATCAGTGTTCGGTTTTGCATGCAATTCATCTAATAAATTTTCAAATTCATCTTCAGTAATATCTGCATTTTCTTTTTTGGCGGGTTTAGCTTCTACATTAGAACCTGATTGCGCGTGTAATTCATCTAGTAGCGCATCAAACTCAAACTCATCAATATCACTAATATTATCTGACCCGGTAAGGATTGGCTCTATGACGGCTTCTGGTGAAGAAACTACAGTTTCAACCACTGCTTGCTCGACTTCATTCGCAGCAGCAGGTTTGCTTAATCGATGTAATGCATCTAAAAGTGATGCCGAAGCCTTTTCCATTTGTTCGCCATTTTGCACGGCTGAAAATTGGTCATTAATAATATCTAATGCACCTAAGATTGTATCCATCAGTTCAGAATCAACTTGACGATTGCCTTGGCGTAAACCATCAAAAACATTTTCTGCACCGTGACAAGTCTCAACAAGCTCCGTCAGCGAAAGAAAGCCTGCACCACCTTTTACGGTATGGAAACCTCGGAAAATAGCATTTAACAGCTCAGTATCATTGGGATTATTTTCTAACTCAACGAGTTGTTCAGATAACAACTCTAAAATTTCCCCAGCTTCAACTAAAAAGTCTTGCAAGATCTCTTCATCTACTTCAAATGTCATTTCCCGGTTCCTTTAAAATCCTAAACTTGAAAGTAAATCATCAACATCATCTTGTCCATTAACAACGTCTGAACGCGTTTCAGCATTCATAATAGGACCTTCAGGTTCAATATTGCTGTGTTGTGTTTTTGCACAGTTGGCTAATTCACTTTCTTTACTGCAAACAGTCAATATAACAACTAATTTAGATTCGACTTCTTGTACTAAATCAATCACTCGATTAATCATTTGCCCAGTTAAATCCTGAAATTCTTGAGCCATTAAAATTTCTGTTAGTTTATTGCGTAAATCAACAGCACTGACTTTAGAGTGAGCAAAAATTTCATCCAGTGAATGGCATAGCGTCTTAAAATCACCTAATTCTAAGTTGCGTGTCATTAACCCTCGCCAGCTTGGTGTAATCGCTTCTAAATCGTTAATCAGTTTATCGGCAATAGGTAAGCAGTGGTCTACGGCATCCATGGTAGTGTTCGCCGCTTTATCAGTCATTTCAATAACATAATTTAGACGATTTTGAGCATCGGGCAAATCTTGCCCTGCTAAATCAACTAAACGCGTGTCGTTATTAAAACTAAGTAATGCTTCATGCAAATCACGCGTAAGTTCGCCAATTTGTTCAAATATAATTTGATCCGATGTAACTGAAAAATCAATACTCTCTACAATCTTATTAGCTTCAGTGATTTGTTCAGCTTCTAAGTGTGCTACAAGCGCCTTAGCTTGAGAGAGTGATATGTGTGGCATGATTGGATTTGCCATACTGCAACCCCCTAAAGTTAACCTAAACGCTCAAATACTTTATCTAATTTCTCTTTCAACGTACCAGCTGTAAATGGTTTAACAATATATCCATTCACACCAGCTTGAGCAGCTTCAATAATTTGCTCACGCTTTGCTTCAGCGGTTACCATTAAAACAGGAAGGTGTTTTAATTCAGGGTCTTTACGAATCTCTTTTAAAAGATCAATACCTTGCATTATTGGCATGTTCCAGTCAGTGACCACAAAATCAAAGTTACCACTTTTTAACATAGGTAGGGCAGTATGACCGTCATCGGCTTCATAGGTATTTGTAAAACCCAAGTCTCTTAACAAATTTTTAATTATTCTTCTCATTGTTGAAAAATCATCAACAATCAAGACTTTCATATCTTTTTTCAAAACGTTCCCCTAAGTCAAAAATCTACTTATTGTTATTTAAATCTACCTATTGGTATTTAAATCTACCTATTATTATTAGCTACAATAAAAGTAGATAAAAATTGGAAAAAAACATTATATTTCTACATTATTTTTTTGCTTGGTACTTACAGTGTGAGCAACTCCGTGAAATTACCCCTTATTAGTTACATTCTATCAGGGTTAACTTTAGATTTCAGTCGATGTACAGCTTGGCTAAGAATTTGGCTAACACGTGACTCACTGACTTCAAGAATTAACCCTATTTCTTTTAAATTCAACTCTTCATCATAATAAAGCGATAACACTAATGCTTCTCGTTGTGGAAGTTGTTCAATCATTTGCGCTAATTGATGAGTAAATTGATTATCTGCAACAGCATCAAAAGTACTATCAAAAGATGAGCTCGGCTGTGCGAACATATCATCTGGATTAGCTAAATCTTCATAGGCGACCAACCTTGCACAATTAACATCCTGCAACATTTGTTGGTATTCAAGTAATGGTATTTGCAGATAATTAGCAACATCTATCTCTTTGGCGTCTTCCCCAGTTTGTTTTTCAACAGCATCAATAGCACTGGCGATGGTTCTACTATTTTTATGTACAGAACGAGGAACCCAGTCACCTTTGCGCATTTCATCTAACATCGCGCCACGAATACGAATACCTGCAAACGTTTCAAAGCTTGCGCCTTTTGTGGCGTCAAAATTACGCGCCGCTTCTAATAGTCCGATCATGCCAGATTGTACTAAATCGTCGACCAATACACTCGCAGGCAACCTAGCCATCAAATGATAAGCGATTTTCTGCACCAGCTCTGAATGACGCCCAATCAGCTCTGATGTGTCAGTTTGGTATCCCTGCGCTTTAATCACTTATATCAGCTCTTTCAGAGTATCGTCTTTATCATTAAGCAAAAGTTTTTCAATAAAAAACTCTAGATGGCCGCCGGGTTGATGAGGAATAGGCCAATCACAAGCTCGATTTGCTAACGCTTTAAAAGCAAGGGAAGCAGGTGTTTTTGGAAAGGCATCGACCACGGTTTTTTGCTTTCTTACCGCTTGACGCACATTGCCGTCAAATGGAATACAAGCCACTAACTCTAGTGAAGCATCCAAGAATCGATCCGTTACACGTGTTAATTTTGTAAACAGATCCTGCCCTTCACGTAAGCTTCTCACCATATTTGCCACGATTTTAAAGCGATAAACACCATTTTGCTTACTTAATATTTTAATTAACGCATAGGCATCGGTAATCGAAGTCGGCTCATCACATACCACCATCAACACATCTTGTGCAGCTTGTGCAAAACTCACCACCATGTTGGAAATACCTGCTGCGGTATCAATTAATAAAACATCGATTGGTGTTTGCAATGAACTAAAAGCTTGAATTAATCCAGCATGTTCAACATCCGTTAATTCAACCATGGATTGAGTACCAGAGGTTGCAGGAATGATCATCACTCCTTCCGGTCCTTTTACAATCACTTCATCCAAAGTACATTCACCGGACAATACATGTGATAAATTTTTAAGAACACGGATCCCTAATAACACATCGACATTAGCGAGTCCTAAATCGGCATCAAGTACCATCACTCGCTTACCCATTTTAGCAAGTGACACAGCCATATTCAGTGTCACGTTAGTTTTACCCACACCGCCTTTACCGCCAGTGACAGCAATCACTTTAACCTGCTGATTTCTCATTCGTCTTAAACCGCTTGCTTGATCTGCCATCATCATTGTTACTCATCATTTTTAAATTAGTTAAACCAATATAGTACATAACACAATTCTTGAATTAATCTTCAGTGCTGCTATACCATTGATGTTTGTCTTGTTGTTGTTGTGTTTCCATCATCGATAAAGTTCCGCTAATTAAATTTTCTACTTTAGCAATTTCAATATCTTCAGGGACACGCTGCCCAGTGGTAATATAACTAATCGGCAGTGCATGCTTCATGGTTACACTTAACACTTCTCCTAGACCAATACTTTCATCTATTTTAGTTAGAATACAGCCCGATAACGGGATACGCTTAAAGTGTTGTAATGCTTCTTCTACTACTCTACGTTGCGCAGTAGAAGGTACCACTAAATAACTTTTAATATTAACACGGCTACTACTCATCAAAGTCTCTAACTGCTCAGAAAGACGCACATCTCGCTGCCCCATGCCTGCAGTATCGATCAACACTAATCGCTTTTCTCTAAACTGGTATAAAATCTGTGATAACTCATCGGCATCTTTTGCAACACGAACTGCGCAGCCCATTATTTTACCGTAGGTTGCCAGTTGTTCATGTGCGCCAATTCGATAGGTATCTGTTGTAATTAATGCAACTTGTTCAGGGCCGTACTTAATGGCAAATTGTGCGGCTAATTTTGCAATAGTTGTGGTTTTACCTACACCTGTAGGCCCCAATAGCGCAATGGCACCGCCTTGCACTAATATTTCATTTTGACCAATAGATATTTTATCTTGCAATAATGCTTGGATGTAGTGCTGTACTTCACTTGAAGAAGCATCTTCAGGAACATAACTGGCTAAATGATCTGCGATTTCATCGGAAAAACCCGCGCTATTTAACCATTTGATAATCATCGCTCGAACAGGCTCTTTACGTTCAATTTCTTGCCACATTAATCCTGAAACCTGATGCTCTAGCAGCTTACGCAGTGAAGCAACTTCTTCACTTATTTTGGCAATCTCTTTATTATCACTTGCACGATTGGTAGGCGCTGAATTTCTTGTTAAAGGTGCACTCGCTTCTTGTCGATTATTCCAATTTTGCTGTTCTGCTAAAGTAGCAGGTTGTGACGATGAATAAGAGCTAGACCTTCTTTCTTCTTGCTCTTGAAAAGAAAAAGCAGGCAGATCATCACGTTTTTTAGGCTGTGGTTTCTTGTTTTGTTGCGCATTCACTTTACCAAAAAACGAGTTTAATGATTTAGCGAAGTCATCTCCGCTTTCTTTACGATTACTACGAATACTATTGGGTAATTTTATTTTTGGTACTTTTTCTGCACTTTTTGAGGACAGTTGCACGCTATCTTCTTTTAATTGTGACAGCGCATCACCTTTATCTGCTTTTGCATCAGCCGAGGTTTGTGATTGATAATCAACTGCGGCCACAATTTCAATGCCGCCCACTACTTTTTTATTAGACATGATCACAGCATCTGGGCCTAAAACTTCTTTGACCTCAACCATAGCGGTGCGCATATCTTTTGCAAAAAATCGTTTAATTTTCATTGATTACAACCATTATTGCCCAATTGAGCTTATTATTTTAATCTGTTTATCATCAGGAATTTCTTGATAAGACAGTATGTGTAGACTCGGTATTGTATTTTTAACAAATCGAGCTAAGGTACCGCGTAATACGCCTGAGGTTAATAATACCGCAGGTTGACCTATCAATTCTTGTTGCTGCGACGCTTCAATTAATGAGTTTTGAATACGCTCTGCCAATCCAGGCTCAATACCAGCGCCATCTGATCCACCAGCCTGTATAGACTTATGCAATATTTGCTCCAACTCTGAAGATAGCGTGATCACAGGGATTTCAGGCTCATTACCGATAATTTCTTGTACAATCATACGTTTTAATGAAATTCGACACGCCGCCGTCAAAACTTCGGCATCTTGGCTTCGCGGCCCGTAATCTACTAACGTTTGCACAATGGAGCGAATATCTCTAATCGCAACGTTCTCATTTAATAAACTTTGTAATACTTTAACAACTGTACTTAAAGACAATACCTCAGGTACTAATCCTTCCACTAATTTCGGCTGCTTCTTAGCAAGCATATCTAATAAATTTTGGGCTTCTTCATGCCCTAATAACTGCGCGGCATGATTACTTAATATTTGACTAAGATGCGTTGCAACAACAGTTGCTGTATCGACGACTGTGTAACCTAATGCTTGTGCTTGTTCACGCTGCACTTCATCAATCCAAACCGCTTCTAATCCAAACGCGGGGTCAACTCCGGTGATCCCGTCAATCGGTCCAAACACTTGTCCTGGATTAATGGCCATATCTTTATCATGGTATATATCCGCTTGACCACAGCTTACACCCATCAAGGAGATATTATAATTGTTAGGTGATAAATCTAAATTATCTCGAATATGCACAGGAGGAATTAAAAAACCCATTTGTTGTGATAGTTTTTTACGTACCCCTTTAATACGATCTAATAACTGCCCTCCCTGTGATTTATCAACCAGCGGAATAAGGCGATAACCGACTTCTAAACCAATGGTATCGACACTGCGCACGTCATCCCAACCTAACTCTTTAACTTCCGCAGGTTGATCACTAATTGGTCCACCATTTTCTTGGATCGCTAAAGCAGTTTCCTGTTTAACTTTCAAACGCTTTAGCTGCCAATATGCACCGCCTGCTGCAATTCCACCTAGCGTTAAAAAAGCAAGGTGTGGCATGCCAGGCACAATGCCCATCACTAACAATATGCCAGCAGTAATCATTAATGCTTTAGGGTCATCAAACATCTGCCCCAACATGCGATTACCCATATCTGCATCAGTATTTTCACGGGTAACAGTGATCGCAGCTGCAATCGATAGTAACAATGACGGTATTTGTGCAACAAGCCCATCACCAATGGTTAATAATGTATAAATTTCAGCAGCTTGAGCAAAAGGTAGATCATATTGCACCATACCAATAATAAAGCCACCAATGATATTGATAAACAAGATCATGATGCCAGCGATGGCATCACCTTTTACAAACTTACTAGCACCGTCCATAGAACCATAGAAGTCAGCTTCCATGGTGACTTCTTCGCGGCGAGTTCGAGCTTGCTCTTGATTAATTAATCCGGCATTCAAATCCGCATCAATGGCCATTTGTTTACCTGGCATTGCATCCAAGGTAAAACGAGCGCTTACTTCTGAGATACGCCCAGCACCTTTAGTGATTACCACAAAGTTAATAATCATTAAGATGATAAAAACAATTAAACCAACAGCTAAGTTACCGCCAATCACCACCGAACCAAAAGCTTCGATCACGTTACCAGCGGCATTACCACCTTCATGACCTTCTAACAATACTACTCGCGTAGAAGCAACGTTCAACGCCAAGCGCAGTAAGGTCGCAATTAGCAGCACGGTTGGGAAAGCTGCAAAATCAAGGGGCCGCCTAGTGTAAATTGATACCAATAAAACCACTAATGCGAGGGCGATATTAAAAGTAAAGAGGATATCCAGCAGTAAAGTAGGCATAGGTAGAATAACCATGCCTAGTGCAGCTAACACTAAAATTGGAGTGCCTAAACCGCCAAAGAAAATGGCGCGTTTAGCCCATAGAGATGAAAAAACAGTGTTGATAGCGTCACCTAAAAAATGAATGTATTAGCGAGTGTTAATATGTCTTATATTCAGCCTACTTTAACAAACTCAAGTAGCAGATATTAGCTTTACGAATTTAACTCGTGAGCATAGACATAAATAATAGCTAAAAAATAGAAACTTGCCTGAAAAACTTTGATCATAACCAGTAATTAATGCTTATTAATCAAACATATTAACTAATTTTATGCTTATATTTTAGTGATAACACTGCAACAATACCAGTTTAGATAAATAACAGGCAAAAATATTCTTTTATTGTTAACCCTAGATCCAATTTTTAATTGGGATAAATAAAATCATCGGGCACAGGAATATCCGCTGGTAACGCTTTAGGTCGCCCGGACCTGCCCTTTCTGAACTGCTCTAGCTGATAGATATAAGCCAATATTTTTGCAATCGCAATAAATAACTCTTCTGGCACATCTTTACCGATTTCAGTGGTGTGGTAAACGGCGCGGCATAATTGTGGAGATTGCATAACGGGCACTTCATTTTCTCGTGCTACTTCACGTATTTTAAGCGCCATAAAATCGACACCTTTAGCAACAACATAGGGAGGTCTATCGCCATCTTTATCATACTTCAAGGCCACTGAATAATGAGTCGGATTGGTGACGATAACGTCAGCATCGGGCACATCCCCCATCATGGTACGTTGTGACATCTCATATTGTAATTGACGAATTCGCTGCTTAACCTCTGGTTTACCTTCCGAATTACGGTATTCGTCTTTTACTTCCTGTTTGGTCATTTTTAGCTCATCACTGTGCTTGTGAATTTGATAAGGAACATCCACTGCAACAATAATTAATAACGACAAACACAATATAAGAAACATCCATCTCAGCATGTCCAAGGCTTCAAAAGCACTACCCGGAAGTTGGCTCACCGACAAGTGTAAAATATTTTCAAAGGTGGCACCTAAAATAGCCCAAGCGACACCGATCACCACTGCCACTTTTAGAATAGACTTCAATAACTCCACCCAGGCCTGTAAACCTAACATACGTTTTAGGCCCGCTTTTGGACTCATACGACTAAATTTAGGCATCATTGCTTTAGTACTAAAGATCATGCCACCTAATAATGCACTGCCTAAAATTGAAATAATAAATAGCATTAATAAAATAACAAACATCGGCATGCCTAAACCGCTAAAGCCATCGACAAGTGCATGCCACATCTGTTCGGGGTCAAATATATCTGCACGTTCAAAAGTGAATGAACGTTTCATCATTATCGACAGTTCATAGGCTAATCGGTCTCCAAAAATAAACACCGATAATGCTGCAGCAATTAACACAGATGCAGTCGCTAATTCCTTGGATCGGGCAACTTGTCCCTTTTCTTTGGACTTGCGTATTTTGTCGGGGGTGGCTTCCTCGGACTTATCCGTACCGTTTTCATTTTCAGCCATCAATTACTCCTTTAACAAACCATGAGTAGAGGTAACCTCTACTCATGCAGATAGCACTGTAGGCAGTAGTGTAGATAGTAGTGTAGTTCATTACGGTTTAGTACAGGGGTTATCAAGTATTTCACACATAGTGATAACCCCTTTTGTCCATTGATTCTCAAAATGTAATGGCACATTTAATAATGTTATCCACAATACAAATAAACCAAATACCATGCTGATTGAGAAACCTAAGCTGAAAATATTCAACTGCGGTGCTGCTTTAGTCATGATACCAAAGGATAAATTAACCAATAACATTGCAACCATCGATGCAATTGAGAAAGCTAGCGCAGCATGGAACATAGTTGAGAACCATTCAGCAATTTTATAATAGTCTGCGGCTAACAAGCCATTTTCAGAAATAGGTAAAGTTTCAAAACTTCTAATAATCATCTCGATCATCAACAGGTGTCCATCTATTCCCAAAAACAGTAAAGTCACCAACAACACATAAAATTGACCAACAACAGGCGAGGTTTGTCCACTCATAGGATCTGCCATAGAAGCAAAACCTAAACTGGTTTGCATTGCAATAATTTGCCCTGCGACCACAAAAGTTTGCACCACAAAAACAGAAATAGTGCCCATTGCAATGCCAATTAAGAGCTGTTGTAACACCACAATAAAACTGGTCATGGAAAAAAGCTCAATGTAGTCGGGCGCAGGAGGGAGAGAAGGTAAGGCCAATAAAGTAATGCTTAGTGCGTAAAAAAGGCGGATCCGTGTTGGCGTTGTGTTCGAGCCAACGGCGACCATCACCATTAACATCGCAGCGATGCGGCAAAATGCCCATAAATAACTGGCGATAAAATCAATAATAATATCAGCCGAAAAAACCATTACCCCACCACTTCCGGAATTTGATTAATCATGGCGATAAAAAACTCCATCAACTTACCGAATCCCCAATGCGCGCCATAGGCTAACGCAACTAAGGTCATAATTAAACGCGGTAAAAAACTTAAGGTTTGCTCGTTAATTGATGTTGCCGCTTGAAACACAGCAACCACCAACCCCACCAATAAACTGGGCACGATAACCGCAGATACGAGGATCAAAACCAACCACAAAGCTTGTCTAAATATGTTTACAAAAACTTCCGGTTCCATAAGTCTCCTTACAACCCGAAACTATTAGCTAAACTACCCATCACTAAATTCCAGCCATCCACTAATACAAACAACATGAGTTTAAAGGGTAATGAAATAATCATCGGTGATAGCATCATCATCCCCATGGCCATTAAGATACTAGCGACCACCAAGTCAATAATTAAAAAAGGAATAAATAGCATAAAGCCGATTTGGAAAGCAGTTTTTAATTCACTGGTAACAAAAGCCGGGATCAGCACAGTGATCGGCACTTCCTCAGGGCTATCAACTTCTACATTAGCAATTTCTAAAAATGTTTCTAAATCTTTCAATCGCGTTTGTGACAACATAAATTGCATCATAGGCTTTTTACCCTGTTCAAGGGCTTGCACTATGGTCATCTCTTCATTTAAATAAGGTTGTATTGCACTTTCATTCACTCGGTCAAAAACAGGAGCCATAATGAAAAACGTCATAAATAAGGCAATACCGTTAACCACTTGATTCGAAGGCGTTTGTTGTAAGCCAAGCGCTTGACGAAGGATCGACATTACAATCACAATACGAGTGAAAGAGGTCATTAAAATCAACATTGCAGGCAAGAAGCTGAGCGCAGTCATAAACGCAAGTACTTGCAACGTTACACTGTATTCTTGATCGCCAGCGGCACTCGTTGTCACCGTGACAGCCGATAATGCACCTGGTTCAGCGATGGCATGTGGAGCAAACAAAAATAGGCCTGAGCATAATAATATCAGCAGTTTATTCATTATTCTTTTTTCCTGCTTTAGATAATACACTGGCAAAAGCTGTCGCAAATGATGGTACGCTTTGTGTTTCAGCCTGTTGCTCGACACTCGGTATATCTATTTGATCTAATAAGTTGATTGATTGCTCACTCACCCCTAATAAATACTGTTTACCGTAGACTTCAACAATTTGCACACGGCTTTTATTGGTTAGCGGTTGAGTTGCAATGACTTTAATTGGATTTTGACTGCCACCTTGGCGAATAAAATTGCTTTTTTTCATTAAATAAGCAAATAAAAAAATGCAAGCAAGCACCAGTATTAACGAGCCAAGCATGGTGCCGATTTCCAATTCTGGACGCTTACTCGTCTCTTCTAAAGCGACAACAGGCAAACTAACCACAGTTAACAAAACTGTTTGAATTAACGGCCTCATTTTAGTTTTTTAATGCGTTCTGTTTGGCTAATGACATCGGTTAAACGGATACCAAACTTGTCATTAACAACAACAACTTCACCATGTGCGATCAAGGTGCCATTAACTAATACATCTAAAGGTTCACCGGCAACACGCTCTAATTCAACCACTGAACCTTGGTTAAGCTGTAGCAGATTACGAATATTAATTTTACTACGACCTACTTCCATTGAAATGGTGACTGGGATATCCAAGATACTATCTAAACGAGCCAATTCTTCTTTGCTCATTGGCTCAGCTGTATCTTTTAACTCATCCAAGTCAATATTTGTAGCACCTGAATCTGCATCTCCAGATTCTTCTAATGCCGCAGCCCATTCATCTGCCATATCTTGTTCTGTACTCATGCTTTATATCCTATCGATTAATTACTTAGCTTTACTTAACTATATTTGGATTAATTGTATTTAAGTTAACTGGACTTAGGTTTTTTCTCTTTTAAGTCTTGCAATTGAATTTGTGTTTTTTGTACTTCAGGACGTGCAATTTTTTGAATTATTTTTAATGCATAATTATCATTGCTCTGCCCTAATGTTGCCCTATAAGTCGGTAAACCTTCCACTGACACTAATAAACTTTCGGGTAGATCCACAGGGATAATATCGCCCGCTTTCCAGTGCATCATATCTCGTAAGGAAACTTGCTTTTCTACTAAGCGCGCGCCGATATCAACCTCAACATCCATAATTTCATCTTGAAGCGCCTGAGACCAACGTTGGTCAGTATCTTCTTTATCACTTTGCACGCCCGCATCTAATAATTCACGGATCGGCTCTAACATCGAATAAGGCATCGCGATATGGAAATCACCACCACCACCATCCAATTCGATATGAAAAGAGTTAACCACAATCACTTCAGTGGGGCTGACAATATTTGCCATTGCAGGATTTACTTCTGAATCTAAATATTCAAACTCGGCATCCATCACCGGTAACCACGCCTCATGATAATCTTCAAAAATTATTTTTAATAACATCTGAATAATACGTCGTTCTGTTGGAGTAAACTCACGCCCTTCAATCTTGGCGTGATAACGCCCATCACCACCAAAAAAGTTTTCAACTAAAATAAAAACTAGCCGCGCCTCCATGGTGATCAAGCCAGTTCCCTTTAAAGGTCTAAAGCGAACCATGTTAAGGCTAGTAGGAACAAATAAGGTGTGAACATATTCTCCAAACTTAAGCATTTGCACACCATTGATTGAAACCTCAGCGGTATGGCGTAACATATTGAATAAACTAATCCTTAAATGGCGAGCGAAACGCTCATTAACCAATTCCAAGGTTGGCATTCGACCACGAACAATACGGTCTTGTGAAGAAAAGTCGAAGTGAGCATGAGAATTACTCTCATCCATACTATCACTTTCAATCACTTCCTCATCGACGTCATCTACACCGTGTAATAGTGCATCAATTTCGTCTTGAGATAATAAATCCATGCTTAGCCCTTATCTATTACTGTAAAACAAAACCGGTAAATAGTACCGTATGGATAAGTGCACTTTCTTCAACCATAGTAGTAGCCGCATTTAATTCATCAAGCGCTTTTTGACGCAATTCACTTTTACCTTCTGGGCTACGTAATTGCTCAATTGTTGCCGAACCAAAAACACTCACTAATGTACTTTCTAATAATGGAATGTGTTTACGAATAATGGCTTCACTGCTTTTAGTATTGACCATTAATTGCACCTTAATTTGCACAGTGCGATCGCGCTTACCTTCTAATACATTGAATACAAAAGGTCTTGGCATGGGCACATAATTAGCCCCTTTTTCTGTTGTTTCGGTAGTCGCTTCAGGCACTGTTTCATCGCTTGCCGCAGGATCATCCCCAGAGAGCATAAAAAAAGCGCCACCGCCACCTGCGGCAAGTAAGACCACAACAGCAACAATGATAATAATTAATTTTTTCTTACTTTTAGGTGCTGCATTTTCACCATCTATTGATGCATCATTTCCTTCAGCCATTGCCAGTCATTCCTCTCGATGTATTTATTCTCAATTTTCCAAGAATACGTGTTTTGCACAAAAATAATAAGTTGATTTTAATGGTTCTTTCTCAGTAAGCCAGTAACTATTGCTTTGTTTAAGCATAAAAATCAATTCCTTGATCTGTAGACGCTACTTTTGATGGCATCCATAGCGCAGTTTGCTCTTCTTCAACCATTCCATTGTTATGAGTCGCTGCCCCTGACATGGCATTCATACCGTTATTTTGTTGCTGTTGGCCTTGCTGTTGAGATTGTTGCTGGACGTTTGCTTCACCCAATTGAATCCCTTGTTGTGCAAGCTGCTCTCTTAATCGCGGCATATTTTGTTCAATAATGTCTTTACTTAATCCAGCTTGAGTTTGAATATTTAGCTGCAATTGATCCTGTTGAACATTAACTTTAATAAACATTGAACCTAGCTCTGCGGGGTCTAAACGAATTTGAACCTCTTGTTTACCTTGAGAGATCATCATCATCACTCGCTCGCCCATCATTGCCGCTGCTTGTTTTGACTGAATATCTAAAGGCTGTTGTAATAGATTATTCGTCGCTTGCTGCTGTTGGTTACCCGCCATTAATTTATCCAATTGCGCTAAACTGGTTTGATTCGGTCTGGCGCCGTTAACATCTGTAACAGCTTGTGCAGCAGCTGTACTTTCATGCCTAATAGGAGATCCAACACTATCATCTTGTTCTGAGTTTTTAAGTGTTTGCAGTGAAGCCTCGATACTGGCGGGATCCATCTCGCTTTCTGGCGTAGTAACTGAAACACTTGCCCCTGTTGATTGAGATTGATTATTCGCCACCATCGGTTTTAGTGTATTGCTTCCATCATTTTTTTCATTATTGCTGCCATCGCCTCCTGTATTCAAAGCTGAGTTGTTAGCATTCGCAGCTTTAGTAGTGATTTTTT
>Ga0316198_10000292_pt1 | contig 24865 bp, 18 predicted proteins | sample OudBieAanoxic_MG_FD_204935 | JGI IMG/M metagenome (GOLD analysis project Ga0316198, IMG submission 204935) | Coastal sediment microbial communities from Oude Bieten Haven, Netherlands - site A anoxic | ecosystem: Environmental > Aquatic > Marine > Coastal > Sediment | place: Netherlands... | reverse complement strand
CCTTGTATCCAAATGCGGATGCCCCCGAGGCATCCCAGGCGTTTGAAGACTGGAAAACAATTTCTCCGGGCTTTACGTTTAACCCATCAACGGCAATCTGGTAGACCCGGGGAGCGGGCTTGAATATGCCCACGTCTTCAACGGAGAAGTTTTTTTCTATCAACGCCGCTATCCCGGAATTTTTTACCGCCGCTTCAAGCATCGCCGGTGTGCCGTTGGATAAAATGGCGACCTTAAACCCGCGAGCCTTCAGCGTCGATAGGGCCTCGGGCACTTCCGGATAACAATCCAGGTAAAGAATGTAAAGTTTAAAGGTAGATAAGGCTTGTATCCAGCCAGGCGTATGTTTCCAGGTCCATGACTTCCCCGGCAACCGCCAGGCGTTCGGTTTTGATATAGGTTCCATTGATTTTTTTATAAAATCGCCGGTAGGGATTGAGTTTCAGGACCCGCACAAGCATAGAATAAATGCTATTTTGTTGTAACTGCATGGCCAATGCGGAAACAAGGTTTCCACCGATACCCCGTCGCTGAAAATTTTTCAGCACATAAAGGGTGTAGATCTCGCCACTGTAAATATCGTTTCCATTCCTTTCGTTACCACCCGTAATAAAACCAACAACTCTGCCGGCATCTTCGGCCACGAAACTGATAACCTTTTTGCTGTTGAGTTCTTTCAAAAACGCCTGTTCATGCTGGGCTTCCGACATTTCGTATAGAAAACCGAACGGAATCACACTCAGGTAAGTATCCCGCCAGGATTGCACGTAAATACGAGACATGGAATTTGCATCAGTTTTTTGGGATGGCCGAATCACCATGAGCGTTCGCCCTCATTCAATAACCTCTGGCGAAGCCGGATGAATGGCTTGTGAATCGCTCAAGGCGGTCTTTTGAAACCCTTATTTCGGGCAACCAATCGGTCATTGAATGTTAGTAGTTTAAGGTATCAGAAATCGACCCTACCGGATTTAAGCGATCTGTAGTTCGGCTGGATCTGCGCCATGGAAACCAAGTATGCATCTATTTTTATAAGTACATAATAATCGTCGTCTCGGGAGTAATTTAACTCCTAAAACTGTCAAACTTTGGGAGTCTCCCAAGCAGAGTTGGGGGTTTACCAATGATTATTATCATGAATATAATAATGCCACGAATGAATGGGGTCAAAGCCTGCAGATTTGCCCGACCGGTGGTACAGAAAGTAGCCCCTGATTATCACCTGCCCTTTCCGGATCCTCTTCCAATTTTCGGCAAATCGTTGTAAACGATATGCAATAGAAACGACCCGAATCAAGCGGTATCATTACTGAGTAGGAGGCGTTTTGAAAAATATTCTCGCGATCATTGGATCGCCCCGCAAACTCGGCAACTGCGAGATCATGGCCAAGGAGATCAGCCGCCGTGTCTCGGAACCCCACGACCTGAGACTTCTGCGCCTGTCCGAATACGACATTCGGTCCTGCAGGGGCTGCTACACATGCCTGTTCAAAAACGAGTGCGTCATCGATGACGATTTTCAATCGGTCGTAAAGGCCATCGTCGAAGCCGACGCGTTGATCGTTTCCGCTCCCACCTACTTCCTTGGGCCCAATGCCTGTCTGAAGCGATTCATCGACCGGGGAATTGCGCTGTATCCATATATAGAAAAACTGTGGAAAAAACCGGCGGTTGCAGTGGGAATCGCAGGGATCGAGGGCAAGGAAGGCTACACCATGCTGGGGTTGGAGAGCTTTCTGAAGATGCTCTTCTCGGATATAAAAATGCGACGCATCGTCTACGGAGCGCTACCGGGTGAGGTTTTTTTCAATCAGCAAAACCGCGATACGGCGGCGGACATGGCCCGGGCCCTTATCGGGGAACCCGAGACCGAAAAAATGCCCTGCTGCCCGGTGTGCGGCGGACAAACTTTTCGTTTTCTGGAGGACAGCAAGGTTCGGTGCATGCTGTGCAGCAATGCCGGTAAGATGCTTGTGGAAAACGACCGGCCTGTATTCGAGATAACCAGAAGCGAACATGAATTCTTTGTAACCCTGGAAGAGGCGCTGAAACACCGTGAATGGCTGGTGGGAATGAAATCGCGCTTCAAAGCGAACAAGGACCGCCTGAAGGAGATCTGCCTCGACTACCGCCAGTCAGGTCAGTGGCTGAAGCCGCCGACATCGACGACTGATGGCAAAGTGACGTAAAACGATTTCAGAACATTTCACTGATTTTGGATGAGAATTCACCATGAATGCGAATAACGAAAGTAAAGTTGACGTCGACGCCGGTATTGCCCTGCTGGAACAACAGGTAGAGGCCGCCCGGTACCTTTTGAAATACCGGCCCCTGAATAAAAAGTTGTATGCCGCCTGGAATGAGGAGACCCGAAGCTGTCTAATGAAAACTTACGGCCCCGGATCGCCGAACATCCGCAACATCGAGTCAACCGTGGGAGCGACCCCCGTGTGGCTGGGGATGCCGCCGGAGGTGGCCGAAGCGCACCAGGCATCCCGGTTGGAAAGAACAGTGTCGATGTTGAAAAGCTGCATCGTTTCCTTGAAACGTAAAGCCGGCAACCCGGTGGGCGGGTAGGTACGACAGCCGCGCGTTCTGTCAACAAACAAGCACAGGATTCCAAAGCCCCGCCTGTTGGCCGGGATCTGGCGGCCCGCTTTATCCTCAGTTCACGTATCGTACAGAGCCGCATAAGCGATTCTTAAGGCTATGGACAACTCGTCACGCAAAATATTGAAACAAGTCTTCGGTTACGACGATTTCAGGCAAAACCAACAGGAAATCATCGAATCCGTTATTGGCGGAAAAGATGCGTTCGTATTGATGCCTACCGGCAGCGGCAAGTCGATATGCTACCAGATCCCTGCCATAATGGGCAACGGCGTCGGCATCGTCATCTCACCGCTGATTGCCTTGATGGAAGACCAGGTCAAAGGGTTGCTGCAAAATGGTGTACGCGCCGCGTACTTGAACTCAACCTTGCCGTTCCAAGAGTCGCAAAACGTCCAGCGCAAGGCCGCAGACGGTCGCCTGGACATTCTTTACGTTGCCCCCGAAAAGCTGCTCACTCCCGTTTTTCAGCAATTTCTCACTAACATCAAGCCGGCACTTTTCGCCATCGACGAAGCCCACTGTGTGTCCCAGTGGGGCCATGATTTCCGACCGGAATACCTTCGAATAAACGAGGTGACAAAGAATTTTCCGGACACACCACGGATAGCGCTGACGGCAACCGCCGATGCCATTACCCGCAAAGATATACTCGAGAAGCTCGAACTCCAGCGCGCAAAAGTGTTCATCAGTAGTTTCGACCGGCCCAACATCAACTATCGTGTGCAGGCTAAACAGGGGGACAAACAGCAGTTGCTCGCTTTCATCCGCAAAGAGCAACCGGAGGGCTCGGGCATCGTTTATGTAAGAACCCGCAAACGAACGGAAAAGATCGCGTCTTGGCTTACTCAACAGGGCATCGCGGCGCTTCCCTATCATGCCGGATTGCCCGCGGACATCCGGTTTGAAAATCAGAAGCGGTTTCAGGAAAATGACACCCGAGTTATCGTTGCCACCATCGCTTTCGGTATGGGGATCGACAAGCCGGACGTCCGGTTTGTCGTTCACCTGGATTTACCTGCCAGCATGGAAGCCTATTACCAGGAGACCGGACGTGCCGGTCGAGACGGACAACCGGCGGATGCCTGGATGTTGTATTCGCTTGCCGACGTGATTGCGATGCGGCGGCTTTTTGAGTTGTCGGAAGGCAATGAAGAATTCAAACGTATTCAGCGGAAAAAACTGGATGCGTTATTGGGGTACTGCGAAGCGGTTGAGTGCCGAAGAAAGATTTTGCTGAACTATTTTGGAGAAAAATACGATGGGCCCTGCCAGACGTGCGGCAACTGCCTCAACCCTGTGGAAAGCTGGGATGGTACCGTCGCCGCTCAAAAAGCGCTGTCATGCGTTTACAGAACCGGCCAGCGTTTCGGGGCCGGTCATTTGGCAAACGTGCTGATGGGCAAGGAAAGCCTGCAGGTTCAACGCTGGAAGCATGACCGCATAAAAACCTTCGGTGTGGGCAAAGAACTGGACAAGAATTCATGGATGTCGGTGTTTCGGCAGCTGCTTTCGGCCGGGCTACTCTCGGTGGATTTGGGGCAAATTGCCGGCATCCGTTTGACTGAGAACAGCTGGCCTGTGTTGAAAGGGCAGCGCAATGTTTTTTTTAGAAAAGATTCGGTGTATTCAAAGACCCGGACGGCCAAAAAGCCTTCAAAGGCAACCGAGCGGTTCTTTGAAAACGAAGAAAGTCAGCAGCTTTTTGAAACCCTACGAAAACTGCGACTCGATATTTCCCGGCAACTGGAGGTGCCGCCCTATATCATTTTTCCCGACAAGTCATTGAAAGAGATGGCTGCTGTCAAACCAGAAACCGTGGACGATTTTCTGCAGATTACAGGTGTCGGGGCGTCTAAAGCCCAGCGGTACAGTGCGGTTTTTCTGGATTGCATTCGTGGGGAGAAAATCGATTTGTCACGCTATATCGAAACTATTCAAAGCCCAGTGATGAAAGAAAGAGCTCACAACTTAAATATTTGAGAAGAGACCCTCGCATTGTTCTCCAAAAAGGTCAAAATCTTCAGAGATAAACCTCTGAAGATTTCGTATTTTGATGCCCAGGATAATTATCTGTTGACGTATTTTTTCTCGCTCTGATATCAAATTAATTGTCACCCGCGTATTTTTAGAAATGCGGAAATCCAACCTTTTTTGGTGGAGCTGGCGCTTTGAAAGGCAAATCGTCAACAAAAAAGAGCGATTCCAAGGATTCGTTGCCTGGACTAAATGCCGCGGTGGATGGGACTCAGCGCTTCATCCCATTAAAGACAAAGCTCTTCATTCCTCCGCTGCGATCTGAATTGGTTTCACGGTCGCGCCTGTTTAAACGTCTGGACAAGGGCTTTCGCCGAAAGCTTACCCTTATTTCCGCACCGGCTGGTTTCGGGAAAACCACTCTTGTGGCCGACTGGGTTCGTCGGAACAAGATCCCGGTGGCCTGGTTCTCTGTCGACTCGGGTGACAACGATCCGGTAAATTTTCTTAATTATATCATCGCAGGGCTTCAGACGCTGGAGGCATGCACCGGCAATGCCGCCCTAACATTGCTGCAATCTCCGCAGCCGCCCCATTTTGAATCCATTCTGATAAACCTGATCAACGATGTCAGTGATATCCGCAGAGATTTTGCATTTATTATTGATGATTATCATACGATCGATTCCAGCCCAGTTCATGGCATGATTTCATTTTTAATTGAACACCTGCCAGATCATATGCACATGATCATCGCGACCCGCTCTGACCTTCCCATATCGCTGTCCCGCTGGCGCAGTCAAGGCCAACTGACAGAGCTTCGAACGGCCGACCTTGGTTTTACTGCTGAAGAGTGTGCCAAATTCTTCAATGAGCGCTTGAAACTGAAACTCTCCCCCGATGAAATAGAGTTGTTGGAATCCCGCACAGAAGGATGGATTGCCGGATTACAACTGGCGGCCATCTCGATTCAAAATCAAAATGATCCATCCGGTTTTATCCGCGCCTTCTCGGGAGACAACCGCTATATCATGGACTATCTGGTGGAAGAAGTACTAAACCATCAACCCGAACAACTGCGAAATTTTTTGCTGCAGACCTCTATTCTCGAACGTCTGTCTGCCGCTCTCTGTGATGCTGTCACCCGCTCTAAAAACAGCCGCCGGATGCTGAATCAAATGGATAAGGTCAACCTGTTCATTATCCCGCTCGATGACCAGAGGTGCTGGTACCGCTACCACCATCTTTTTGCCGATTTGCTCAGGCAGCGATTGCGGGTAACACAGGCTGACTTTGAGGCCAAACTGCACAGCCGGGCAAGTCAATGGTTTGCAGAAAATGGTTATAAGAACGAAGCGGTGGATCATGCTTTTGCTGCACAGAATTATGCCCAGGCAGCGCAGTTGATAGAAGAAATTGCTGAAATAGATTGGGATCGTGCCCGCGAAAGTCGATTATTACAATGGGTAAGAAAATTGCCGGATGAACAAATAGAGACGAATCCGAAGCTCTGTATCTTTTATGCCAGAGAATTGTTTAAGAGCGGATACCTGGATAAAGCTGAAAAGAGACTGCAAGCCGCTGAGCAAATACTCGATTCGACTTCGATCAGCGACCCCAATAAGGAGAACTTGCAAGGCAGAATCGCTGTTATTCGTGCATACATGTCATCTCGGACAGGTGATGTCTCCCGTATCATTCACTTTAGTAACCAGGCACTGAAGTTTCTCCCCCAACGGGACTTGATCTGGCGCAGTGTGGCGGCCACGACACTAGGCTTTGGATATGGTTGGGCCGGAGCAGGAGATCTGGTAAAAGCACAGCAAGCGTTTTCCGAGGCCATGAAAATTAGCGAAGAAGCAGGCAATATATATTATAATATTTTCGCTGGTAGCTGTCTTGGGGGAGTCATGCTGATGCGCGGTAAGTTTAGGGAGGCAAAAGATATTTGCCAGCATTCGCTGAGTCTTGCAATAAAGAATGGCATTGTACAGACGGGAATTGTGGGCAGTCTTTATGGCAATTTGGGTATGATTCTCTGTGAATGGGCCAATTTAGACGAAGGAATTGGCCTGATCACCAAAGGCATCGAACTGAGTGAACAAGGGCGTGATCCCGTAATCCTCGGCAGTTGCCGAATTAGTTTACTAAGAGCACTAATTTATCGGATGGATCTTGCCGGTGCATTTAAAGTAATTGAACAGCTCAATGAGAGTGTACGCAATTTTATGCTACCTCCTTGGATTACGAATACGACAAGCGCTTTCAATGTATTGTTCTGGCTGGCAAGCGGCGACCTGACCAAGGCCTTACAATGGGTAAAAGAGCGAGGATTGACTATCGCCGATAAACTCGAAAACGTGCGCGGGATTGAATATTTAGCTTTGACCAACATTCTCATTGTTCAAAAGAAGTTGGACGACGCTGTTCGAATTTCGCAGCGTTTAGTTGAGATGGCACAGGCCGGCGATAATGCGTATTTGCAGATCGAGATTCGACTATTGCGATCATCAATATTTATGGCACTGGAGGATAAAGCAGCAGCGCTGGTTGAGTTGAGGTCAGCTTTACGGCTGGGTGAGCCTGGCGGCTTTATAATGATCTTTGTTAGCAAAGGAAAGCCCGTGGCTGATTTGTTGGAGGAAATTCTGGCGATCAGAAAACGGGATCATGACGAAACAACAGCCGGCTTTTCACTATCATATGCAAAAAAGCTACTGGCAGTCTTTAAAGCCACCACACCGCCCAAAATGAAAGGTTTAATGGACCCGATGAGCGACCGCGAATTAGAGGTTTTATATCTCATCGCGGCGGGATTAACAAACAAGGAAATCGCCGAGAAACTTTTCATTTCACTAAATACCGTAAAAACACACACCAAGAATATCAACAGCAAACTAAGCGTCAACAGCCGCACCAAGGCCGTCGCGCGAGCAAAAGAGCTGGGACTTCTATAGCTCTCGGAGAGTACAAATCTCCGACTTTCCTGCACCTTGACCCCCTCCCCCTGCATCTAGCACCTGAGTCTTGCATTAAAATCAAAAAAATCACCCCTTAAAATCACACCTTGGTGTGATGACCGCTTGTGTCTGGTTTCATATATTCTTTTTAAATACCAACAAAAAAATCAGATCATTTTATTGCCGTACACCTGGCTTCTTTAGAACCGCACGGAATAAGGAGATATTTCGATGACAAACCCGCCTAAATATCACGCCGCGGCAAATTACCGGATTAAGTTGAAAGGCCATCTCGACCATAAATGGTCGGACCGGTTTGAGCAAATGACGATTTCCACTGAGAGCGGCGAAACAATTCTGACAGGTCCGGTTGCAGATCAAACGGCTTTACACGGACTACTTATCCTCATCCGCGACTTGAATCTGGCGCTGCTAAAGGTCGAACTCATAAAATCACACCAGGCGGATAAGCTATAAATCTCGCAAACTTCAATCAATTAGTGAGGAAAGATGAAATCATTACAATTAAATCTAGCCGGAATAAGAAGTGTGCGGTCAAAACGTTTGTCACAAAATAATGCCAACCTACGAGAAGGAGGATATATCATGAAAGCAAGAACTTTTGTTCAATTTGCATTAAGATTTACCCTTATCCTGATTGTGCTAACGGCCTGCAGTGGTGGCGTTGAAAGTAATTTCAGTCTCAATAGCGATGGTTTCAACTTCCCAGCAGGCGAACCCACACTTTTTGCTGAGGAAACACTAACCACTGAATTGCCACTGTTGAACCAATCGAGAGTTCGTATTGAAGGTGTCCGTGGAGACATCGAGATCGAAGGGCGGGATGATACCAATACAGTAACAGTGATCGCGCAGAAATGGGTCGGGTCGAATAGTTTGGAAGACGCTGAATTGAATTTGAACAAATTGGAGATTCTGGTCACAGATCAGATCGACGAAGTTTTAATTCAAACTCTTCATCCAGAAAATAGTCAGGGCCGCGAATATATTGTTGACTACCATATTATACTTCCCAGAGACTTGGAAACCGAGGTGACCGTCATCAACGGAGACGTCGGCGTTTTAAACGTCCAAAATCGGTTACTGGTCGACGCCGAAAATGGGAATGTATTTTTAGCAAATATATCCGCAAACGTCATCGTAAGTCTTACCAATGGAAATATTGACAGCACGATGGTTATTCCCTTAGACGGTGAAATCAGGATGAACGTTGACAACGGGCATATTGATCTGAGCCTCCCAACGACAACTTCGGCGGAATTTTCCGCGTCTGCCACGAATGGTTCAATTATAACTTATAACCTGGAACTTGAAGCTACTGTGCAAACCAGCCAATCACTGACCGGGACATTAGGCCTTGGGGAAGGGGTGATCGATTTAGGTTCCATCAATGGTAATATCAGCGTGGTCGGTTTAGATTAATTCTGATAGCATTAAAGGATTAACCCGAATATTTCAACGCGCATGAAATCTTTTCACCGATCAGAAAAAAAGAAGCCATATCGGGGCATTGGTCAAACTCATGAACCGGATTGGTGGATGACAAAGACGGTGCCGCAAGTGATTATGTCAGGGAGATAAAACCCGGTTGAACCATTGGGATAGATGAAGCCACACGGTTAAAAGCGCCACCACCTGAAAATATAAACGGAAGCGGTGAATGAAAATGAAAAAAGATATAAGGTCAGCTATGGGCGCATTATTTTCCGTCGGTGGCTTTTCTATCAAACGTTACCAAAAGGAGTTATCGATTGCCAGAGATCGCATTATAGAAGCGAGCCAGGTCGTAAAAACCGCTCAGGGGCTCATCGAATATTCAACCGCCGGCAAAGGATTACCTGTCTTATTTATCCACGGTGCCGGAGGCGGACATGATATGGGCAGTTTAATTGCCAGGCGAATCAGTGATGATTTTTTGTGGATTTGTCCATCACGTATTGGCTATCTGCGAACGCCTATACCGGAAGATGACTCCTTTGAATCTCAGGCGGATGCCTATGCAGCGCTGCTTGACTATCTGCATATCGAAAAAGCCGCCATTATTGGCTTATCTATTGGCGGTCCCTCGGCTTTATTATTTGCTTTGCGGCATCCAAAACGATGTGCAGCTTTAGTGCTCCTATCAGCTATCAGTAAAACGACGGTAAAACGTCCAATATCTGACTGGTTTTTTAATATTATCTTCAGTTCTGATTTCTTATATTGGGCTGTATCGCATACGGCTAAGAATACCCTCATCAGGAAATTTGGAGTCGATCCGGCAGTTCTCAAATCCCTTGCACAAGATGATAAGAAATGGGCAGACGAGATACTGCATATTTTTCATCCTGCAAGCAAAAGATATCCAGGAATAAGGAATGATCAAAAAGCCACTATTTCGGATAAACAATATGATCTTGATAGAATAAACCTTCCGACATTGATTTTGCATTCATTGGATGACGGACTGGTAAGTTACGACTTTGCAAAATACGCGCATGCGCATATTCCCGATTCTGAGCTGATTACATTTCCAAGCGGTGGACATTTACTGTTCGGACAAGATAAACAGTATCGGCATATTGTTGCCCGTTTTCTGAACGAACATTTATAAAAAGAGTTAGGAGCCCCCATGAAAAAGAAACTGCCTATTTTTACCACACCTGAAAATCGCGTAAAGTATCTGGCCGCCTACGAGGCCATGTTTGCCCTGTGGAAAGTACCGCATGATTCCTTTGACGTAAAAACAAGCTATGGTTCTACGCATGTCAATGTAAGTGGACCCTGCGATGGGTATCCGTTGGTACTTTTGCACGGAGCCGGTTTGACTTCAACCGTCTGGTTCGCCAACATCGCCGAATTAAGCGCCCATCATCGCGTCTACGCGGTAGATGTAATTGCGGACGCAGGCAAAAGCGTGGCTGATCGACTTCTGAGGAAGCGAGCCGATTATTCACATTGGTTAAGAGAAGTATTTGACGGGCTCAACATCGAAAGAGGTTACCTGCTGGGCCACTCCTACGGGGGCTGGTTAACACTGAATATGGCCCTGGATTATCCGGAGCGGTTGCGGAAAATTATCTTGCTGGCGCCGGCCGCATCTTTCCGTCCTTTAGGTTTCATGACCAAACTCATATTGCATCTGGCGGAATTCAAGATCCATCCCCCCGCAAAATCGATGTTACAGGTGGCGGCAGCCAAAGGGACGGTGCTTGAAGATACATTTATTCATCATATAGAGATGGTCATGCGATACTGTCGCCCGGCCACCAGCATGTTTCCGACCGTGTATACCGATGCGGAATTGAAGCAGATCGATCTGCCCGCTCTCCTTTTAATCGGTGCCGGGGAGAAGATTTATAATCCCCAAAAAGTAATTAAACGTGCGCGAAGATGGATGCCCGATCTCACAGCTGAAATCATTCCAAACGCGGGTCATATCCTGGTAATGGATCAGCCTGAAATCATCAATGCGCGTATTCTGAAGTTCTTAAGCAGTGACTCTAAAATTACCGCAGGCCCCTAAAAAAGGGGCTAACCCGGAAATTTCATGAAATATTCAGGCTAACCCTCGCAGAAATCAGTTCTCAGTGAATCGAGTGCCGGAAGATAGTCTGGGGCGACACCGACCGGAATCGATTCGTAGAACACCCCAAAAGCGTTACCCGCAGTAGTCTCTAGACGTTGCAACACTTCCCAAATCCCGCCAGCATCAACATCCCTAAGGTTATTATTTTTTACACACGTGAAACCGATACTAAATTTTACCTAACCTTTAACGAGCCTTTAAGAAATCATTAAATAAGCTGTTTATGTTTCGTTCAGTTCGAATACGGTCAATTGAATACCCCGTATTCTTCGACTTTTCGGAGATGGACCGAATTTTGATCCCTAATTTTTTACGGAAAAGGAGGCCCCCATGCGAAGTAGATTTCTTAGAACGTTTCTTGGTTTATTTTTTCTGACATCGTTTGCTGTCTGCCAGGCATCTGCCGCAGAATTTAGCGTCACGGTGAAGAACCTGGCCAATGGTACCTGGTTTACGCCGCTTTTAATCACTGCCCATGACAGAGACACCCGTTTGTTTGAAACAGGCGAATTAGCCTCTAAAGCGCTGCAGGCAATGGCGGAGGGAGGAGATATTTCCGAATTGTTAGACGCTGTGGGTGGAGAGGATGCCGATACCGTTGCCACTCCGGCCGGCGAACTGATCGCCCCCGGAGGGTCGGTCCTCCCTGTGTTTCTGGATACCGACCGAACCCGCAACAGGTACCTGTCCATTGTAGCGATGCTGCTGCCCACAAACGACGGTTTTGTGGGACTGGATTCACTGCGTATTCCCAGATTTCCAGGAATCTACACTTATTTCCTGAACGGGTACGATGCCGGCACCGAGGCCAATGACGAACTCATCACCGGCGGGGGAAAACCGGGGCAGCCTGGCATTCCGGCCGATCCGGGGGGATATAACGGAACCAAAGGAACCGGTGCGGTTGAATTCGACGCCAATACCACCGTGCACGTTCACCGAAGCGTCGTAGGGGATACCGATTCCGATGGCGGTATTAGCGATTTGAACAGCACCATTCACCGCTGGCAAAACCCTGTTGCAGAAGTGATCATCAAGGTATATCGCCGTCACTCGCGATAAAGAAAAGATATGGTAACGGTTACGGTTTAAAGAACTGCTTTTGCTGCTGTCCGGAACCAGAAATCCAAAGAAAAAGCCAATCCGACCCACCCGGTTACTGGGCGCATCATGCAACTTATTTATCGTTTGAACTGTTTACTATTGCCTGCCAGTTTTTACTGGCGGGCACTTTTTGGGGCGAGATATGGGGATGAAAAGAGAAAAGTGATCTTCATGACTACTGCAGCCATTCAATCATCTCCGGCAAAGTCGGAGAAATGTTTGATGAACCGCTCAAAGCGGTCTTTTTAATCCATTATTTCGGGCAAACAGCCGCGGTCATTGAGTGCTGTTATATCATAATCATCGACTTGGGTCGTTGTGTACTTCTGGAACTGTCAAACTTTGGTAGAACACATCTCAAAAATAGTCTAAGTGCCCTTGGCGGCGTTATGAAACACTCGGTCAGTGTCAGGGGGCCCTACCCCTGACACTGAATACATACGACCTGTATGCGCCGCTTTTTCCTCGTTGCATGCCTTGCCCTGAACCCTGATCCTTATTTTTGAGATACGCTCTAGTCCCCTTAGCAAAGCTGGGGATGTACCGATGATTATCATTTTTGTTTCACCCCAAGGTTGGCCAGCATCTGGCTAACGTCGGTTGTCGGCAGTTGGCAAACAAAGTTCGTGCACACATAGGCAGTGGCCTTGCCGTCAATTGGGACCATAAATTCGGTATACGGCGACAGTTGGATGATTTCAGCCGCCGCGGTCCTATCCGCAGGAAGAAACACAACGATCTTTCCCGGTACAAAGGGCCGACGCAAAGCCTTCAACATGGCGCCAGTGTCCCTGGCCCCGATTTTACCGGCAACGACGACCTCGTAACTCGGATTTAATGCATATTCCAACACCATCATGAAATATGCATGGCCCGGTGGGTATTTTTCGATCAATCCAGAAAAAGCTTTGGTAATGCTTTCGGCTTTTTTCAAAAAGTCTGTCTTGCCTGTAATATGGCCCAGCCGCAGTAAATTCAAGGCTGCCACTGAGTTCCCGGAGGGGATGGCACCGTCGTATATTTGCTTGTCGCGGATGAGAAGCTTCTCACTGTCGTCGGCGGTCATAAACAGACCACCGTTCTTGTCATCCCAGTAATGGGTCATCATCTGGTTGTTTAGACGGAGTGCTTCGCCCAAATATCTTGTTTTATAAGTGGATTCGTAGAGTTCCAACAAACCCCAGACCACAAAAGCATAATCGTCAAGATAGGCCGGTAAGCCGGCCTTACCCTGGCGGTACCGTTTCATTAACCGGCCATTTTTATCCTGTAGCTTGAGCAGGATAAATTCAGCTGCCTTTTCAGCAGTGGAAATATACTGCCCGTCCTCGAGAGCTTGGCCGGCTTTGGCCAGGGCAGCTACCATCAATCCGTTCCAATCCGTCAGGATCTTGTCATCCTTGAACGGGTGGACCCGTTTTTCGCGAGTGCTAAAGAGCTTCCGCCGATTTTCTCTCAGATCCTGCAGCAGTTTTTTTTCAGAAATGCCCAATTCGGCGGCTAATTCCGTTGTGGAATTTTCAAGATGCAGAATATTGCTACCCTGCGTTTGATCGGCCTCTTGTGACTGAAAATTACCGTCCTTTTCAAGGTTATAGGTTTTTTTCAATACGGCGTATGCTTCTTGGCCGAAAATGTTTTTAATTTCCACTGTAGTCCACAGATAAAACTTTCCCTCAACCCCTTCGCTATCAGCGTCTTCGGCGCTGTAAAAGCCCCCCTCAGTCGAGGTCATATCCCGCAGGATGTATGCAAAGATTTCCCTGACCGTCCGAGCATAGAATGGTTTTCCGGTCGCCTGATATGCTTCCGTATAGGCAATTGCCAGCAGAGCCTGATCATAAAGCATTTTCTCAAAGTGCGGCACCAGCCATTGGGCGTCGGTGGAATAGCGGTGAAAACCGAAACCGATATGGTCGTAGATGCCACCGTACCTCATCTGGGTCAGGGTTCTTTCCACCATTGCCAGGGCCTGCGCGTCTGCTTCGTAATGATAGCGCCGGAGTAAAAAGGTCAATTTGTGCGGGCTCGGAAATTTGGGTGCCTGTCCGAACCCGCCATATTCGGAATCATAGCTTTCAGCAAGAAGGTTACGGGCTTTATTGAGAGTATCCCGGGTGAGAGTCGCAGAGGGACGGGTTTCGTCTATGCCGGCGAGCATAGCGGTGATCTGTTCGGCATTGTTCAGGAGTTTTTGACGATCGTTCTGCCAAATTTCCGCAACCTTCGGCAGAAGTTTCATTAAACCGGGAACGCCCCATCGGTCTTTTTTCGGAAAATAGGTGCCGGCAAAAAACGGTTTTTTTTCGGGGGTTAAAAAGATATTATTGGGCCAGCCCCCCCTGCCGGTGATCGCCTGTGTCACAGCCATGTAAACCTGGTCTATATCCGGACGTTCTTCACGATCCACTTTTATGGAAACAAAATATTTGTTGAGCAGGGCGGCCACTTCTAAATCCGCAAAGGACTCCTCTTCCATCACGTGGCACCAGTGGCAAGTGGAGTATCCGATGGACAGAAAAATCGGCTTGTCCTCGCGACTGGCTTTTTCAAAGGCTTCACTCCCCCACGGGTACCAATCTACCGGATTCGTGGCATGCTGAAGTAAATAGGGACTGGATTCATCGATCAAGCGGTTGTATTTTGCTCCTTTTTGAGATGATTTCCGATCACCTTCTGTTGGCTGGGCGTATTTTTGGACTGGTGGCCAAAAGTCGACGACTGCAACCGTTAAAAGGATGAAGATCAGCGATTTCGATATGTTGTGTTTCATTGATTTGTGCTCATGCCTATTCAATGTTTATGAGCCCCTGGGTTTTCGGTAGTCTGGCAGTCAATTCTGTCAAAGTAAAACCCTGGAGATTTTTATACGGGAATTATGTATGCCCGTTCTTGCAGGTATGAAGGTGAAAACACCGCAACGGGTTATGTATTTGAAGTGTTCTATTCTTTCACTTTAGAGTAACCATTATTCACCCGCAAACAAATCACGCACGAGGCATAACGCATTTTTATCTCCTTTCTTTCCCGCCGGACGACATCCTGAAACATGGAAGGATACGCGGTCCTGTGAGGGTTCCTTTCGGGCTCTTCGCCTCAGCACCCACGGATGGACTCTATCACCAGGCAGATTTAAAATAAATTTTCAAGGGCGGTTTGTCGGTAATCGAAAATATCGTTAAGTTTTGCCCGAACGACCATTTTGTGCAGAATTTGCCCGAGTATTCCAAGCTTGAGCGCATAGTGCACGCTGTCCTCGACCTCAACCCCGCCGATCACTACATGGAATAAATGCTGATGGTGCCAGAAAAGGTAGGGCCCCAGGCGCATTTCATCGACGAATGATACCGGCTTGTCGACCTGAGTTATTTCGGTAACCCAGTTGGTCGGCAGTCCGAATAGTGTCTTTAATCGATAGGTAATGATGACGCCCGAGTATATCTTTTCGGAAACAGGGTTGGTTATTTTAAAATCGAGCCAGGGCGGCGTGATTTGTGCCAAATTGAAGGGATTGGTAAAAAATGCCCAGGCGGTTTCGAGCGAAGTGGGCAGAAATTGTTTGCGATGCAGATGGTAGAGTTTCACGATCTGACATACCGTTCCCTTCAAGGTTGAATGAATGGGACACTCGATTCGGATGGCGTTGACAAGAGAAGTGTATCGAAGCCGAACATCGTCAAAGTGGATATTACGTTGAAAGCCGCGGCAGAATGTCCCGCCAATCCTGTTTGAAGCTGAGCATGGACAAATAGACGCAGCACCTTGGATAATATTCGTGGAGCACTTCAAGATTATCTACGGGATCGTATGCTTCTGCCTTTTCGTCCTTATCTTTACCGACACTTTTGTACAGAAGATCGATGTTTTTCGACATCCAGGCTTCAACGATAACAGGAATGTTAAAGTCTTTAAGTCTGTCGACGTTTTCGTCTTTTCCGATGATCGGTTGGGTCACAACAAACTTGGCTCCAGTGTCAATTTTCTGTTTCATTCGATTTAACTCGAAAGAAATCGGTTTGTAGGGATTGAAAGCGGCACCGGTAATGAATTGATCGGCGTATTCTGTGTTGATATATCGGATCAAATCAATGGAGGTCGTCACGCTCAGTTTGCCGCCGATGTCTTTTGGATCAAGCTTGGACAAAAGGGGCCCGCCATCCCCCCTGACAACCAGAATGTATTTCAAGCCCGTTTCAGCCGCCTTATGTAACAAACGGTCAAGCTCGTTTTTTGTATGGAACGTGTTCAGATTCATTACAATCTTTTCTGGATCAACGGAAAGGCCTTTAAGACCAATGCTTTCCAGAGCACCCATCCTCGGCTGCCCCATAGGGTTATCCGGTATGGATATGCCAAGCCCCGCAGCAATAATCCTGGCATACCGCTCAGCAAATCTATCCAGGAGGCTTTCAAGCTGATCGTCGGTCGATCCTTTCGGTGACAATAACTCCACTATATAAGGATATTTAAACATGACAACCTTCCTTATTTAATATGATTGACCAATCCTGACGCAAAATTTTACCACGCATGAAATTTTCGGGGTAAAAAACACTATACACTATACAGTTCAACCGGTCTCCTTGTCCAACACCATCCGTTTTTTTTCAGCACCCCAACGGTAACCACCCAGTAAGCCGTTTTTCCTAACCACCCTGTGGCATGGTACGGCGATAGCGAGTTTGTTGGATGCGCATGCATTGGCCACGGCTCGGGCGGCTTTGGGTTTACCGATTTTCTCGGCTATTTCAGTATAGCTGGCCGTAGAGCCAACGGGAATCTCGCGCAGCGCTTGCCAGACTTGGCGTTGGAATGCCGTGCCCTGGATATCCAAGGGGAGGTTCAATCGTTGGGACGGATTTTCGATGTGAATGAGAAGCTGCTTTACCCAATCATTCAAATCGTTATCACCCTCTTGAATGACAGCCCTTGGAAAACTCTCGAACAATCGCTCTCTCAGAACATCAGGGTTGTCGCCCAGCTCTATGGTGCATATACCCTTTTCTGTAGCGCCGATCAAAACCCAACCAAGATCGGATTTTACAACCGCGATTCTAATGCGGATGCCGGTTGCGCCCTTGCGGTATTGCGATGGCTTCATGCCGAGGTTATTGACGGCATTTTCATAGAAACGGCTGCTGGAAGCAAAACCCGCCTCGAAGATGGCATCCGTTACGGATGCGCCTTTTATCAACCGGGTCCGAACCTGCTTTGACCTTTTTTGCATGGCATATTGCTTGGGTGTAATGCCCGTAACTTTCTTAAACAGACGTTGGAAATGGAAGGCGCTCAGTCCCAACTGGGCTGCCAGGGTTTTTAAAGAAATGTGTTCTTCAGCGTTGTCCATTATTCTACAGGCCTTGATGATCGTTTCGGCATGTTGGTCGATATTTTCACTCGATCGGGGATTACACCTCTTGCAGGGTCGAAACCCGGCCCTCTCGGCTTGCTCCCAGGTATCAAAATAACAAACATTTTCATGATTCGGTCGCTTGGAAGAACAGTTCGGTCGACAGTAGATGAGTGTGGTCAACACCCCGTAGAAAAATACGCCGTCAGCCTCATGATCGCGCTGCAGAAGTGCGTTCCAACGGGTCTGATCGGTTGCATATGGACTGTTCATCCTAATATCTCATCCTCCTTATGCCATTTAACTTGCGTAACCGACAATATGACCAATGTCAGACAAAGGCTATCCGTTTTTTGCGGTCAAATTAATATTTTTATAAATTTGCTTATCAAACCAGCAAGAGTCCTCCGTCGATACTGCAAAAAGTAATGCGTCGGCGGTGTACCAAATATCTGGAATACAAGCCATTTCAGGGACGCACTTGCAATATGTCTGGGTGAATTTCCAATTTAGCCTCGTCCCGATAAACGGTTTGCGGTATAATTAAGTATACGATTCAGTGATCTCGTTGTCGGGTGACAGTATGAATGGACTTCAGAAGGAATTTACGGGCTGTTGATCTGAAAATACGTCGTATGCTGAGCGGTAACCAAAAAAAACGGACAGTATGGTTCGGATGGTTGGCCTTGGGAATCCTTATTTTCGGTTTTCAGACGATCGATGCCACTGTTTGGAAAACCGCACCGTCAGATGGGTCGACGACAGTACTGTTCTACATGAACGGTGATAATGATCTGACCGACGAAGTTTTGTCAGCCGTTGATGCAATGGAAACGGTTGGCTCCACAGCCAAGCTGAACATCGTCGCACTGGTCGACGGTCACCCCGGCGGTATCTCGCGTTTCGGCAGCGAATGGATTGAGACCCGCCTGCTGCATATAACACCCGACGATCAGACCGCTCAGATCAATTCCACAGTCCTCTCCGACTGGGGCGAGCGTGATTTGGGAGATCCGGACACGTTAACGCGGTTCATACGGGTCGCCCTCGATCTCTTTCCGGCTGAAAGATATATTTTTTGTACCTTTGCCCACGGCAAGGGCGTCATCGATACCGGCCGGCTGACAATTGAATCCAATCAAAAAACCTTGAGTATATCACCTGATGCGACCAGCCAAACGATTATGCCGCTGACCGCATTCGAACACGCACTCAAGAACGGTTTGAATGGTCGACGTTTTTCACTGATGATCTTGTTTTCTTGCCTGTCCAGCATGGTTGAAATCGCCTATGCCCTCAATGATGTAACGGATTATCTCATTGCCAGTGAGGACGAGATCCACCTTGTAAATGAACCTCCGGGGACTCACCAGTTACGCGGTATTTCTTTCGAAGGCCTGCTGCAGGATTTGAAAAACAACCCCATTCTGTCAGAGATTGAATTAGGGCGCCAGGTTATCGACCGATTCATCGAGCCATACAATCGAGGCGTATACACGCTCAGCGCAGGCGGCAGTAAAAAGTTGAACCGCTACCCCGCTGGGCTCTCCCTGATTGACTGCTGCGCAACAGTTCATCTCGCCGCCGCTTTGGATGAACTGGCCGGTGAGCTGATTGATCAACTGAACCAGCCGAATACTGCGGTGCAAACCCTGGCCGATTTGCAGGTCACATTGAAAAAAACGCCTTCTTTCAAGAGTTTTCTCAACCTTGAATATTACGATTTGTTAAATTTCCTCGCGCATATAGCCCGCACGACATCCGATTCCAATATCCGTGACAGGAGCCTTATGTGTATAAAGTTGCTGAAATCCAAAGTGATCAAATTCGAGAGACACACCTCAGACGTCAAATCAAACGGGTTGGCCATATTCTTCAGTCATTATCTGGTGCCCGGGAACGTGTTTACCGCCCACAGCTCGATGTATCGCCGGACGCGCTTCAGTCGACAGACCCGCTGGGACGAACTGATCCAAACGTACCGAACGCAATTGCAATTACGGCAATCGGACCTGTTGTTACATCAGTGCCGAGTGGCATATCGCGATCGCGACATGAAACGGGTTCGGCAATTGTCCCGCAAAGCCGTTCGGATCCTTTCCCAACAATTGAAAGACGGACGGGTTGAGGATACCCGAGAGTACATCGCTTTTCTTAGCACACTTCCACTAAACTTTCTGTCGGCGCCGCTCATTGAGGACCTCGAAAACCTGATCGGCGATGACGTCGATTCACATCAATTCATTGGACTTTCTCATCAGATTCAGCGTCTCATACAGCGATGACTTTCGAACAATAAATATACCGCTTTTCAAAAATAAATTTCGCAATACGGAAGGATGGTATAAGTGGTTGTAGAAAAAACGTTCGCATAACGGAACGTTTTTTTGACAACCACTATAGACCTGTCTATCAGAAATGAAAAAACCGGTGTCGATTCGCAAATGATCGACACCGGCAGCATTCAGGCGATTCCGAGTTGATTATTTAGGCATAAGGACCATATCGATAACATGGATGACGCCATTGCTGGTCATAATGTCCGCTTGAGTCACTGTGGCATCATCGATCATGAGGCTTCCAGACTTCTGACTGACGCGAAATGATTCCCCATTGACCGTCTTGGCTGAGGATATTTTCATCGCTTCTTCGGCCGTGACCTTACCAGCGACGACATGGTAGGTAAGAATGGCCTGAAGTTTGGCTTTATTTTCAGGACGCAGCAGTTCCTCCACAGTGCCATCCGGAAGTTTTGCAAAGGCTTCATCGGTCGGAGCGAATACAGTGAAGGGTCCGTCGCCGCGCAGGGTGTCCACGAGGTCAGCTGCCTGGAGGGCCGCTACCAAAGTGTTGAAAGATCCGGCCGTAACCGCCGTATCGACAATGTCCTTAGAGTCTGACATTGTTTTGGCTTTACTGTAACTTCCGGCAAACAACAGCGCCGGCAGAGATATTAAGAGTGCTGTGATAACAAATATTTTGTAAGTCTTCATCTTTCTCTCCTTGAAATGGGTTTCCGTACACGATGAGCCGTAGTCGATTTTAACCATCTCTTCACATGAAAAGAGATTTAATTTAGCGCATCGACTAAAACGACTGAAAGTTTGCATGAAAAATATTCTGAGTGTACTGTTAATATGATGTATACAATTTGTTCAATAAAGAACCATTGAACATGGGTGAAAATATAAGGCCGAAATAAAGTGTGTCAATTAAAATAAAATAGATACTCCGACAGCTTTGGCCTGGCCCATTTCCCGCGGGATAACCCCACCACGATGTATAGTTTTTGTATAGATTATGTTAACTAAACAATTGGATCTTCAGTCGGTTCCGGCAACACGTCCCATCCCGAAGAATTCGTCCAAAATGAATACTGAAAATATGCTCACTCTAAATAATTACCGTTTCGCCGAAATGCTTATCGAAGAAAACCGTTTGGATCGAAACGGATTTGACAGTTGGCTTTTTTGCCCGGGGATGCTGTTCAATTCTCCGCAAAAATGGTGGGGTGATCATGGTTCGCGGGATTTTCCCCATGAGGGTGTCGATGTTTGCCTTTACAAGGATCGCTACGCCCAGATAAAGCGCTTGGACGAAAAAAATCGAATCCCGGTAATTTCCGGCGGTGTGGTCAAGGCCATCTTCACCGATTATCTCGGTAAAGCGGTCATTGTGGAACACGAGAACCCGGAGGACGACATTCGAAGGTTCTTGTCGATCTATGCCCACACTTCACCGCGGGCAGAAGTTCAAATCGGCACTATCGTGAATGAAGGAGATGTCATTGGCACCATTGCCGACACCAGCAGATCGAAAGCCAAAATCATCCCCCATTTACATTTTTCGCTCGGGCTCCCTTCCCCAGCACTCTCTTATGATGCGTTTTTCTGGAATATCATTCGAAAACCCGACCTGATCACCTTGTTGGACCCCCTGGAAGTCGTCGATATACCCCACCAGGTGCTTAATCCCGATGACCCGTACTGCCACAAGCTATAAAACGGGCCTTCGACCAATTGCAGACTTTCAGGGCTGCTATTGTTTAGTGTTTTCCTGCGGTAATAACAGGCAGCAAATCAGACAAGCAACGGCAGCGGCCAGAGTGGCCCAGAAGACAAGCAGGGTTCCGTGCGCAACCGCCTGATATAGGAGCGGAAGTGCGTCGGAGGGAAACTGGGCCCGAATTTCGGGCTGCAGCACACTGTCAGCGTTGCGGAGAATTTGACTGACCAAGGACTCGGGAAGTTTTCCCGCCTGGCTGCCCGTAAACAAGGATAGCAACTCGGTGGAAAACGCGGTGGTAAAAATACTGCCGCATATTCCGATGCCAACAGTAGACCCGAGATTACGCGAAAATTGGTGAGAGGAGGTGGCCACACCCAAATCGGAGGCCTCAACGCTGTTCTGCACCACGAGTACCGTTGCTAAAGATACAAACCCCATGCCGACCCCGACCAGTGCAAAAACCCAAAAACAGGTAACAATCGTCGTTGCAGTCGAAAATGTAAGCGTGAAAGCGCAGCCGACAGCAAGCAATACGGCGCCGGCAATAGAGGATTTTCTGGTTCCCCAACGATGAACAAAACGGCCCAGCACCAGGGAGCCTATGGACCAACCCAGACTCAGTGAAAGCACCGCTGTTCCGACCGCAACGGGACTTTTCCCCAAAGCCCCTTGGATAAAAAGAGGCGCAAATCCGAAAAACCCAAAGATAGCGAAGCTGCTCATGAAAACAGCAGCGTTTCCGACACTGAAGCCGCGAATGATAAAAAATTCAATGGGAAGGATCGGTTCCTCTGCACCTCGTTCGGCAAGGTAAAATAATACGCCAAATATAATGGTGACTGCGCAGAGGGTAAGGATGAGGGGCGAGTGCCAGGCATAATTTCGTCCGACCAGCAGGAAAATGAAAAGCAGAGCCAAAATGGTAATGGTCAGGGTCAAGGCGCCAGTGTAATCGATGGCCGCATTTTTCTTTTTTTCCCGAGTTTCGTGGAGAAACAGACTCACTCCGGCCAGAGACAGCACACCAAGCGGCACATTAATAAAAAAGATCCAGGGCCATGAAAAATAGGCCGCGATGAATCCGCCCATTGTTGGGCCTAATACGCTCGCCAATCCCCAGACGAAGCTTCCCAGTGAATAGATCTTCCCGCGTTCCTCGGGTGGAGAGATATCCGCAAGTACGATATACACCAGCGCGAAATTGCCGCCAGCGCCGATTCCTTGAATGGCACGGAAGACGATAAGAAAAAACATGCTTTTTGCAAAACCGGCCGCCAGTGATGCTACGATGAAAATCAGAATCGATACAATGTAAAGGGGCTTCGTCGGATAGATGTCGGCCAGTTTACCGAAAATGGGAAGAGAAACCGTACGTGCCAGGAGGTAGGCCGTATACACCCAACTGTAAAGATGAAGACCGCCCAGGTCTTCTACAATGGTTGGCATGGCAGCCGCCATCACCAGTGCATCTAGAGCCCCTAGAAAAAGAGCCAGCAGGGACGCGGAAATAATGAGATTCCGGCTTTTCGCCGGAATGGTTACGTTAGTAAAATTTGGCACGCCGGATTTCGATCCTCAGAGATTGAACGCACGCGCGGACATTTTGAAACTATGCGGTTGTTGCGCCGTTTGTCGTCATGTATCCAATGGTCTATTGGGGACATATAATGCCTTTTGACGGTAATGAGAAGCCCTTTCATATTCCGGGGTCAGTGGTCGATAGGATCCGGCAGGCGGAACCTGCCGAATATTATGGGCATTGTCGCTTGGCCGTTGCATCGGTGTTGAGCCGTTCTTGACATTGCATGGCCTCCTTTCCTATACTGCCCGAAAAATTATAGACGCTCATGGGAGCGCTTTTTGTTTTTCGAATGGTAACAAGGAGGAAATTTGATGCTGAAACTGGGAGAGAAGGGTGCCATACCCCAACGCGACAATGAAACCTATGCCATTGCACCGCACATTCCTTGCGGGTTGGTGACGCCGGAACTATTGCGACGCATTGCGGATACTGCCGAAATGTATAATGCCAAGGCAATCAAGATTACCGGTGCCACGCGCATCGCAATTATTGGTCTCAAGGAAGAGGATATCGACGGGGCCTGGGACGCGTTACGCCTCGACAAAGGTGCTGCCGTCGGCTTGTGCGTTCGCAGCATAAGAACCTGTCCAGGAAACACCTACTGTAAGTTGGGCCAGCAGGATGCCCTCAAATTAGGGTTGAAACTGGACGAAATCTATCATGCCAAAATGCTGCCGGGCAAATTCAAAATGGCAGTATCCGGCTGTCATCTGAGCTGCTCGGAGTCCTGGGTGCGCGACATTGGCCTCATTGGTAAGAAGGACGGCTGGGCGCTGGTTATCGGGGGAAACGTGGGGGCAAACCCGCGGATCGCAGAGGAGTGCGCCAGCGGTCTCGACGATGACGGCGCGCTGGCTGCAATCGACCAGGTGGTCGCCTACTACCAGGAGAATGCCAAAAAAGGTGAACGGCTCGGTAAAATGATCGAACGCGTCGGTTTGGCAGTGCTCAAGCAGGCGCTTACAGTGGTATAAGGTCAATGTCTTAATGGCTCAAATTTTGATGCTCGTCTTTTTATCAACAAGCCATCCTGTAAGAGGGAAAATGAGCCAAGGTAGAATGTAGTACACGGTAATGTACCAGTACCTTCCTAGAAACCGAAGGCCATGTCCAAGGTAAATTCCGGCATATAAAAGATCATAAATTAACAAAGGGACTGAAATATAGAATGACCACCACAATGAAACCATCACCCCTCTGCCCGGTCGGGCACTTTTGATACTGCGATACACTAAGAACCAAATCGGGGGCAATATTGCCAGGTCAAACATAATCATGAACTTCGTGGAATATTGCTGATAATAGTCTGGCAGCCCTCCGATCCAGAACAGGAACCAGGCAATGGAAACGAAAACCAATCGGCGGATATGACGATGCAAACCCATTATTTCTTGACACCTGCGTTTATACCGCTTTCCAAAGATAAATTCCGAAATACGGAAGGGTGGGATAAGTGGTTGCAGAAAAAAACGTCCAAATAACGGAACGTTTTTTTTAACAACCACTCTATCCGCCTGAATATACTACTATAGACCATCCGCCGCACAGAAAGCCTTTCCGCGTTTAAGCTGTTGTGACTTTACTCAGAGATCAAATGAATGATATTTGCCGGATTGGCTATCCAAAATCCGCTCAACCCTTCTGGCAAGGGCTCGATTTCGTCACGTCTGATACCACCATTCTTC
>Ga0316198_10000291_pt1 | contig 24891 bp, 23 predicted proteins | sample OudBieAanoxic_MG_FD_204935 | JGI IMG/M metagenome (GOLD analysis project Ga0316198, IMG submission 204935) | Coastal sediment microbial communities from Oude Bieten Haven, Netherlands - site A anoxic | ecosystem: Environmental > Aquatic > Marine > Coastal > Sediment | place: Netherlands... | reverse complement strand
CCCGTGAAACGGGGCGAGTACACCCACAGTGGGGTCGAGTCCCCCGCGACCCGCTTCAAGCCGGATCGGCGTGAACTGCGAACGAAACGGTCCAATGGTGCCGGGGGCGGGACTCGAACCCACACGTGTTTCCACGGGCGATTTTAAGTCGCCTGCGTCTGCCATTCCGCCACCCCGGCGAGGCCGCGAGCATCGCCTTAATGAACGAGCTCGTCTACCCGTCGAGGCATTCGCGGGCCGGCGCGCTCGGGACCAGTGTCGACGATGCGATTCTTGCTGTCGACGAGCACGACCTTCGGCTTGTGGGCGCGCGCTTCTTTGTCGCTCATGTCACCGAAGCTGGCGATGATCGCGAGGTCACCGGGGCTCATGTGATGTGCCGCGGCGCCGTTCACGCAGATGACGCCCGACCCGCGCGGGCCCTCGAGCGCATACGTCGCTAAGCGCGTGCCTTGCGTGATGTTCCAGATCTGGACCTCTTCGTGCTCGAGAATGCCAGCGGCATCGAGCAGGTTGGCGTCGATCGTGACGCTGCCCTCGTAGTCGAGGTCTGCGTGGGTGATCGTGGCTCGGTGGATCTTCCCGAGGAACATTCGTCGGCGCATGTAAACCTCCGTAGCGTCCGGTGATCGGTACACTCAGATGAATTCGATGTTTAACCCCTGATCGGCCCGCCCGCAACCACTGGCATCATCGGCGATCCGATTCCGAAAACCTAAATGATTCTAGGCGTCAGGAGCGCCGATGAACTGAAGCCCAAGAACGTAACCGTCGGGCCGTGCCTTGGCCCACACGACTTTGGCGTGCTCGACCGTCTGATGGTCGGGCGCGGTGCGAACCCGGAGCGTGCAGATCTGACCGACGGGCACGCCCGTGTCGACTGCCACGCGGAGACCACCAACGCTCGCGTTGAGCGCCAACCCGGAGCCCCGGACTGGACTGAGCAGATCGATCTCGGCGTCGAGCGCCCAGCGACGCGAGCGGCGACGGGCGCCGCGGTGCACGGCGACATCAGCGCCGCCCTTCGGAAGGATCGAAGAGAGTCTGTCGGAGACGGGGTTCAAGGCACTGCGGAACATATCGAAGCGCGTGATCCTTGGCTAGCGCTTTCGACCGGTTTCTTCGAGGAAATCGATCAGCGCGCACCCTTTCGGACGACGCCCCCCCTTCACTTGTGGGGTGCCAAACCAAAACAACGCGCCCGGGCTCGCGCGACGTCCTCGCTCAACCGCTCGACGGCACGGGCGACGTGCGTCCCGTACCAAAACAAGTCCTTGCCATCGACGAGCTCTGCGACGATCGGTTCCGGCGATGGGATCGCAGCGACCTCTGCCGCATCGGCCTCACCAAAAGCATATGGCTCGTCGGGCAAGAACACGGCCCGGGCTCCTCGCTCAACCACCTCTTCAAGCCGAATTCGCGGGTAGCGGGTGTCTCGGTCTGCGGCGCGCAGGGTGTTCGAAGCAGGGGTCTTCCCGAGATCTGCCGCCAAGGGGTACTGCCGCGGCCGTCCGGCGAACACGTTGCGCGCCCCGCATACGCGCAGCAGGTCGCTGGCGTAAGCGCCCTCGTCGAAGGTCATCCAAGGCTCTTTCCAGATCGGAACGAAGACCGGGAGCGCCTCGCTGTGCTCCCGTCGGGCCGCACGCTCGACCGCCGCGCGGCATCGTTCGACCGGGGCGGCCATGGCCGCGTCAATGCCGAGCAAGATGCAGAGCGTTTCGAGGTAGACCAGTGAGGCATCGACGGTGCACGGAAAACTGACGTGTACCGGGAGCTCCGCCGAGATCAGCGTCTGCACCAACGGGCGGCTGTTCTCTTCCTTGTTGGCGAGGACCAAGTCGGGCCGAAGCGCTTTGACCGCCTCGACATCGAAGCCCTTCGTCCCGCCCACAGAGGGAATACCTTCCACGGTACCCACCGGCTCGATGCAGTAGTCGGTGCGGCCGACAAGTCGTTCGACGCCGACGAGCTCCGCCACCGACAACGTCTCGCTCGGCACGAGCGACACCACTCGCATCGGCGTCCGCTCGAGGCGCACTTGCCGATCAATTGCGTCGGTGACTTCGATCATGGGACCCTATTCGCTGAATTTGCGCTGGGTGTCGAGGGTGGTACGGTCCCCGACCGCAAGCGCATGCTTTCCATGAGTGGGTTGGAGGAAACGCTGACGATTCAAAGCATTCAGCAGGCGCTCACGAGCGCGGGAGTCGAGATCTACCGCACCGATGATCACGAGCTCCAAATCGCGGAGCGCATTCGGCTTCACATCATGGATTCGGGGGTGCGTGTCGTGGCCGAAGATGGCCTCGCCATACAGTTCACCGCCAGGACCCAGCGCTCCGATGCCCCCTCCGCCCAGGCGGACGAGCTCTTTCGGAGGGTGCGAGAGGAAGTGGGGGAGCTTGCGGGGGGCCGAGGGTACTCGGAGTCGAACGCGGAGGTCGTCGAGGTCAAAGACCCGGTCGACGAAGCGCGGGTGCTCGACGTCTGGCACGAGGTCACCTACCGAAAGCCACTGCAGGCCGTCGACGACGCCGTATCGGAAGTCCGCTGGGCGCTCGCTCTCGAGAAGTACATCCGGCCCTGATCAGGGACGGTGGCTGCGATCGAGGTGCTTCTGCGCGATGTCGGCCCAGGAACCATCGGGTTCGAGCGCGAGATACTGTTGCCAATGTGGACGCGCCGCTGCGCCGTCGCCGCGCTCTTCGAGCGCCATCGCGAGATTGAAATGCGCATCGGCAAACGACGGATCGCTCTCCAGCGCTTGACCGAAGAGCAAAATCGCTTGCTCGATTTCATCTCGTTCGAAGCAGAGGAAACCGAGGTTGTAGAGGGCTTCGGGCTGCTCGGAGTCGCATGCGAGCGCGCGCCGGTAGTAGTGCTCGGCCTCGTCGGTTTGGTCGCGCCGGTATTCGAGATTGCCAAGATTGGTGAGCGCGTTCGAGAGCGTAGGGTCCAACGAGAGCGCCTTCTTGTATGCCTCTTCCGCCTGGTCGAAGGTTCGCTCGTTCTCGTCGTACCGGCACCCTTCGAGGTAGTGCTCGTACGCACGGGCTCGATCGTCGTGATCGAAGTGAAGTAGCCGGACGACGTCGGACTCGAGGCTCTCGACGCTGAAGTCGAGCACAGTCTGTCCCGTCTCCGCCTCGTAGGCGCCGTCGTCGTCCTGCACCAACACCGTGCGCCCGTCTGCGAGGACGCGAAGCTCGGAAAGCGGTCTCGTCGCGTCCGGGAACGCCTTGCGCAATGAATTGATCGAGCGGCGGACGTGTTGGAGCGGCACCCCCTGCTGCAACAGACCCTTTGCCGCGCGCACGCTCACGAGGTCCTGAAAGGTGTAGTAGTTGCGGCCGTGGAGCCGTGCGGACGGCCCGAGCAACCCAGAACGGTGCCAGTACCGGAGGCGGGCCGGCTTGAAGCCGAACAAGCGCGCCACCTCCGCGACCGTGTAGAAGCCTGCACGGGGATGGGTTCGTGGCGGCGCCGGCTGCGACGGCGCCGGCTCCGGGCTCTTCGCCCGGGTCAGCTTGCCATCGGCCCCGAATCCTACGCGAATGACGTTGTCCCGCTCGCTGCCTTCGCCCAACTCGCTCTCCCCGGCCGACAATAGGCCCACCGCGTCTCCATGCAAGTGTCATCCGGCGGCGCCCGCAGGGCAGTGCTAGGATCGCGCCATGGCGCACCCACCGGCAGCCGGCCCCATCGCTTTTCTATCCGACGTTCATGGGAATTTGGCCGCATTGAACGTGGTACTGGCCGAGCTCGAACGCTTGGGGGTCAAGCGCTTGTACGTCGCCGGAGACTTACTCCTCGGCGGAGCGGAGCCACTACAGGTCTGGCAGCGACTTCAGGCGCTCGGGGCGACCTGCACGTGCGGGCCCTCGGATTTGGCGCTCGCCTCGGTCGACCCGCAGAGCCTCGTGCCAATCGACGACGAGCAGCGCCGCCGGGCGCGCGCGTTCTCGGACACGAGGGCGGCGATCGGGGACCTCGTCGCCGAACGTCTTCGCCGTCTGCCCGAACAACACCGCATTCCCTTGATCGACGGGCGCGAAGTGCTGATGGTTCACGGCTCGCCCGCCGACCCCAGCAGAGAGATCAGCCACGATCTCGAAGACGAGGAGATCCTGGCGCTGCTCGATGACGACCCGGCGGACATCATCATTTGCGGGGCGACGCACGTGCCGTTTCAACGCGCCGTTGAGGAGTACCACGTGGTGAATGTAGGCTCCGTCGGGGAGGCCCCCGAGGGCCAGGTCGCGCACTACACAGTACTGACGCCGAACATGAGCGGCGCGGATGTCCTGCAAGACTGGGTCAGCTACGAAGAGCAGCCCGAGGCGTCCTAGCCGGCGGCAGCCTTGGGCTCGTCGGGTTGCTCGGTACTGGTGCGGAGCATTTCCACGCGGCGAACGCGGCGCTCGTCGGCGTCGAGCACGACCACACGGTACGGACCGGCGCGTAACGTCTCGCCGATGACCGGCACCTGTCCAGCAAGGTGCACCAAAAGTCCGCCAAGCGAGTCGAAATCGCCCTTATCGTCGCAGATGGACTCCCCGAGGTGCTCTTCGAGATCGTAGACGGAAATGCTCGCGTCAACGAAGTAGTGCCCCGGCGCACGTTCGTACACGAGCGGCGCCTCTTCGTCGTGCTCGTCTTGGATTTCGCCGACGATTTCCTCGACGATGTCCTCCAGGGTGACGATGCCCGCTGCGCCTCCGAACTCGTCGACGACGACGGCCAGATGCGAGCGACGCCGCTGCATTTCACGCAACAGCACGCCGATCTTTTGGCTTTCGGCCGCAAAGAAGACGGGCTTGCGAACCACGCTCGCGAGCGAGATGGTCGACGCATCGGAGGTGCTTTGCAGAAGCTGAAACAAGTCCTTCGCATAGAGCACGCCCTCGACGTGGTCGATGTGACCACGGTAGACCGGGTAACGGCTGTGCCCGGACTCCATGATGCTCGCGAGCACCTCATCGATAGATGTCTCGAACTCGAGGGCAACAACCTGGGTCCGCGGGACCATGATCTCGCGGGCCACGGTGTTCTTGAACTCGAGGACGCTCCGAAGCATCTGGGCGTGGTCCTCTGCGATGCTGCCCTCCTCTTCGCCCTGCTCGATGACGTGCTCGACGGTGAGCTCGGCGAGACGGCTCGGGTCCTCCATCTGCACCTCGGGCACCACGCGCTCGACGAGGCCGCTGATCCAGGTGAGCGGGACCGCAATCGGGGTGAGCAGCAGCTCGATGGGGCGGAGCCACTTCCACAAGCGCAGGGTGGCCTGCCCGGACCGCTGTCGGACCACGGAGGCGGCAATGGTCGCGAGCACCGCGTAGGCAACGGCGGTTCCGAGCACGCCGAGCAGTGCCACACCGACGCCGTACGCCTGAAGAAACGAATAGGCCACGAACGCCGCAGCGAGCGCCACGCACAAGACCCGGCCGATCAAAAGGCGGGCCTGCACGGCCTCGAGCTCGCGGAGCATGCGCTCCGCCACCGTGGCGTTGTTGTTGCCCTCCTCCGAGAGCGCCTGGAGCCCTGCCTCTCCGAGCGTGTGGATGCCGGCGCTAACAGCTGCGAGCAGCGCACCCAAACCGACGCCGACGACGATTGCGGCGGCCAACTGTATACTTGGAACGTCCAAGACCTTGTGCGCTTCTAGAGTACCGAGGACGCCGATCGGCCGCAACAGCCGAGGTTAATCCTCACGACGCTGGTCACGAAGGGCCCGAATTCGCAGGCGAAGGGCGTTGAGGCGAATGAAGCCGGTCGCGTCTTGCTGATCGTAGACCTCGTCCGCTTCGAAGGTGGCGAACTCCGGGTCGTAGAGCGTGTTCGGGCTGCGCCGGCCGACGACGTCCGCGTTGCCCTTGTAGAGCTTGAGCCGTGCCTCGCCCGTGACGTCTTTTTGAGCCTCGTCGATGAGGGCTTGCAACATCTCGCGCTCAGGCGCGAACCAAAATCCACGGTACACGAGCGACGCGTACTCGGGAATCAGGCCATCGCGTATCCGAAGGACTTCGCGGTCGACGGTGATCGACTCGACAGCGCGGTGCGCCTTTTGAAGAATCGTCCCACCCGGCGTCTCGTAGACGCCGCGCGACTTCATCCCGACAAACCGGTTCTCGACGATGTCGACCCGGCCGACTCCGTGCCTCGCGCCGATTTCGTTGAGGCGGAGGATCAGCGAGGCAGGCGAGAGGCGCTCGCCGTTGACACTGACTGGATCCCCATTCTCGTAGCCAACGACAATGTACTCCGGCTCGTCCGGCGCGTCCTCGGGGGCGGTCGTCCACCGGAACATGTCCTTGAGCGGTTCGTTCCACGTGTCCTCGAGGACGCCGCCTTCGTAACTGATGTGGAAGAGGTTGGCGTCCATCGAGTAGGGCTTCTCGGCCGTCACCTCGATGGGAATTTTTCGATCCTTGCAGTAGGCAATGCAATCGCTCCGGGAACGAAGGTTCCATGTTCGCCACGGCGCGATGACCTGGATGCGCGGATCGATCGCCATGGCGGTGAGCTCGAACCGAACCTGGTCGTTGCCCTTCCCCGTCGCTCCATGAGAGATCGCATCGGCGCCTTCGGCCTTGGCGACGTCCATCATGGCCTTCGCGATGACCGGACGGGCAATCGATGTGCCGAGCAGGTAGTCGCCCTCGTAGACCGCGTTGGCGCGGAGCATCGGAAAGCAGAAATCGCGGGCGAACTCCTCCTTGAGGTCGGCGATGATGCACTTGGAGGCGCCGGTGGCCTTCGCCTTTTCATCGAGGCCTCCGAGCTCCTCGCCCTGCCCTATGTCCGCGCAGAACGCGATCACCTCGGCGCCGTACGTTTCCTTGAGCCATGTCAGAATGACGGATGTGTCGAGACCGCCGCTATAGGCGAGCACGATCTTCTTCGGGGTTGCTGCCATGGGGCCGGATGGTAGTGGCCCCCCCGGCCGGTGCAAGCGCCCGAACGTCAGGCGACGCGGATGATGGCTTTTGCTTCCAATAGCTCGGTGAACACCCGGAGCGCTTCGAGCCTCTTCATCTGGCAAAGCGAGAGCACCTCCGCGACCGTGCTCTGCCCGTCGACCAATGACAGCAAGAACGCGGCCTGCGGGTCGAGCCCGAGCCACTTCACCTTGGCCACCGGAACCGCGAGGTTGAAGAGGTAGTCCAGCGAGCCGATGCGCGTCGTGTAACGCGCCTCGAGGCGCTCCCGACTCGTTTCGGCGTATTGACGCGCTCCCTCGTCGTCCGGGTCGACCCCGAGCTGAAGCTCGGCCGCGCTGAGCGCGGCAACGTAGTCACCGAGTGCAAACCGATCAGCGATCTCTTGATGAATGTCGTCCGGGACCGCGTCCACCGGCTCGCTCCCGCCGTCGGATGAAGGGACCGGCTGCGGCGGAAGCAAGCTCCGCCGATCGCGGTCGACCAACCACGCGTCGCCCGACGGACGAATCGTCGGCTGCTGACTGGCGCTCGGTGCGACGGTCCCACCGTTCAGGTCGATCCCACCGTCGGCTCCAAGCACTCCCGGATGATTGGATCCGCCCGCCCGAGGCTTCGTCGATACCATGGGCTACGCCGACTTGCCGACGACGCCCTTGAACATGCGCTGCGTCCGACCGAGCGACTCGAGCTCTTCCTCGAGGCCATCTATGTCGCCCCGCTCGAGCAAAGTTCGCGCTTTGTCGACCACGCCCTTGGCCTTGTCGATGGCATCGCGCCCGAAGTCGCTTCCTGCCACGATCGACTCGACCTCGGGGAAGAGCCGTTCGATTTCGGCGATGACCGTTTCGGCCTCTTGGCGGATCTTTTCAGCCGCTTCGTCCTCGCGGCGCGTGACCGCGAAGTCCGAGGCGTCGGTCATCATCTCGTTGATCTCGTCCTCGGTGAGGCCGCTCGTCGCCGTGACCGTGATCGACTGCTCCTTGCCAGTCTCGACATCCTTGGCGTGCACACTGACGATACCGTCTGCGTTGATCTCGAAGGTAACCTCGACCTCCACCTGGCCCGCGGGCGCGCGACGAAGCCCAGTGAGGATGAACTCACCGAGAAGCTCGTTGTCCTCCGCGCGTCGCGACTCGCCCTGGAGAACCAGGATCTTCACCGCGGTCTGGTTGTCCCGCACCGTCGTGAAAGGCTTGCTGCGCGAGGTCGGAACCGTGGTGTTCTGCGGAATGAGCTCTTCGAAGTAGCCGCCGACGACCATGATGCCGAGGGTGTGCGGCGTGACGTCGAGGAGCACCATGTCGAGCTCCGGAGAATCGTCGACGAGCGCGGCTCCCTGAATCGACGCGCCAAGTCCGACCACCTCGTCGGGGTGGACGCCTTTGCAGGGGTCGCGTTGGAAGAACTTGCAGACCCGCTCCTGCACTTTGGGCATGCGGGTCATGCCGCCAACCAAGATGATGTCTTCAACCTCGCCCTTGTCGAGACCGGCCTCGCCGAGTGTGAGCTCGCAGATTTGAATCGTGCGGTCGACCAGGTCGGCCGTGAGCTCCTCGAGGGTGGACCGCGTGAGCAAGCGCTGCAGATGAAGCGCTTCGTTACGTGCGCTGGAGATGATGAAAGGCAGGTTCACCTCGGTCTCCGTCACTGCGGAGAGCTCGCACTTGGCCTTTTCGGCCGCGTCCTTGAGGCGCTGCAAGGCCATGCGGTCCTGCCGCAGGTCGATTCCGTGCTCGTGCTGAAAGCCCTCGACCAGCCAGTCGATGACACGCTGGTCGAAATCCTCGCCTCCGAGGAAAGTGTCACCCGCAGTGCTGATGACCTTGAACACACCCGAGCTCGAGATCTCGAGGATCGAGATGTCGAAGGTGCCACCGCCGAGGTCGAACACCGCGACGGTGCGATCGATGTTCTTGCCGAATCCGTACGCGAGCGCCGCCGACGTGGGCTCGTTGATGATGCGAATGACGTCGAGGCCGGCGATGGCCCCCGCGTCTTTCGTGGCCTGCCGCTGGTTGTCGTTGAAGTAGGCGGGTACGGTGACGACGACCTTGTTGACCTCTTCACCGAGATAGTCCTCGGCGACCATCTTCATCTCCTGCAGCACCATCGCGCTGATCTCGGGGATGGAGTAGACCTTATCGCGCATCTTGATGCGGCAGTCGCCGTGCGGGCCCTCCACGATGTGGAACGGCGTCGTCTGAATCGTGTTCTTGACCTGAGGGCTCTCCCACTTGCGGCCAATGAGGCGCTTGCAGGCGAACACGGTGTTCTCGGCATTGGTCACGGCCTGTCGCTTGGCGATGTGGCCCACCAAACGCTTGCCGCCCTCGGTCACGGCCACCATCGAGGGGGTGACCTTGTATCCCCCTCGATTTGCGATGACCACGGGCGTGCCGCTTTCGACGACGGCGACGCACGAGTTGAACGTACCTAGGTCAATCCCAATGACTCTTTCCATGCCCCACTTCCAAGCGCTCCGATGCGTTCGTCACATCACCCCCCGAGCTGCTTTCTAAGATTTTTCACCATCTCGTGCTTCGGGTCCAGCTTTGCAGCCTCATCGAGCTCTTTTGCGGCACTATTGTCCATACCAGCATCGATGTAGATGCGCGCCAGGAGGAGCCGAGAGTCGAGCGCGTCGGGCTTCAGTTCCAGGCTCCTGTGGGCGAAATCCCGTGCTTTTCTCAGATCGCCGCCGGCGGCAAGTATGGCTTTTGCCGCTCGCCTGGGTGCGACTGGGTCGTTCGGCGCCGCATCTGCGACTTTGGCCCACGAAATGCTGGCGGCGGCCCACATGTTGTTGTCTTCCTCGTACTTGGCCTGCTCGCGATGGATGTCCAGGAGCTGAACTCGAAGCTGCGAGCTCACCCGCTGGTAGTGCTCCTGGACCGACTGGTCGGCGGCATCGAGCGCGATCGCCATGCGAAGCGCGGTCGCGGCGGCGGCCAGGTCGCCCTCGGCCTCGGCAATCCGCGCGTTCTCGAGATGGTTCTGCGCCCGGTCGACGCCGCCGGTGAGCACTGCGGTCTGTTTCAATGAGCGCGTCAGATCGCGAAGCGCGGTTTGCTTTCCGACACGCGAGGTCGGCGCAGGCATCGAACGCGCCGGACCTGGGGGCGGGCGCCTGCTTCGGCCGCGAAGCCGGCGCTCGAGCAGCTCGCGCTTACGGAGCATCCGCTCATGCTCGGGTGTTCCCGGAACGACGGATGGCGCTGGCTTCGAGGGCGCCGGGTTCGACGGATTGGCTTCCTTGGGCGCCTCGGTCGGGTGCCACTTGCTTCCCGACGCGGACTCATTCACCAGCTGCGCCTGACGTTCTGCAACGGGCGTCTTCGTCAGCGCTTTGGTCATCGCCTGGGCGCGCTCTTCCACACGGTCGATCTTTTGCTCGGCGGAAGACACCGTGATGCTCTGGCGCAAATACCGATCGTACGCCTCGCGCTTCTTCGGGCGCCCGACGGCTTCGTAGGCGTCCGTCACTTTTCGGAAGACCACTTCCATTTGGGCCTTGTACGTTCCGAGCCTCTTCCCGAAGTAAGCGTCGGGATGAAACGTCTTCGACAGCGCGAAGTACGCTTTACGGATCTCCGCCCTGTCCGCGTCCATCGGTACCCCGAGGAGCTGGTAGTGATTGAGCTTGTCCGCGCGATGATAGGTTTCGTGAACTCGCCTTTGAAGCTCTTCGCCGATCTCCAGATCCTCGACGACATCGGTGTCGGGAGGAGCGCTGGACGCCTTCGGAGTGATCCACTCCACGAGCTCGAGGGCGATGAGGCGCTCGATGGACTTCCGCACCTCCTCCGACGAGAGCACGGTTACGTCGGCGATGTCTTCGACGTTCAGCACGCCGTCGATGCACGAATGCACGAATGCGTCTTGCCCTGCGATCTCATGCGCCCGTACATCGGCGCCGTCGACCAACTGCGGGATCTGCTCCTCAGGCATCGTGCGCCCAGCTCTCCCCATCCCTCTAGTTTAGCGCGCCCTGTCCAAATTCAGCCACTTCAGGAGGTTAGGCGAGCAACCACTCCAGTAGAGCCTTCTGGGTGTGCAGCCGGTTCTCGGCCTCGTCCCAAACCCGGGATTGGGAGCCGTCGATGACGGAGGCGCTCACCTCTTCGCCACGATGCGCCGGAAGGCAGTGCAGGAAAATGGCGTCGTCGGAGGCACGTTTCATCGCAGCGTCATCCACGATGAATCCCGCGAAGGCACGCTCCCGCTCGGCCGCTTCGGCTTCCTGGCCCATGCTCGCCCAAACGTCCGTGGTCACGATAGTGGCGCCGTCGAGGGCTTCCTCCGGACGCTCGACGACCCGGACCTTCGCTCCCTTCGCCAGGGCGTCCGACAAGACCTGCCCATCTGGCTGGTATCCAGGGGGGCACGCGAGAACCAGATCAAAGCCGGCCACGACCGCCGACCGGATCCAAGAATGCGCCATGTTGTTGCCGTCGCCGACCCACGCTACGCGCGCCTCGTCGAGCGTCGGACCGAAGCTCTGGCGGATGGTCATCATGTCCGCGAGCAACTGCACCGGATGAAAGGTGTCAGAGAGCCCGTTGACCACGGGAATCGACGCATACTTCGCCAGCGCCTCGAGCCGGTCGTGGCCGAATGTCCGATAGACCACGCCGTGGACGTAGCGGCTCAACATGCGCGCCGTGTCTTCGATGGGCTCACCGCGACCGATCTGCGTGTGTTTCGAGATCATCGTCACGGGCTGGGCGCCGAGCTCGTGAATGCCGACCTCGAACGAAAGCCGAGTACGTGTGGACGCCTTGTCGAACACGACCGCGATCGACTTGCCTCGAAGGGGCTGCGGGTGCTCGGCCGTGCCCCGAAGCGCCTTGAGCTCGGCGGCGCGATCGAGCACGCCGAAGAGCTCGTCGCGGCTGAGATCGGAAATGGTCAGGAAGTGACGGGTCATGGCTTCCTCGGCGCGTCCGCTACCACGCGTTCGAGAATTGCCAGCCCTTCGTCGAGCTCCTCCCGGGTCACGTTGAGCGAAGGCGAGACGCGGACGACGTTGCCTCCCGCAAGGGTCAAGAGGAGTCCCGCCGCGTGAATCGCGGCAATCGTCGCGCCGGGGTCGACCTCGTCGGCCAACACCAGACCTTGCAGCAAGCCGAGGCCCCGAGTTCCGACTGTGGTCGGGAGACGCGTGTCGATCTCGGCAAGCCGGCCGGCGAGGTACTCGCCTTGGGCACGGGAGCGCTCGATCAACCCCTCTTCGTCGATGATGTGGAGGACGGCAAGACCTGCGGCGCAAGCGAGCGGGTTGCCTCCAAACGTGCTCGCGTGGCTCCCCGGTGGGAGGCCGCCCGCAAGCCGCTCGGTGACAGCCATGGCCCCGAGCGGGAAACCGCCGCCAATGCCCTTGGCCAGCGAACAGGCGTCCGGCACGACGCCGAAATGCTCTTGTGCGAGGAACGTCCCCGTTCGTCCGTAACCGGTTTGGATCTCGTCGAATAAGAGGAGCGCGCCTCGCTCGTCGCAGATCCGCCGTGCGCCTTCGACGAACTCCGGCGTCGCCACGATGATCCCGCCCTCCGCTTGCACCGGCTCGAAGATCACCGCCGCAGTCTCTTCGGTGACGGCCCGTTCGAGCGCCGCGATATCGTTGAAATCGATGAAGCGGACCCCCTCGATCAAAGGCTCCATGCCCTTGTGGTACTTGGGCTGCCCGGTGAGCGACAGCGAGCCCATCGTCCGTCCGTGAAAGCTGTTGTGCGTCGAGACGAAGCCGATCCGTTTCGCTTCGCCCCGGTCGTGATGATACCGGCGCGCGAGCTTGAGCAGCGATTCATTGGCTTCCGAGCCGCTGTTGCAGAAGTACACCCTATCGAAGGGCGTGCGGGCGCAGATCTGCTCCGCGAGCTCGATGGCCCGATCGTTGTAGAAGACATTCGACACATGCATCAGTCGAGCTGCCTGCTCGCCGATCGCGGCAGCCAGGACCGGATGACTGTGCCCAACCGAAAGGACTGAAATCCCACCCGACAGGTCCAGGTACTCGCGCCCCGCGGCGTCGGTCACACGGCGGCCGCGCCCGTGCGTCAAAACGAATGGCGCGGGCGCGTAGTTGCCGAGCTGAACCTCTTTCGCCCTGCTAAGCATGTCATCCTGCCTGGTCATGGTGTGCCTTTTGGGGAAGCCCGCGACATACCATCATTGCCCGGGAGCGTCGACCCTGGCACGACGGGATCAGCGCGTGATCTCGGTGCCGATGCCTTCGTCGGTGAAGATCTCGAGCAGGACGGCGTGGCGCACACGGCCGTCGATGACGTGAGCCTTGCGTACGCCGCCCGCGAGCGCGCCAAGCGCACAGTCGACCTTCGGAATCATGCCGCCCTCGATGACCCCGTCGGCTTTGAGCTGATCGATCTCCGATGCGCTCAGTGAGCTCGCGACAGTGCCGTCTTTGCCACGCACACCCTCGATGTCAGTCAGCAACACGAACTTCCGCGCGGGGAGTGCTTCGGCGATCTTGCCGGCAACGGTGTCTGCGTTGACGTTCAAGGACTTCCCCTCGGCGTCGACTGCGATGGGTGCGACGACCGGGATGAATCCGTCGTTGACGAGGCGCCGCAAGATGTCGGGGTTCACCTGCGTGACGGCGCCTACGCGGCCGGGATCGACCCACTGGCCACTCTTGGTCTTCATCTTGTCGACCTTCTTGGCTCGGATGAAGCCGTCGTCCTTGCCCGTCAGACCGATGGCTCGTCCGCCGTGACCGGCGATCAGCGAGACGATCTCTTGATTCAGCTTGCCGCCAAGCACCATTTCGACGACTTCCATCGTGTGCTGGTCGGTGACCCGGAGCCCATCGAGGCGCTCCGAAACGACGCCCAGCGATGTCAGCGTTTCGTCGATCTGGGGTCCGCCACCATGAACGACAACCGGATGGAGGCCTACGTACTTCATCAAGACGACGTCCCGCGCGAAGCTGTCGCGAAGCTCCGGATCCACCATTGCGTTCCCGCCGTACTTGATGACGAACATGTCCCCGTGGAACTCCCGAATGTAGGGGAGCGCCTCTTGGAGGATCTTGGCCTTCTCGATCAGGTCATCCACGGGCTCGCGTATAGCACAGAAACAGCGGCAACTTTACACACAGTAACGTGTCGCTATCGTCCGGTCGCCCGCCGCCTGCGACGGCCCACTCGCCGATTCGATCCGTTCGCCAGTTGCCGCCGTAGCACCCGCTGCATTCGTGTTAACTCGGCACAATGCCGCAAGCCCAAGCAGTCAGAAACACGACCTTCTACACCGACAACGACAAGCGCCAGCGCGTCGGAGGAACCATCCGCGAGTACATGGGGTTCTTCGACGAAACCAATGGCGGAGGCGTTGAAGCGCGCAAAGCGCAGTACGCCAAGATGATCAACAACTACTATGACGTCGTCACCGACTTCTACGAGCACGGTTGGGGGCAGTCGTTCCATTTTGCGGCCCGCTCGAAAATGGAGTCGTTCGACGCGTCACTGGCACGCGCCGAGCACTATCTGGCTCTCCGCCTGGGCCTTCAGGCTGGCATGAGAGTCCTCGATGTCGGCTGTGGCGTCGGTGGCCCCATGCGCTCGATTGCCCGCTTCTCGGATGCGACCGTCGAGGGGGTCAACAACAACGACTACCAGCTCGAGAAGGTTCGCAGCCACAACGAAGAGGCTGGCTTGGGCCACCTCTGCTCCGCGTTCAAAGGCGACTTCATGAACCTGCAGGTGTCCGACGCCTTCTATGACGCGGCCTACCAGATCGAAGCGACGTGCCACGCCCCCAACAAGACAGGCGCATTTTCGGAAATCCACCGGGTGCTCAAGCCTGGGGCCCTGTTTGCTGGATACGAATGGTGCATGACGGACGCATTCGATCCGGCCGACCCGCGACACCAGTGGATCAAGAACGAGATCGAAACAGGTGACAGCCTCCCCGACATCGCCAGCATCCCGGAAACCATTCGAGCCCTCGAGGCCGCCGGCTTCGAAGTGCTCGACAGCTTCGACGCAGTGCAGCGCAGCGACAACGAAACCCCATGGTACCTTCCGCTCCGCGGCGAGACCTCCACCCTACTGGGTATTCGTCGTGGGCGTCTCGGCCGGCGAATCGCGCGGCGAACGATTGGCGCTCTAGAAGCCCTCGGCATCGCGCCCAAGGGCTCGAAGGAAGTTAGCCAGATGCTTGGCCGAGCCGCAGAGGGCCTCATCGCTGGCGGCGAGACCGGCATCTTCACGCCGAGCTTCTTCTTCCTCGCCCGCCGAAAGTAGCCGAATGCAGCGGCAGCCCGAGCCGTTCGAAGCCGCAGAGGTGCAGAGTGCGCGCTTGGCCACGTATCCCCCTCCGTACCCCGAGGGGTGGTACGTCGTCGCGCGGAGCGCAGACGTTTCGACGCGGCCAACCCAGGTTCGCGTCGCCGGCAACGACACCGTCCTCTTTCGCGACGCGAAGGGTCAGGCTCGAGCCATTGATGCGTACTGCCCTCACATGGGGGCCAACCTCTCGGACGGCGTGATGCGCGATGGATGCATCGAGTGTCCGTTCCACAAGTGGCGCATCGACGGGCAGGGACGTGTCGTGCACATCCCCAAGGGTCAGAGCCCCGAGCCCATGCACCGGACTTCCTCCTGGCCGGTCGTAGACCTCCACGGTTGGATCTGCATGTTTCACCGGCACGGCGAGCTCACGCCGGGGCCCGCGCCGGAGCCTCCCTATCGTCTGCAGCGGGTACCCGAGATCGACAGCGGAGAGCTTCGGTACCGCGGCGAGTACGACGCTGGCACGATCCACATGCACCTGCTGGAGTTCGTCGAGAACAGCGTAGACTACCAGCACTTCGAGCCCATCCACGGGGAGCTTCGGATTCCTTGGACCAACATCCCCGTGCCCGGCATGCGACTCGAACACGAAGCGAGCTGGAGACGTGATGAGCGTGAACCACAGGTATCGTGGTTCGAGAACGAAGCCCAACTCGCATTTCGCGGCAAGGTGATCCCGCGCTCGGGCGCAAAAGCTCAGGTTCGGCTCGAAGGGCCTGGCGGCATCGTTCGCTTCGACTTTCGCATCGCGGCCAACGGCGGTCGCGTCGTGATGTTTCAGAGCCACACTCCGACAGGGCCGCTCACGCAGCGTGTGCGCTTCCGATGGTTCAGCGACGCGAGCGTGTCCAAGCTTCAAGCGGGCTTCATCGTCGGCAACTGGGTGTCCCAATGGCGCCAAGACCTCGGCATCTGGTCACGGAAGATCTACCGAAAGCGGCCGCTGCTCTCGCGCGGCGACGGACCCGTACACCAGCTCCGGCGTTGGTACGCGCAGTTCTACCCGACGCCCCAACGCTGACGTCAGCGTTGACGCACATCCGACCCGCCCACCCCCACCCGTAGTCCTCCCTACCGCGGCAGTCGCTTCGCTCCGCCTTGGCGGCGCCCTCGGCGCCGGGCTTCGCCCTGCGGGCTCGCGCTTCCGCGCATGTCCTGCGTTCAGCGTCAGCGTCAGCGTCAGCGTCAGCGTCAGCGTCAGCGTCAGCGTCAGCGTCAGCGTCAGCGTCAGCGTCAGCGTCAGCGTCAGCGTCAGCGTCAGCGAAACGTGAGTTTTCGCGGTTGGTTCTGCAAGTGCCTGAAATGACTTGGAGCGCGGAGGGGGAGCATGTCCCCCAACCCTCTCAAATGGCGCAACCCATGTGGCACTGGCACTTGTCAAGACATGCTGGGGCGCGAGCCGGAACGGCGAAGCCGGGCGCGAATGCGCGCCGCCAAGGCACTGCGCAGAGGGGCGCGGAGGGAGGACTACGGGTGGGGGTGGGCGGGTGGATTGGGCGAAAACCTCCCGACGCCAATCGCGCGCAAGGCCACTGACGCTGCTCGCTGACGCTGTCGCCGCTACAGTATGTACCGCGCCAAATCGTCGTTCGACAGAATGGGCTCCAGTGTCGATTTCACGTAGTCGACATTGACGAGGAACTTCGACTGCGCGCGCTCCGAGGCGTCGTAGGAGAGCTCCTCGAGGAGGGCTTCCATGATCGTGTAGAGCCGGCGCGCGCCGATGTTCTCCGCGCGCGTGTTTGCCTCCTCGGCGTAGCCGGCGAGCGCGTCGATCGCGTCGGGCTCGAAGATGACCTCGATGCCCTCCGTTGCCATCAGCGCGTGGTACTGCTTGGTGAGCGCATTCTTCGGCTCCGTGAGGATCTTGATGAAGTCCCCCTTCTCGAGCGAGTCGAGCTCGACGCGGATCGGGAAGCGGCCCTGGAGCTCGGGGATTAGGTCGGAGACTTTCGACACGTGGAACGCGCCAGCCGCGATGAAGAGGATGTGGTCGGTCTTCACGGTTCCGTACTTCGTGCTGACGGTCGATCCTTCGACGATCGGCAAGAGGTCACGCTGTACGCCTTCTCGCGAGACATCCGGACCCCCATGCTTGCGGTCCGAGCCGACCTTGTCGATCTCGTCCAAGAACACGATGCCGGCCTGCTCGGTGCGCTGAACCGCATCGCGCTGAACCTTGTCGTGGTCGATGAGCTTCTGAGCCTCTTGCTGCTTGAGCACTTCGAGCGCGTCGGGGACCTTGAGCCGCCGCCGCTTCGTACGCCCTTTGAACCCGGGCATCTGCGACATCATGTCCTGGAGGTTCACCTCCTCGGTGCCCCCTGCGCCGAAGATCGTCATGAACGGATTGTTCGTGTCCGTGACATCGAGCTCGACCTCCACCTCGTCGAGATCGCCATTGCGAAGCTTCTGGCGAATGTCGTTGACCTCGCTGTCCGAGTAGAACGGCTGTGGTTGCTGTTGCTGGGGCGAGATCTGGAAGCTGAGTGGCCCGAACTGGTGGGTTTGGGGCGAGGCCGCCTCGGGTGGAGCCTGAGTCGGCGGACGCTGGGCCGCGAGGATCATCTTGGCAAGGCGCTCTTCGGCCGCGTCCTGTCCGCGGGTTTGCACGCCCTCGAGGGCTTCCTTCTCGCAGATTTGAATCGCGTTTTCGACCAGGTCTCGGATCATCGACTCGACGTCGCGCCCGACGTAGCCAACCTCGGTGAACTTCGAGGCCTCGACTTTCACGAATGGCGCGCGCGCCAGCTTGGCGAGGCGCCGCGCGATCTCGGTCTTCCCGACGCCAGTCGGCCCGATCATGATGATGTTGCGGGGCGCGATCTCGTCGCGGAGGTCACTCGTCACCTGCTGGCGGCGCCAGCGGTTTCGAAGCGCGATGGCCACCGCGCGCTTGGCCTTGTGCTGACCGATGATGTAGCGGTCGAGCTCGCTGACCGTTTCGCGCGGGGTGAAGTTCCCGTTCTTCATTCGCCCATCTCCTCGACGATGATTTCCTGGTTCGTGTAGACGCAGATCTCGCCGGCAATCTCGAGCGAGCGGCGCGCGATCTCTTTCGCCGGTAAATCGGTGTTGCGGACGAGCGCACGCGCCGCGGACAGGGCGTACGAGCCGCCCGAGCCAATCGCAATGACGCCCTCATCCGGCTCGATGACATCACCCGTGCCGCTTATCAGCAGCGTGTGGTGCTCGTTCATCACGATGAGCATCGCTTCGAGGCGGCGCAGATACCGATCCGTCCGCCAATCCTTCGCGAGCTCTACCGCAGCGCGCTGAAGGCTTCCGCGGTACTCCTTCAGCTTGGCCTCGAATCGGTCGAGCAAGGTGAATGCGTCGGCGGTGGCGCCGGCAAATCCGGCGACGACCTTGCCATCCGCGATGCGCCGGACCTTGCGGGCCTGGCCTTTCATGACGGTCTGGCCGAGGGAGACTTGGCCGTCCCCTGCCATGGCGGCTTTGCCGTCCCGACGGACTGCGACGATTGTGGTAGAGCGAAAGACAGGCGGATCAGGGTGGTGCATCGGGGTCCCGGGAACGTAAGTCGGCCTTTTGGGCTGTCAACTGCCGTTGACCTTGTCCCGCGCCAAAGGATGCGCCCGGTCATAGACCTCCATCAAACGGTCGACGCTCACGTGAGTGTATCGCTGCGTCGTCGACAGGCTGGAATGGCCAAGCAGCTCCTGAATGGAGCGAAGGTCGGCGCCCGCGTCGAGCAGGTGGGTCGCGCAGCTGTGTCGCATCGCGTGCGGGTGAAGGTCCCCCCGGCCGGCTCCATGCGTGCCATGGCGCCGAACGATGTTCTGAACCTGCCGGACGCTGAGCCGACGCCCCCCCCGCGCGAGCCACAGCGCGTCCGGCTCGCCTTCCTTGGCCTTGGCCAGCATCCCGAGTCGCTCCCGGAGATAGACCTGCAGCGCATCGAGCGCCGATTTGCCGAGGGGCACGACGCGCTCCTTGCCGCCTTTTCCAAGCACGCGAACCGACGCCTCGGTGAAATCGCAATCGTCGACGTTCATCGAGGCAAGCTCGCCGACACGAACACCGGTCCCGTAGAGGGTCTCGAGCAGCGCGCAGTCGCGTGCGCGCAGCGACTTCGCGCGCTTGTCCTCTTTGGGGGGCGCCTCCATCACGCGAAACGCCTGGTCGACCGTGAGGAATCTCGGCAAGCCCTTCGGCACCTTCGGCGACCGCAGGCCAGACGCGGGGTTCTGCTCGATGATCTGGCGCTTGAGGAGGAACTTGAAGAACGAGCGAATCGCGCTCACCTTCTTCTTCATGGTGCTGGCCTGATTCATGCGAAACAGGCTCGAGAGGAATCCACGCAGCGCGACGATGTCGAGCTGGCGCGCGTCTACCGGCAAACCCTCCGCACGTACCCAATCGCGGAAGCTCAGAAGGTCGCGGATGTACGTCTCGACGGTGCCCGGCGAGCTCCTACGCTCATCCGCGAGGTACTGAGCGAAGGCGTCGATCTGCTGGTCGAGCGGATCCGAGGCGCGCATCGTTCGATGCTACCACGTCGGTCAACCAGGTCTGGATATCCTGCAGGGCGCGCTCGGACTGCGCGTCGCGGCGCGCGCGCTTTTTCATCCGGCGCCCCTCGATCGGCGGGACCATGCTCCACATCACGTTCGAAGGCTGGAAGTCGTCGTTCGCATCTCTGAGATGCCCGATCATGCCGCCAAGCATCGTCGTGCGTGGCGGGAACGAGCAGGAGAGCCCCGCGAGCTCCTGGGCGAGCTTGATGCCGACCAGCATCCCGCAGGCCGCGCTCTCGACGTAACCTTCGACGCCGCAAATCTGCCCGGCGAGATAGACGCCGGGCCTTGCCCCGAGACCGAGGTCGTCATCGAGGACTTTCGGGGAGTCGACAAACGTGTTCCGATGCACGCTCCCGAGGCGCTCGAATTCGGCGCTCTCGAGCCCGGGAATCATTCGGAACACCCGCTTCTGCTCGGGCCACGTCATGCGCGTCTGAAAGCCGACCATGTTGAACGCGGTCCCCGCCTCGTCTTCTTGGCGAAGCTGAACGACTGCGTGGGGCCATCGGCCGGTGCGCGGGTTGGTGAGGCCAACCGGTTTCATGCAGCCAAACGAGAGCGTCTTCGGTCCACGCGAGGCCATGACCTCGATGGGTAGGCAACCCTCGAAGTAGCGAACGTTCTCGAAATCCCGCGGCGTGACTTTCTCGGCATCCAAGAGGGCCTGCACGAACGCGCCGTACTCCTCCTCGTCGAGCGGACAGTTCACGTAGGCGTCGTCGCCACCCTTGTCGTAGCGGGACGCGCGAAACGCCCGGTCGAAGTCGATCGAGTCTGCCGACACGATTGGCGCGATGGCGTCGTAGTACGCCAAGTGCTCGGCCCCGATCGCCGCAGCGATGTCATCGGCCAGCCCACCCGAGGTGAGCGGCCCGGTCGCGATGACGAGCGGCCGGTCGTCGGGGATCTGGTCGACTACTTCATTAACCACTTCGATGAGTGGATGCGCCTCGATCCGTCGGGTGATTTCCGCGCTGAACTGATCGCGGTCGACCGCGAATGCACCCCCTGCGGGCACGCGGTGCACCTCCCCCACCTGCATCGCGAGCGAGCCAGCCCTCCGCATCTCCTCCTTGAGCTGGCCGACCGCGTTGTGCAGCGCCGCGCCGCGAAACGAGTTGGAGCACACGAGCTCCGCCATTTGGTCCGAGTGCTGGGCAGGCGTTCGCGCCTGAGGCTTCTGCTCGACCAGACGCACGGACACCCCACGCTCCGCGAGCTGCCACGCGCACTCGGTGCCGGCGAGCCCGGCGCCAATGACGACCACATCTGCCACGGCCGAGACTCTAGCCCGCAGCGGAGCCGGCCGCAGGCGGCGACTCCTGTGACTCTTCCTCGTCGCGGAGCTCGTCCGGATCGTACGGCCGCTCGAAGTCACAGGTCTCGTTGACGCACTCGAGCTTCGGGTTCTTCTTGCCACCCTTGGCAACCAAGAAGTCCGTGCCGCACTTCGGACACGCTTGGCCGATGGGCTTCTGCCAAACGCGGAAATCGCACGGCTCGTCCGAGCGGTAGTTGGTGCAACCGTAGAACGGGCGGCCACGACCCTTCGACTTGATCGGAATGATGTCGCCGGTCTTGCACTTCGGGCACTTGTAGCCGAGCGGCACCGGACGCGTGTGCTTGCACTCCGGGTAGCGCGAGCAACCGAGGAACCAACCGTTTCGGCCCCAGCGCTTGTTCATCTTCGCACCGCACTCGAGGCAGTCGTATTCGGTGAGCTCCGGCTCCTTCGGCTCTTCGATTTCCCCGTCGGGCCCGATGTTCAGCGTGTAGCGGCACTCCGGGTACGTGGTGCAGCCGATGAACGGACCATTGCGGCCCCAGCGCTTCACGAGCGGGTCGCCGGACTCCGGGCAGTTCTCACCGATCTCGACCGGGTCGGGCCACCACTTGCCCTTGTGCTCCTCGGCACGGGCGATCTGTGCTTGCAGCCGCTCGTGGAAAGGCTGCAGCACGTCGAGACGCTTGGCGCGCGCCTCTGCGACCGCGTCGAGGTCGTCTTCGAGCTTGCGCGTGAACCCGATGTCGGCGAGGTCGAAGTTGTCGGCGACCAGCTTGTCGATGACCAAGATCCCAAGCGGCGTCGCGACGAGCTTGTTGCCGTCCTTTTCGACGTAGGCGCGCGCTTCGACCTTGCTGATGATCTCCGCGTAGGTGCTCGGACGGCCAATGCCTTCTTCCTCGAGCTTCTTCACCAAAGTCGCTTCGGTGAAGAGCGGAGGCGGCTCAGTCTGCTTGTGGTGCATCTCCGTACCAGGCGGAATCACCAGATGAAGCGCTTCGCCCTCTGCGAGCTCTGGAAGCGAGTCGTCTTCGGTGCCATCGGAGGGGCTCGCCTCTTCGCCGGCGAGCTCTGCGGTCGCGCCGTACACAGCTCGCCATCCCGGAACTTTCAGGACACTGCCACTCGTTCGAAGCCCGTAGGTGCGATTGCCTCTCGTCGCCTCGATCTCGACGCCCGTCTGATCGAACACGGCCGGCGTCATCTGGGACGCGATGAATCGATCCCAAATCAGCTTGTAGAGCCTTCGCTGCGGGTCCTTGAGGTACTTGCTGACCGCCTCGGGTGGAAGGTCCAGACGCGTCGGGCGAATCGCCTCGTGAGCGTCCTGCACATTTTGCTTCTTGGTCTTGAAGACGTTGGGCTTGTCCGGCACCGAGTCCTTGCCGAACTTCTTGCCGATGTAGTCGCGCGCCTCGTTCACCGCGTCGGGCGAGAGCCGCACGCTGTCGGTACGCATGTACGTGATGAGGCCGACCGTCTCGGCGTTCTTGCCGCGGCCGAGCGTGATGCCTTCATAGAGCTGCTGCGCGAGGCGCATGGTGCGCTTCGGCGGCATGCTGAGCCGGTTGGCGGCATCCTGCTGGAGCTTCGACGTCGTGTACGGAGCCGGCGCTTTGCGCGAGGCTTTGCGCTTGGTGATTCCCTTGACGGCGTAGTCGGCGACCTTGAGGTCCGCGACGTAGCTGCTCGCGTCTTTTTCGGTGAGCGCCGCCAAGCGGGAGCCGACTTTGTCGAGCTTCTTGCCGTCGACGCTCTGGAGCGCCGCCATGAACGAAATGGGCTTCTCGCCCTTGAGCCGGGCGTCGACGAGCCAGTAGTCGGTCGCAACGAAAGCTTCGCGCTCGTGGTGGCGCTCGACGATGATGCGAAGCGCGGGTGTCTGGACGCGCCCCGCCGAAAGGCCAAATGCGAGCTTCTTCCAGAGTAGGCTCGAGAGCGGGTAGCCGCCGATTCGGTCGAGCACCCGCCTCGTACGCTGCGCCTCGTAGAGATTGGCGTCGAGGTCACGGGGATGGTCGAGGCCTTTTTTGACGCCGCGCTTGGTGATCTCCTCGAAGAGCACACGCTTGATCTCGGCGTCTTTGTTCGCCTTCTGCGCGACCTCCATCAGGTGGTACGCGATCGCCTCGCCCTCGCGGTCCGGGTCGGTGGCGAGCAACACTTTGTCGGCCTTCTTGGCTGCCGCGCGAATCGCTTTGACGACCTCGGGCTTGCCCTTGTCCTCGAGGAGCTCGTAGGTCTCCTGGAAGCCGTTGTCGTGGTCGACTCCGCCCTTCTTGGGGAGGTCCTTGATGTGGCCCTTGGACGCAAGGACCTCGTATCCGGCGCCGACGTACTTCTTGATCGTCTTCGCCTTTGCAGGGGACTCCACGATGAGGAGGGTTTTGGACATCGAATTCTTTCTAGTAAGGCTTCCTGCCAGCTCGGCAACTTTGGAACCGGCCCCCGGGCTTCTCCTCGATCAACCCCCGAACGAGCAGCCGGACAATAGACTGCTGAACCTGAAACGCCGGAATTCCGGTGCGTTGGCACAGCTCGTCCGGATGGCGGGCGCGCCCCCCGAGGCTCTGGAGGATCGTTTGTTCTGGCTGGCTCAAATCGCTGGAATTGCTCGTTTCTTTGGGTTTCTCGGGCTGGGGAGGCTCTTTGCCATCCCCCGGCGGCGCCGACTCGGATAGGACATCGGCAGGACGCACGCAAACCTTCGCCCCGGAGCGGAGGAGCCTCAAATTGCCCGAACCCCTCGGATCCCAAGGGGATGCAGGCACCGCGAAAACCGGGCGACCGAGCTTCCGAGCGACGCTGGCGGTGGATAGCGCCCCGGACCGGGCGGGAGCCTGGACGACGACCGTGGACTGCCCCAGAGCCGCGATCAGCCGGTTCCTAGTAAGGAAGCGCCCGCGCTGCGCGGCCACGCCATCCTCGGCCTCCGTTAATAGGCATCCGGCGTCAGTGACGCGCTCAAAGAGATCGTGATTGGCGCGCGGATACGGCGCATCGAGGCCGGTCGGGAGCACGACAATCGTCTGCCCTCCCCCATCGATCGCCCCCTCGTGCGCCGCCCGATCGATCCCGATCGCCCCGCCGGAGACGACGACCACGCCCTGAAGCGCCGCGTGCCGCCCGAAGTCGTACGCGAAGTCGAGGGCTTCCTGATCGGCGCGGCGAGTGCCGACGATGGCGATCGCGCGTTCCAGGCCCGGCAGCTGACCCACGGTACGGAACAGACGAGGGGCATCGGGCAAGTCACAAAGCTGGGGCGGAAAATCCGGGCAAAGAGCGCTGACCAGACGTGCGCACGCAGGCAGATTTACAAGCACACCCTCTTATCGACCAACGATCCCGCGAGTTGCGGCGCAACAGCGACTCACCTCCGTCCCGTTGCGTGTTAGTTTCCGACACCATGAACGCCGCCATTACCGCGCTGCTCGTCTACGTCATCGTCTTTCACGTTTGGGCGATGGTCCTCGAGATGTTCTTGTGGACGAAGCCCCTCGGCCGAAAGACGTTCGGACTCTCGAAAGAAGATGCAGAGACGTCCAAGACCCTGGCCGCCAATCAAGGCCTCTACAACGGTTTCCTGGCGGCCGGTCTCGTCCTGAGCTTGCTCATTGCGAACCCCCACACCGCCTTCACGCTGAAGGTCTTCTTCCTCGCATGCGTGTCTCTCGCCGGGCTCTACGGCGGAATCACCGCGAAGATTCAGATCCTGTTCATGCAAGGTCTGCCAGCCCTCGTCGCCTTGGCTCTACTACTTCTCGGCTGAGCCTAGCCGCGGGACTGACGGCAACCGAGCTCGGGCG